>OCHC01001898.1_pt1 | contig 14093 bp, 10 predicted proteins | sample 1538641 | NCBI WGS metagenome assembly OCHC01 (sample SAMN04571714, study PRJEB22368) | human gut metagenome | biome: human gut; material: stool | host: Homo sapiens | place: Luxembourg | collected 2012-08-17
GCCGCCGTTGTACCAGTCCACGGGAGACCAGTACTCCAGCGCCTCCTTGGAGGCCAGAGCGTCCTTGCAGTGGGGATCCATGTAGCGCAGGAAGTACCAGGAGGAACCGGCCCACTGGGGCATGGTGTCGGTCTCGCGGGTGGCGGGGCCGCCGCAGCAGGGGCAGGTGGTCTTGACCCAGTCGGTGTGGCGGGCCAGCGGGGACTCACCATCGGGGCCCGGCTCAAAGTCGGTGATGTCGGGCAGGGTCAGGGGCAGGCTGCTCTCGGGCAGGGGCTGCCAGCCGCACTTTTCACACTTGACCATGGGGATGGGCTCGCCCCAGTAACGCTGACGGCTGAACACCCAGTCGCGCAGCTTGTAGTTGACCTTATCGCAGCCCTTGCCGTTTGCCTCCAGCCAGTCGATCATCTTTTTCTTTGCATCGGTGACAGACAGGCCGTTCAGGAAGCCGGAGTTGACCAGCGTGCCGGTGGCCACATCGGTGAAAGCGGCTTCGTCCAGATTGGAGGGGGTATTGCCCTTGACCACCTCGATGATGGGCAGGCCGAACTTCTTGGCAAACTCCCAGTCACGGGTGTCGTGAGCGGGCACAGCCATGATGGCACCGGTGCCGTAGGTGGACAGAACGTAGTCCGAAATAAAGATGGGGATCTCGGTATCATTGACCGGGTTGATGCCCATGACGCCTTCCAGCTTGACGCCGGTCTTTTCCTTGTTCAGCTCGCTGCGCTCAAAGTCGCTCTTGCGGGCTGCCTCGGCCTGATAGGCCTTGACGGCATCGGCATTCTTGAGGATGCCCTTGTCCAGCCACTTCTTGACCATGGCGTGCTCCGGAGAAACGACCATGTAGGTGGCACCAAACAGGGTGTCGCAGCGGGTGGTGTACACGGTCAGGGTATCGCCTGCGGTGGTGCCGAAGTTGACCTCTGCGCCGTGGCTGCGGCCGATCCAGTTCTTCTGCTGGGTGGCAACGCGCTCAATGTAATCCAGACCGTCCAGACCATCGATCAGCTTATCGGCATAAGCGGTGATCTTGAGCATCCACTGGCTCTTGACGCGGTGAACGACCTCGCTGCCGCAGCGCTCGCACACGCCGTTGACAACTTCCTCGTTGGCCAGCACGCACTTGCAGCCGGTGCACCAGTTGACGTTCATTTCCTTCTTGTAAGCCAGACCATGCTTATACAGCTGCAGGAAGATCCACTGGGTCCACTTATAATACTCCGGATCGGTGGTGTTGATCTCGCGGTCCCAGTCAAAGGAGAAGCCCAGAGCCTTCAGCTGGCTGCGGAAGTGATCCACATTGTTCTTGGTGACAATGGCCGGGTGGATGTGGTTCTTCATGGCAAAGTTCTCAGTGGGCAGGCCAAAAGCGTCCCAGCCCATGGGATACAGCACATTGTAGCCGTTCTGACGGCGCTTGCGGCTGACCACGTCCAGCGCGGTGTAGCTGCGGGGATGGCCTACATGCAGGCCGGCACCCGACGGATACGGGAACTCGACCAGTGCATAGAACTTGGGTTTTTTGTGGTCGATCTCGACATGGAAGGTCTTTTCGTCCTCCCACACCTTCTGCCACTTGGCTTCAACTGCCTTGTAATCGTACTTCATGTTGTTAATCAGCTCCAGACTTTATCCAAAATACCGTTGCTTGGGGGCGTATGCTTTCAAGGTGCTCCCGGTATAAACCCTCTCAGTCAGGGCATTCGCCCTGCCAGCTCCCCCGAGGGGGGAGCTTTTTTGCCAACTTTCCCTATTGCGCCAAAACCTCTCCCTTTCGGGAGAGGTGGCATCGCGCAGCGATGACGGAGAGGGTTTTGCCAGAAGCAGACCTGTTTGCCTGAATCATTCAAGGGTGCTGTCGGGGGTGAGGTACTCGGAGATATCAATGGGCTCACCATCTGCCCACAGGTGCTCCAGATCGTAATAGGTGCGGGTGTTGGGCACGAATACGTGCACGATAACGTTGGAATAATCCAGCAGCACCCAGTTCTTGGAATCGTAGCCCTCCGTGCTGTAGGGCTCCAGACCCTTCTGGGAAAGCTCGTACTCCACCTCGTCGGCCAGAGATGCCACCTGCGTGGTGGAAGTGCCGGAGGCAATGACAAAGTAATCGGTGAGCACGGTCAGGCTTTCCACCTTGAGCACGCGCACATCGTGGGCCTTTTTCTTATCCAGGATCTTTGCGATCTCAATGGCAAGCGCCTTGCTGTCGTTGAAGTTCTCCATATGTTTTTCCTTTCTGTCAGTTTCAGTTTGCGGAGCCTGCGGCCTGACCGTCGGTGGTAACAGCGCCATCAAGGTCTGTATCGCCGTTCAGGATGGCATCGTCCGACTCCTTATCGATGCGGCCCATATACTGCACGTTGGCATCGGTGGATGCACTGCCGTGGGGCCACTCGTCGGTGACAAGGTTCATTTCGCTCACATCAATGGGGCCGGTGTAGGTGCAGAAATACTGGTTGAGCAGGTTTGCAATGGAACCCGCATCCGGCACCACGCAGGAGTAACCGGCAAAGGTGTCGGTCTTGCCCACATTGGGCACGCCCATGAACACCGGCGTCTGCGCCAGAATGATGTTGGAGCTGTCGAGCTTGAGGAAGGACACCACCAGCTTTGCAATGGTGGAAATGTCCATATCCGTCTTGATATAGTTCTTGAACACCAGCGGCAGCTGGTTCAGGATATCGGTGACGCCCATGGCGCGGGCACGCTTGAACAGGCCGGCATAGAAATAGCGCTGCATGTTCAGGCGGTCGATATCGGAATTGGCATAGCCGTCGCCGTGGCGGCAGCGCACAAAGAACTCTGCCGATGCACCGTTCAGATTGCGGTAGCCCTTGAGCAGCTTGCTGCCGCCGTAGGACATATCGTGGGGGATATACACCTCGATGCCGCCAAAGTTATCCACCATATCCACCAGCGCCTGCATGTCCACCGTCACATAGTAATCGATGGGCAGCCGGAACTGGTCGTAGATGACATCGGCCAGAGCGGCGATGCTGCCGCCGTTGGAGATCGCCACCGAGTTGATCTGATAATTCGTGGCGGCGTAGGTCTTTCCATTGGAAAGGGTGATCTTTTTGTTCTTGGTGGTGACAAGGCTGTTGCGGGGGATCTGTAGCATCCGCAGCGCGCCGTTCTTGATGTCGAACTGCACGTACAGGATCATATCGGTCATGCCGTCGTTGGAAGTGGGGTCGTTTGAATAATTGCGGCCCTCTTCATAGTCGATGCCGCAGACCAGAATGTTCACCACATCGCCCTTGTATTCCTCGTCTGTCTTGACCTCTTCCTCAATGGTGGGGGTGCTGTCGTCCGGACGGATGCTGTCCTCCACCTTGTTCACAAGGCTGACGCCGTACACCACCACACCGGAGATCACCGCGATGATGGCCATGACCACTGCAAAAGGCAGCCAGAGGGGCGTTTTCTTTTTCTTATTGCGGCGGCGCGGCGGTTCGTCCTGTCCGCTGCCCTGTGCCGGACGGCGGGGCGGCTCATTGTGTGCACCGCCTGTGCTCTGCTTTGCATCCGTGCTGGACGCGGCGTGACGCGGTGCATCTGCCGCCCGCTCCGGGCGCTTCAGCGAACGATCGGTATTGATATGGCGTGGCGTCTGGCTCATGCTTTTTTGTATCCTCCAGATTTTCACAGTCGTGCAAAAGGTTCTCTGCAAGACCTGTCATAGTCTTTAGTATAACATTGTCCGGCAGAATCTGCAATCCGTTTTCTGCATCCGGTCAGAGACCTTTGCTTTCTGCCGTTTCTTCTATTTCATTCTGCCCGCTGCAGGCCAGGATATCCTCATAGGCCGCCTTGGACATCGGGTCGAGAGGCTTGCCCTGCGAGAGCACGAAATCGTTGGTCTGCTTCAGCGCGGCCAGCATGGCGGCATCCAGATCCTTTTTTTCCAGCTTGCGCAGCTTTTCCACGCCGGGCCAGTCCCGTTCAGCGCTGGTCATATCGGCCAGATACAAAATTTTGTCAAGCCGGGTCATGCCGGGTTTGCCCGCCGTGTGGCAGGCAATAGCAGAAAGCACCGCTTCGTCGGTCACGCCCCACTGGGTGCGGGCCAGGATCGCAGCGCACACGCCGTGCCACACCGGGGCCGGGCGCTCTTCGCCGCCCTCGGCATACTGGGGGTAAGCGCGCAGGATCTCGCGCATCTCATCCTTGCTGATTTCCTTGGCGGAATCGTGCAGCAGGGCTGCCAGCGCGGCCCGCTCCTCGTCCTCACCGTAGATCTTTGCCAGCTTGACGGCCATTTTTTTCACATTCAAGGTATGCTCATAGCGCTTATCGCTCAAGCGGCCGCGCACAAGCTCCTTTGCCTGTTTGAGGTTCATTGGCTGATACTTCCTTTTTATAGAGTTTCTCCCGGCGGATGACCGCCCGCACCGCCTCCGGCAGCTCAGCTTCACACCCTTCGCCTGCAGCCAGACGGGTGCGGATGTCGCTGCTGGCCATGGGCAGCGCCTGTACCGGTGCAAACAGGATGCGTGCCCCGGTGGGGTCCAGCCGGAGAGCCTTTGCGTGCAGCTCCGGCGCATCGCCCACATTGCGGCTGGTGACCACCAGATGGGCAAGGCGCAGGATATCCTGCCAGCGGTGCCAGCCGTCAAAGCTCAGCAGCATATCACTGCCGATGGCAAGGTACAGCTGTGCCCCGGGGTAGTCCCGGGCCAGCTTTTCCACCGTGAGCACCGTGTAATTGTGGCTCCCGGCTTCGGCCTGAGCGACTTCCCACCCGCTGACTTCCAGCTGCGGGATGGCATCCATTCCCTCTTCCAGTACATGGAAGCAGCTGCACATTTCCAGCCGCAGCGCACCCGGGGCCGAAGTGTGCTGCTTGAACGGTGAAAGCCCGGCCGGCATCACCACCACCTTGTCCGGACGGACACGGTCGGCGGCAGCCCGCAGATTGTTCAGGTGGCCGTTATGGGGCGGGTCAAATGTACCGCCGTAGAGAAGAACTTTCATTTTTACTTCAGCAGGTCGGCGTAAGCGCTGTCCTTTTTCTTCTGCAGGTACAGTACGAACTTGGAGCCGATCACCTGCACGCAGTCGGCACCAGTGGCCTCGGCCAGCTTGACCGAAGCTTCACGGGCATTGTACATGCTGCTCTCCAGCACCTTGAGTTTGATGAGCTCACGGGCGTCGAGGCAGTCCTTTACGCCCTGGATCATGGTCTCGTCGATCTCGCCCTTGCCCACGATGAAAACGGGGTCCATGGTATTTGCCTTGCCGCGCAGGATGGCGCGCTGTTTGCTTGTCAGCATAGTTTTTCTCCTTTTATTTTAAAAAATCAGGTAGTTCTTTTTCCAATTCCGCCAGCGCGTTGCCGCGGTGGCTGATGGCGTCCTTTTCATCCGGGGTCAGCTGGGCATAGCTGCGGCCCTCGGTGTTGGGGCGCTTCTCGTGCTTTCCCACGCCGCAGTCGGCGGGGATGAACAGTGGGTCGTAACCAAAGCCGTAGTCCCCGCACAGCCGTTCAAAGGCGATGCTGCCCGGGCACTCGCCCATGCAGGTCAGATGCCGCCCATCCGGCAGGATGAAGCACACCGCTGAGACGAACTTTGCGCCGCGCTGCCCGGCAGGCACAGCCTGCATGGCGTCCAAAAGCTTGTCGTTGTTGGCTTCGTCGTCGCCGTGACGGCCGCAGTAGCGGGCACTGTAGACGCCGGGCGCACCGCCCAGCGCATCCACGCACAGGCCGGAGTCATCGGCGATGGTGGGCAGGCCGCTGGCCCTGCAGATGGTCTCGGCCTTGATGAGGGCATTCTCGGCAAAGGTGGTGCCGGTCTCCTCCGGCTCGATGGTGATACCCAGCTCCTTCTGGCTGACCACCTCGTGGCCCTGCGCTTCCAGAATGCGGCGCAGTTCGCGGAGCTTTCCGGCGTTGCCGGTAGCTGCACAAATTTTCATGCTGCGACCCTCCTTAGTGCTTCCACTGGCGCGGGAGCAGCTCTTCCACAAAGCCCTCCGGGGTGAAGGGCAGCAGGTCGTCGATGCCCTCGCCCACGCCGATGAAGCGCACCGGCAGGCCCAGACGCTGCTTGACCGCCACGACGCAGCCGCCCTTGGCGGTGCCGTCCAGCTTGGTCAGGATGATGCCGGTGGCGTCTGCAGCCTTGCAGAACTCTTTGGCCTGACTGATGGCGTTCTGGCCGGTGATGGCATCCAGCACCAGCAGGGTCTCCAGACTGGCCTCGGGGCTGGCCTTTTTGACGCTGCGGCTGATCTTGGAAAGCTCTGCCATCAGGTTGGATTTGTTGTGCAGACGGCCTGCGGTGTCGGCAATGACCATGTCATAGCCGCGTGCGGTGGCAGACTTTACGGTATCGAAAATGACAGCCGCCGGGTCTGCGCCCTCGCCTGCGCTGACGATGGGCACACCGGCGCGTTTTGCCCAGATCTCCAGCTGTTCGCTGGCAGCGGCACGGAAGGTATCGCCTGCGGCCAGCATCACCTTTTTGCCCTCGCGGGTGTAGTAATCTGCCAGCTTTGCAATGCTGGTGGTCTTGCCCACGCCGTTCACTCCAATGACCAGAATGACGGCAGGCTTTCCGGAAAGGTCCATTTCAGCCTCCGGCGTCATCTCCTCGGCAATGATATCCCGCAGGGCATCTGCCGCTTCTTCGCCGGTCTTCAGGCCCTTCTCGCGCACCCGGTCCCGCAGCTTGTCCACCAGACGCACGGCCACTTCGCCGCCCACATCCGCAAGGATGAGCTGCTCTTCCAGATCATCGTACATTTCATCGTCGATGACGCTGCCGGTGAGGGTGTTGAGGATATTGCCCCAGAAACCGGTGCGGGTCTTTTCCAGACCCGTTTTCATTTTTTCCTGTTCTTTTTCTTTGTTTTTCTTGCCAAATCCGAAGAACCCCATGGTGTCCTCCTATCTTTTTCTTTAATATATATCAGGAAACCAGCGTGGCGTCAACCTGTTCCAGATCCAGTCTGAGCAGTTTGGACACGCCGTCCTCCTGCATGGTGACGCCGTAAAGCACATTCGCGGCTTCCATCGTACCGCGGCGGTGGGTGATGACGATGAACTGGGTCTTGTCGCTCACCCGGCGCAGATACTGGGCAAACCGCACCACGTTGGCATCGTCCAGAGCGGCCTCGATCTCGTCCAGAATACAGAACGGAGCCGGGTTCACCGCCAGAATGGCAAAGTAGATGCTGATGGCCACCAGCGCCTGTTCACCGCCGGAAAGCGCTTCCAGATTCTTGATGACCTTGCCCGGCGGGGCCACCCGGATGCCGATGCCGCAGGACAGCACATCGGCCTCATCCTCCAGCAGCAGACTGGCTTCGCCGCCGCCGAACAGCTCGGTGAACACCCGGCCGAAGTTTTCGTTGATGGCGCGGAAGCTGTCGGTGAAGATCTCCCGCATCTGCGCCGAGAGTTTGGAGATCATGCGGATCAGCTCGTGGCGGCTTTCCTCCACATCGGTCACCTGATGCACAAGGGCGTCGTAGCGGGCCCGGACCTCTTTGTACTCTTCGATGGCGCTGACGTTCACGCTGCCAAGGGCACGGATCTTGCCCCGCAGTTCTGCCACCTGTGCCCGCAGGGCCGTCAGACTCTCGAACTCCACGCAGAGGTTCTCTGCCTGACTCACCGAGAGCTGGTACTCATCCCACAGCTTTGCCACCGTCTGGTCGTACTCGGTCTCGGCTGCGGCCTTGCGTTCGGCAAGGCGGGCCATTTCGCGGCCCATCTCCTCGCGGCTGTCGGAGGAAGTGCGCGCCCGGCCCAGTGCCGCGGTCTCTGCCTGCTGGCGTTCCAGCCGCTGTTCGGTGGCTTCGCGGATCGCCTTTTCTTTTTGAGTGATCTCGGTCTGGCTGTCGGACTTTGCCTGCCGGATGGCTGCAATTTCTGCCCGGCAGCTCTCGCTGCGCTGTGCCAGTGCCGCAAGGCTTTCTTCCAGCGAGGCGCGGCGTGCGGCGGCATCCTGTGCTCGCTGTTCCAGCGCGGCGATCTGGCTGTAGGCCAGCTCGGCGTCCTTCTGGCGGGTCACCTGTTCCAGCCGCTTTGCGCTGAGCTTCTGGTTCAGCACCGTCTGCTGCGCCACAAAGCTGTCGTCTCCCTCGGCGATGCGGTTCATTTCAGCCGTCAGCAGATCGACCTTTGCTGTGAGCTCTGCCTGCAGAGCAGCAGCGCCCTCGGCCCTGCTCTGGCTCTCGGAAAGGGACGCTTTCAGGGCATCGATCTCCTGCTGCCGGGCGGCAAGAGTGCTCTCCTGCTGCTGTACGGCAGCTTCCAGCCGCTTCTGCTCTGCCTCGGCACGCACCCTGTCGTTGGCTGCGGTGATCTGTTCACTGGCCGTGGCAGTCAGCTCTGCCTGAAGGGCATCTGCCTGCTCTTTGCAGCGGTCGGTCTTTTCCTGCGCGGCAAGGCAGTCCTTCTGCAGTTTTGCAGCCTTTACCCGCAGTTCTTCCATCTCCTGCTTGCGGGTGAACAGGCCCGCGCTGCGCTGGACACTGCCGCCGGTAAAGCTGCCGCCTGCATTGACCACCTGACCGTCCATGGTGACCACCTTGCTGCGGAAGCCATTGTCCCGCGCCACGCGGGAGGCTTCGTTGATGTCGTCCACCACGATGATGCGGCCCAGCAGGTTCGATACAATGTTGTCGTACCGGCGGTCGGCCTGTACAAGGCTGGATGCCAGACGCGCCGTGCCGGAAAGACGTCCCCGGAACACGCCGGGCTGGACGGTGTCCAGCGGCAGGAAGGTCGCGCGGCCCGCATTGTCATTGCGCAGCAGGGCGATAGCCGCTTTGGCGGCGGCCTCGTTTTCCACCACGATGTTCTGCAGTGCGCCGCCAAGGGCGGTCTCAACAGCCACCTCACAGCCCGGCTCCACCTTTAAGATGGCGGACACCGGCCCGATGATGCCCCGCAGGCGGCGTGCACCGGCGGCACGCATGACGGCCTTGACCGAGTTCTGGTAGCCGTCCATGTTCTTTTCCAGCTCCCGCAGCACCGAGAGACGCTGGCGGGCGGCATCCAGCTCCCGGCCAAGCTTCTGCTCTGCCGCATCGGCATCGTCCAGCGCGGCTTTGCGGCTTTTCAGCTTGAGCTCCAGACCGGAACGGACATTCGCCAGCTGCTTTTCGTTTTCTTCCAGCATCCGGCGGTATTTTATGGTATCTTCCAGATCCCGCTTTGCCTCGTCCCGCTGGGCGGCGCTCTCTTCTGCGTTCGCTTCAAGGGCGGGCAGACGCTGGCGGGCTGTTTCCCCGGCAGCTTCGGCAGCGGCCTGCGCCACCTGCGCTTCGGTGCGCTGGGCCGTCAGGCCGGCAAGCTCTGCTTTCAGGGTGTCCTTGCGGGCACCGCTGGCGCTGCTGGCATCGGTCAGGCGGGCGATCTCCGCGTTCAGTGCCTCGATCTCTGCCGCCAGCTTTTCGCCCTCCGCTTCCATGGTCTTTGCCACGGCACGGTGGCGCTGCAAGGCGGCCTGTGCCTCGGTGCTGTCCTGTTCCCCGGCGCTGATCTCTTCCCGCAGGGATGCGGCGCTCTCCTCGTTGCGGAGGATGTCGTTTTCCAGCACGGCGATGCGGCTCTCCGACCCGCTGATCTGCTGGGTGATGCTGCGGATATCCCCATTCAGGCGCTCGACGGCAACCGTCAGCTGCTGTGCCTGCATCCGGATCTCCTCAGCCTCCTGCTCGGCGGCTCTGGTCTCGCGGTCAAAGCGTTCGTAATCGGCCTGCGCCGTCTCGTAGTCCCGCACCTGCTGGCGCACGGTCTCCCGGGCGCGGTGCACGCCGTCGGTCCAGAGGGTCACTTCCAGCGTCTTGCGCCGGGCACTCAGCTCCAGAAACTTTTCCGCCTTGGCGCTTTCTTTTTCCAGCGGGCCCACCCGGCTTTCCAGTTCGCCCAGAATGTCCCGCAGACGCTCAAGGTTCTCGCCCGCCGCAGCAAGGCGGCGCTCGGCTTCGGTCTTGCGGTAGCGGTATTTCGCAATGCCGCAGGCTTCCTCAAAGATCTCGCGGCGTTCGCTGCTTTTTGCGGCCACGATCTCCGCGATGCGGCCCTGCCCGATGACCGAGTAGCCATCGCGGCCGATGCCGGTGTCCAGCAAAAGCTCGTAGACATCCCGCAGGCGGCACACCTGCCCGTTGATGGTATACTCGCTCTCACCGGAGCGGTAATACTTGCGGCCAATGGTCACTTCGTCCGCGTCCAGATCAAAGGTATGGTCGGCGTTGTCCAGCGTCAGCCGCACCTGCGCAAAGCCCATGGCCCCGCGCCGCCGGGTGCCGCCAAAGATGACGTCCTCCATCTTGCCTGCCGCGCGCAGCTGGCGGGAGCTGGTCTCGCCCAGCACCCAGCGCACCGCGTCCGAAAGGTTGGATTTGCCGGAGCCGTTGGGACCCACTACGCCGGTCACACCTGCATCAAAGCGAATCTTGACCTTATCGGGGAAGCTTTTAAAGCCCTGGATCTCCAGTTCTTTGAATACCATTTACTTTTCCTTTATCACGCCCAGCAGCTTGAGCGCTTCTTTGGCGGCGCACTGCTCTGCGGCTTTTTTGCTGCGGCCTTCACCACGGGCCACGCGGTCAGAGTTGAACCGCACCGCCACCACGAAATGCTTGTCGTGGTCGGGGCCGGACTCGCTTTCCACCACATAGCTCAGGCGCTCTTCCGGGTTCTGCTGCACGATCTCCTGCAGGCGGGTCTTGTAGTCAGCCTCGGCGTGCTTGCCCTCGGTGATGAAGGGCAGGATGAATTTGCGGGCCACCTCCATGCCGCCGTCCAGATACAGTGCGGCAATGACCGCCTCAAAGGCGTCCGACACCACGCTAGGGCGGGTGCGTCCGCCGCAGCGCTCCTCGCCGCGGCCAAGGCGCAGGTATTCGCCCAGATCGATCTCCTGCGCGAACTGGAACAGGGCCCCCTCGCTGACAAGGCTGGCGCGGATGCGGGTCAGATCGCCCTCCGGCCGGTCCGCATAGGCGTGGAACAGATAGTCTGCCGAAACGATCTGCAGCACGCTGTCGCCCAGAAACTCCAGCCGTTCGTTGTGCTTGACCGGGGTGCGGCTCTCGTTGGCATAGCTGGTATGGGTGAGCGCGATCTCCAGCAGCTCCGGGTTTTTGAACTTATAACCAATAATTGTTTCCAACTGATGGCTCATATTTCGACTCCCTTGAATAAAATTGAACCCTCTCAGGCGCTTACGCGCCAGCTCCCCCGAGGGGGGAGCTTTTTAATCTCCTACCTCTCAAACCTCGCCCTTTCGGGAGAGGTGGCAGTGCCGCAAGGCACTGACGGAGAGGGTTTACTCCTTCGGCTGTGCCGCAGCCAGCTCATCCAGCGCAGACTGCATGGTGCCGCACAGATCGTTCTCCACGCAGATCTTTGCCTGACGGATGGCGTTCTTGATGCCCTTGGCCTTGGAAGAGCCGTGGGCCTTGATGACCGGCTGCCTTGCGCCCAGGAAGGGTGCGCCGCCGTATTCCTCGCTGTCCATCTGGTGCTTCAGGTCTGCTACGCTGCCCTTGAGCAGCAGGTAAGCCAGCTTGCCGCCGAGGTTTGCGAGGAACATTTGCTTCAGCATACCCAGCAGCATTTTTGCCACGCCCTCGGTCAGTTTGAGGATCACATTGCCGGTGAAGCCGTCGCACACCACCACGTCCACTTCGCCATTGGGAACATCGCGTGGCTCGATGTTGCCCACAAAGCGGATGCCGGGGGTGGTCTTGAGCAGCTGGTGGGCTTCCTTGAGCATGGGGGTGCCCTTGCTCTCCTCTGCACCGTTGTTGGCCAGCGCCACACTGGGGCTGCGGCGGCCCTCCACCTTGTTCACATAGCAGCTGCCCATGACAGCGAACGCTGCCAGCATCTCGGGGCGGCACTCCACATTGGCACCACAGTCCAGCAGCAGATAGGCCTGCTTTTTAGCGGGCACCATGGTGGCCAGAGCCGGGCGCTTGATGCCCTTGAGGGTGCGCACGATGAGGCTTGCGCCCACATGCAGCGCGCCGGTGCTGCCGGCCGAGACAAAGGCGTTGCCCTTGCCGTCCTTGAGCATGTTCAGGCCCACCACGATGGAGGAGTCCTTCTTCTGGCGGATGGCACGGGCAGGCTCATCGCACATGTCGATGACCTCGGTGCAGTTCACCAGCTCGATGCCGTCCAGCGGGATGCTGTTCTCCTGTGCGGTCTTGCGTACCAGCGCTTCGTCGCCCACGCCGACGACGGTGACGCCGTACTCCTTCACGGCCTGTGCGGCACCCTCCAGCACCGCCAGAGGGGCGTTGTCGCCGCCCATCATGTCCACGATAATTTTCATAGTTTTTCTCCCTTCTTAAAGAGAAGTTTCATCCAGCCAGTGCTGGAAGCTGGCAACAGCGCGCTGGGCCTGTGCCATGTAACGCAGGCGTTTGTCCCGCGGGCGGCTCTCCTCCGGCAGCGGAGGAAGGATGCCCATATTCGCGCCCATGGGCTGGAAGTGCTTGTTCTCGGTGGTCAGGTACTGCACCAGTGCGCCGCACATAGTGTCGGCAGGCGGGGCGGGCAGCTCCTTTCCTTCCAGACGGGCATACAGGCTGCGGGCTGCCAGCAGGCCGCAGGCAGCGCTTTCCATATAGCCCTCAAAGCCGGTGATCTGCCCTGCAAAGAACACATTGGGGTGCTCTTTCAGGCACAGCTGGGCGCTGAGCACCCGGGGCGCATCAAGGAAGGTGTTGCGGTGCATGACGCCATACCGCACGAACTCGGCATTTTCCAGCCCGGGGATCATGCTGAACACCCGCTTCTGCTCGCCCCACTTGAGGTTGGTCTGGAAGCCCACGATGTTGTACAGGGTGCGTTCCTTATTTTCGGCGCGCAGCTGGACATTGGCCCAGGGGCGGTGTCCGGTGTTGGGATTCACAAGGCCCACCGGGCGCAGGGGGCCGAACCGCATGGTGTCGGCACCCCGGGCAGCCATGATCTCAATGGGCATGCAGCCCTCGTAGACCGTGACGGTGTCGGCCTTTTTGCCGTGGGCGTCCGGGTCGGGCTGAGCGCTCTGCTCTGCGCCGGTATCAAAGTCGTGCAGAGGGGCGCGCTCGGCAGACGCGAGAGCCGCGTGGAATTTCTCGTACTCTTCCTTGTTGAAAGGGCAGTTCAGGTAGTCAGCCTCGCCCCGGTCATAGCGGGAGGCGGCAAACACCTTGTTGTAGTCCAGACTTTCGGCGGTGACGATGGGGGCCACAGCATCGTAGAAATGCAGACGCTCGTCCCCGGTCAAGGCCCCGATCTCATCGGCCAGTGCGCCGTCGGTCAGGGGGCCGGTGGCCACCAGAATGGGCGCAGTCTCGTCGATGTGCTCCACCTGCTCCCGGTGGACGGTGATATTTTCACAGCTTTCCACCATGCGGGTCACTTCGGCGCTGAAGGCATCGCGGTCCACCGCCAGTGCACCGCCAGCGGCCACACGGGCCGTCTCGGCAGCGTTCAGCAGCTGGCTGCCCATCCGCCGCATCTCTTCCTTCAGCAGGCCGGAGGCAGAGTCCAGCCGTTCGGCTTTCAGGCTGTTGGAGCAGATCAGCTCCGCAAAGCCTGCGTTCTTGTGCGCGGGTGAAAAGTGAACGGGCTTCTGCTCGTACAGGTCCACCTGCACACCCTTGCCCGCCAGCCAGAGAGCCGCCTCGCAGCCCGCAAGACCCGCGCCCAGAATGGTTACTCTATAATCGCTCATTTGGTTTTTCCTTTGCTCCAACCCTCTCAGTCATTGCCTGCGGCAATGCCAGCTCCCCCTCGGGGGAGCTTTTGCCAAAGAGGGAGATTGTAGCGTATTCTCTGAAAAGCTTTCCCCGTCCGGGGAAGGCTTTTATTTATCAATCCTTCTTCGGCACCGGCATCTCAAAGCCGCAGCCTTCCTTTGCGCAGTAGAGCCTGGAGCCCTTGCGGAACAGGGTGCTGCCGCACTTCTCGCACTTGGTGGGCACCGGGGTATCCCATGTCATGAAATCGCAGTCCGGGTAGCGCTCGCAGCCGTAATAGATGCGGCCCTTGGAGCTCTTGCGTTCCAGCATACGGCCCTTGCCGCACTTGGGGCAGATGCCGCCGGTATCCTTGACCA
>OCHC01001900.1_pt1 | contig 14067 bp, 7 predicted proteins | sample 1538641 | NCBI WGS metagenome assembly OCHC01 (sample SAMN04571714, study PRJEB22368) | human gut metagenome | biome: human gut; material: stool | host: Homo sapiens | place: Luxembourg | collected 2012-08-17
AGCAGGCGCATGCCGCAGGCGTCACCGAGGGTCTCGTGCTGGCGTCGGACGGTTTCTTCCCCTTCGACGACTGCGTGACGCTGGCCGCCGAGTACGGCGTGACGGCGATCGTGCAGCCCGGCGGTTCGGTCCGCGACGAGGATTCGATCCGGAAGGCCGACGAGAAGGGCATCGCCATGGTATTCACCGGTGAGAGGCACTTCAAGCATTAGTATCACCGGCGTTACCATTTTTGGGTAGTACAGAAATCCGACCGGATACCGGAGCCGTTGGCAAGGGACGGGCTAAAAGCGCGAGCGGAGGGGACGGTTTGTTTACAAACCCGCGAATAGTCGCCCGAAGCCAGCGTTAGACCGTTTCGGGCAGGCGGAGGTATCGTCGGAGAGTTTTTGTGGCACTTTTTGCGGAAAAAAGTGCCGGAATCTGCGGAGTTTGTTCTGCGATAAAAAGGAATTTTGTTTATGAAGGTACTGGTTATAGGCGGGGGTGGCCGCGAACACGCCATTGTCGACGCGCTGTCGCGTTCGCCGCAGGTCGAAAAAATTTACTGCGCACCCGGGAATGCGGGCATCGCCCGGCAGGCCGAGTGCGTGGCCATTCGTGAAACCGAGGTGGAACGCCTGCGTAACTTTGCCGCGGAGCGGGGCATCGGCCTCACGGTCGTGGGTCCCGAAGTGGCGCTGGCGGCGGGTGTCGTCGACTGCTTCAGGGCCGCGGGGCTGCGTATCTTCGGTCCGACGAAGGCTGCGGCGCGCATCGAGTCGTCGAAGGAGTTCGCCAAACGGCTGATGGCTAAATATGCCATCCCGACAGCCGGATTCCGCGCATTCACCGACTATGCCGGGGCGCTGGCCTATGTGCAGGGGCGTCCTCTGCCCGCAGTGCTGAAATACGACGGACTGGCCGCCGGAAAAGGCGTGGTGATCGCCCGGACGATGGCCGAGGCCGAAGCGGCGTTGCGGGATATGTTGCTCGACGACAAGTTCGGCGAGGGCAAGGTGGTCGTCGAGGATTACCTCGAAGGTCCCGAGTTTTCGTTCATGTGCTTCGTTTCGGGACATAAGGTGTGGCCGATGGCGCTGGCGCAGGACCACAAGCGCGCCTACGACGGCGATGAGGGTCCCAATACGGGCGGTATGGGCGCCTATTCGCCCCTGCCGTTCGTGACGGCGGAGGACGAACGCTATGCCCTGGAGAAGATCATGCAGCCCGTGGCCGACGCGATGATCGCCGAGGGGTGTCCCTTCGAGGGCGTGCTCTACGGCGGACTGATGAAGACTGCGCGGGGTATCGAGGTCATCGAGTTCAACGCCCGTTTCGGCGATCCCGAGACCGAGGTGGTGCTGCCGCGCCTGAAGAGCGACATCGTCGACATCTTCTGTGCCGTGGCCGAGGGACGCGATACGCAGCTGGAGTGGCACGATTTCGCCGCGCTGGGCATCGTGCTGGCCTCGAAGGGCTATCCGGGCGACTACGAAAAAGGACACGAGATCAAGGGCCTGGACCGCGTCGAAGGGGCTGTTTATCACATGGGGACCCGGGCCGACGGCGGGCGGATTCTCACCAACGGAGGCCGCGTGCTGTTCGTGGTGGGCAAGGGCAGGGACCTGGCCGAAGCGCGGAGGAATGCGTTGGCCGACGTGGCCCGCATCGACTGCGACAATCTGTTCCACCGCACCGACATCGGCCACCGGGCTTTCGACGATTTGGAAAGATAATACGAGCGATATATGGCAAAAATAATCAGCGGAAAAGAACTTTCAGCGAAACTGAAACTTGAAATGGCGGACGAGGTGAAGACCTTCCCCGCGAAATACGGCCGTGTGCCCCATCTGGTTGTTATCCTCGTGGGCGAGGACCCCGGCAGCGTGAGCTATGTGACGGGCAAGGCCAAGGCTTCGGCCGAGGTGGGCATCCGCAATACCACGATCCGAAAGCCCGAGTCCGTTTCCGAGGCCGAACTGCTGGACATCATCACGGCCCTGAACCTCGACGACGAGGTGGACGGCATTCTGGTCCAGCTGCCCCTTCCGAAACATATCGACGAGGACAAGGTGATCGCCGCCATCGACAAACAGAAGGATGTCGACGGCTTCCATCCCCTGAACGTTGCGGCGCTGTGGCAGAAACAGCCCTGCACGCTCCCCTGCACCCCGAAAGGCATTCTCAAGATGCTGCGGGCCGCAGGCGTGGAGATCGCCGGCAAGCGCGCCGTGGTGATCGGCCGCAGCAATATCGTGGGGCTTCCCGTGTCTAAACTGCTCTTGGACGCGAACGCTACGGTGACGATGGCCCACAGTCGTACGCGCAACCTCGCCGAAGTGACGCGCGGGGCGGAGATTCTGGTGGTGGCCATCGGGCGGCCGAAGTTCGTCACGGCGGAGATGGTGTCGCCGGGCGCCGTGGTGATCGACGTGGGGGTGAACCGCGACCCGGAGACGGGCAAACTGTGCGGTGACGTCGATTTCGCGGCCATCGAACCCAAGGCCTCGGTGATCACGCCCGTGCCGGGCGGCGTCGGGCCTATGACGATCTGCTGCCTGATGGAGAACACGATCGAGTGTTTTCTGCGGCGAGCGGGCCGGTAGCCGGAGGAACGGAGCGAAAACTTCGGTTTTTTTGCGCCTCCGCTGAAAAAAATCAGCCGTTGACTCACGGGTCAACGGCTGATTTCGTTTTACAAGGTTTCTGTTATCAGAGTTTGATCGGTTCGGATATTTTGATATTGTCGAGGAACCAGCGGTTGGCTGTTCCGACTTCCCACTGCGTCTGCGTAATGGTGATCTTCGTATCCTTGTTGACCGTAATGCCCTTCAGGCTGACTTCGGCGCGAACCCATTCGAGCTTGTGACCATCCTCCCATCCCAGTTCGGGTATGTCGATCTGCACTTTGTCGCTGCCGTTCTCGAAGATGACGATCAGATTGACGGGGTCGATCTTGCCGGACCCCTGGCGCATTCCGCACCAGTCGAACGAGAGTGTCACATTGTCCTTTGCTTCGGGAACCCCGTCTATCGGAGGAAGAATGATACCTGCGTGATTGCCGGTCTTGCCGAATTTGAGGTAGTTCTGCTGGAGGTAGATGCGTTTGTTGTCGTTCTTGTCGTAGATAAACTTGTAACCGAGTTTTTCGACAGCGTCGAATGCAGTCACTCCATCGACAGTTATGGAGGTAAGCGCTGTCGCTTTTGCATCGAGGTTATCCGTCTCGACCGTTTGGCCGACACCGCTTGCTACGGACCACGGTTCGAGCCATTCGAAGTTCTCCAGGAAATAGACGATCTCGTTCAGACCGTTGTCCTCGACATCGGTGGCCATGATGCGCTGTACAGGCTCGGCCAAACCGGCGTAGTAGCCCGTGACGGTTACGATATGGCCGGTCAGGGCGGAAAGGCCCAGACTCGACGGGGCGTCCACGACGCTGACCGAGTACTTGGCGTTCTCCGAAACGGTGAGGGTGCTGCCGTTGAAGATGCCCTTGACGGTGACGTATCCCCGTTTGGAGGAGGTGTAGTCGTCGATCTTTGCGCTGATGTCCTCCGGTTCGGGGTAGTTCACCGCTCCGCCGGACAGAACCGTCACCTCGTCGCAGTCGATTACCGTAGCGAGTTTCTGCGAGTCGGACGACTTGGTGCCCAAGAGCGAAATCTTGTCGCCGACGGCAACCGTCGTGGCGTCCGAGACGAAGATATTGTCCGTGTTTTTGTCGTCGCTGATGACGAAGCCTTTGGTCGTCACGGCCACGACGATCGCCGACGGTACGGAAATGACCGTTTCGTCCGCCAGGGCGGCGAGTTCACCTGCCGTGTACTCCTTCACATCGCGGTATTTGTCTCCGTTCTGCGTGATGAGCACCTGTGCGCGGCTTGCAAGAGTCCGTCCCTTGAAGACGAGGGTGGCCTTGCGGGGATTGTCCTCCGCGCCGTCGCGCATGTTGTCGGTCACCGAAACCGTCACGTCCATGACGCCGGTTCCCGAGTTGGGCGTGACCGTCACCCAGTCGGGGACTTCCGTCACCCAGTCGGCGTCGGCATAGATGGTGATGATCTTTTCCGCCGCTCTTTCCGCTTCGAAATTCAAGGTGTTGGCGCTCGCCAGAACAGCTTCGGAAAGGTGGTCCTCATCCTTGTCGCAGCCCCAGAAGGAACATAGGGCCGCCATGAGGATCGGGGCTGTCATATATTTTACAAATCTCATAATCTTGTTTTTTAGGTTATTTCCGACTTAAAAATCGAGTCCGTCGCTCCATCCCGGATTCTGCGTGAGGTTCGGGTTGAGCGAACGCTCGCCGCTGGGAATCGGGTAGAGGTAATCGCGTTCCTCGTTGAACGAAGTGCGCAGAACGGTTTTGTGATAGTAGACATAGCCTTTGTCCCCCTCGGAGAGAATGATGTCCGAACCGAGTTCGTATACCGAAACTCCTTCGCCGGCTTGGGGTTTGGTCTCTCCTGCCTTATAGAGAATCAGATCGGCCGTTTCTTTGCCCGCAAGCTTGTATTCGCCGGGGCCCGGGAAATACATGCCGGAAATGGCCTGGTCGATGCAATAGCCGGCTTTCCAGCGATACAGATCCTGAAGGCGGAAACCCTCCTGGATCAGCTCGACGGTTCGTTCGCGGCGGATTTCCAGAATGACGCCCTTGTTGGCGCCGGTCACGTTGGGATAGCCGTACTCTTTGGACTCAAGATACCAGTCGATATTTTTGTTGGCTTCGTTCATGTCGAGGCCCCGCATTCCCACCCGGCTTCGGATTTCGTTGACGGTGATAACCAGATCGTTCTGCGTGAGCGTTCCCAGTTCGGCCTTGGCTTCGGCATAGTTGAGCAGCACTTCGGCATAGCGGAAAACCGGCATGTCGCAGGTCGAACGGTCGTTGCGGTCGATCTGTCCTCCCGAGGCCGTCGTGTCCTGAACGAATTTGATGGGTTGGTAGCCGGTGATCGTGACGCCGAGATCGGGACCCTGCACCCGTTTGGCGCCGATGCGCTTGTAACCCGGGGTGCGGATCGACTGCGCCAGGCGCGGGTCGCGGTCCTTCACCTCTTCGGTGAAAGGCAGCGTCTGCCACCCCTCCTGGTCGGTGAATGCGGTGCCGTCCTTCTTCAGGTACATGTTGATGAATTTGCGGGTGTAGCCCGGGCGGCCCTGTGTCGGCAGCAGCGTGTAGGCCGTCGCATTGTGGTAGACCTGGGCCTCGTAGCTGTTCCGGATGGCGAGGATATACTCTTCGGTGCTGGCATTCTCCTGTGCGAAGAGCATCATGTAGTCCTTGTCCGGAGTTTTGGTGGAGTAGAGCTTGTAGGGACCTTCGTCGATGATCGTTTTGGCGGCCTTGGCGGCTTCCTCCAGATAATAGGTGTAGTCATGTCCTTCGAGGTTGATGCCGTGGTATTTGCGGTAGGTTCCCTCGAAGAGGCAGAACCGCGCTTTCAGCGCCAGCGCCGCCCATTTGTTGACGCGGTAGGTCGATATATCCTCCGTAAGACCGCCGCTGTTGATGGCTTCGTCGATATCCTTGATCATATTGGTCATGATCAGTTCGCGTGAATCGCGCGGTTTGTAGAGCGCTTCGTCGGCCGAGCCGAGCTGCACCTCGTACCAGGGCACGTCGCCGAAGCGTTTCACCTTGTCGAAATAGAAGGCGGCGCGGAAGAATTTGGCCAGGGCCGTATACTCGGTCACAGCCTTCTTGTCCTCGCATTGATCGACATATTCCAGCAGGGTGTTTATGCGGCGCAGGTTGCCCCACGACCAGCCGCCGCCGGTGTTCGGAACGGTGCGCTTGTCGCCTCCGTAGAGAACATCGGAGAGGGTCATCTGAACGAGCAGGTCGTTCTGCTCATCGTAGGGCGTCTTGTCCAGCAGGTTGTCGTAAAAGGGATTGGAGAAGAGTTCCAGGTCGCTTCTCGTCTTGAAATAGTCGAACTGCGTCACCCGATCCAACGGTTCTTTGTCCAGCAGGGAGTCGCAGGCCGATAATCCTGCAATCAGCGTTGCTGCCAGTATGATTAATCGCTTCATGGTATTCGGATTTTGAAATTATTAGAAGGTGATGTCGATGCCGAACATGAACGTCTTGGCCCACGGATAGTAGGCGTTGTTGTTCACGCCGGAACGGTTGATAGCCGCTTCGGGATCGACGTACTTGGAGTTCTTTTTGAGCGGCGACCAGTAGCAAAGGTTCTCGCCCGAGAAATAGATGCGGATCTGGTCGATGCCGGCCTTCTTGGTGAGGGTCGCGGGGATCGTGTAGCCGACGGTCAGGTTTTTCAGGCGCAGGTAGCGGATATTCTGCAGGTAACGGTCGTTGACCTTGCTCAGATAACCTCCCGATGAAGAATAGGCTCTTGCGCGCGGGAAATAGGAGTTGGGATTGTCCTCAGCCCATACCTTGCCGAGGAAATCCGTCGGGAGGTAGGAGAGGTAGGGATAGGAATAGCAGCCCCAGAAAGGCATCATTTCTCCGTGGGGATACCAGTAGTGGTTGCCGGTTCCCTGGAAGAAGACCGAAGCGTCGAAGCCCATCCAGCGGATCGAGGCGTTGATGCCGTAGGAGAGCGTCGGGAGCGAGTTGCCCAGGATCGTCCGGTCGCCCGGCTTGTCGACGGTGTCGTTGCCGACTCCCCAGACGCCGTTGCCGTCGAGGTCGACGAACTTCAGGTCGCCGGCCTGCCAGCCGCCGGTCAGACGGCCCGTGCTGTAACTCAGGTCGACCTCTTTGGCATAGGCCTGCGCCTCTTCGGTGGTCTTGAAGAACCCGTCGGTCTTGAAGCCCCAGATTTCGCCGATCTCCATACCGACGTAATAATCTCCCTTTGTCAGGTTGGTCAATGACTTGTTCGGGTTGTTGTCGTATTTGGTGATGACGCTCTTGTAGTCGCTGATGTTGAAACCGACGCTGTATTCGAACGGTTTGCCGGCGAGTTTGAACTGGTCGCGCCAGCTGACGGAGAGTTCATAACCCTTCGTGCGCAGTTCGGCGGAGTTCATGCTGGGCGAATCGGCCCCGTATACGCCGGGCAGCGCCATTCCGTCGGTCAGCATGTCCTTCGTGTCGCGGATGTAGACGTCGCCGGTGAAGTTGAGCCGGTTGTTCAGCATGGTGAGATCCAGACCCAGGTCCCACTGCTGGGCGGTTTCCCAGGTCAGGTCGGAGGCTACGGGGGCGCCCAGCGAGGAGTATTTGCCCTTTATGCTGCCGTCGAAGGTGTAGTTGCTGAAATCGTTGTTCGTGATCAGGCGCATGTAGGTGTAGTAGGACGACACGTTCTGGTTGCCCAGGCTGCCGAACGAAGCGCGCAGCTTGAGGTTGTCCACCAGGTCTTTGGCGTTGCCGAAGAACGGCTCCTCGGAGATGCGCCATCCGGCCGATGCCGAGGGGAACAGGCCCCAGCGGTTGCCCGGTGCGAAACGCGACGATCCGTCGTAGCGTCCGCTCACCTCGAAGAGGTAGCGCCCTTTGTAGTCGTAGTTGATACGGGCGAAGAAGCCTGCCAGGGCGTATTCGTTCTGGCCGCCGCCGTAAGCGCCCTCCGTGGGAGATCCCGTTGCCAGATTCAGGTCGTCGAGGTTTATGGAGGAGAGGTTGATGCCTGCCACCGAGACGTTCTTGCTGGCCCACGTTTCGTAGTTGAATCCGGCGGTTGCCGACACGTGGTGCGCCTCGCCGAACGTTTCGTCGTAGTTGGCGTAGACGTTGGCCGAATAGTAGTTGCGCGTCTGAACCACTTCGTCGAGCTGGTTCATGCCGGCGCCCGTGTCGTAGGCGAGCAGCGGCCCGTCGGGGTATTCGCGGTAGTTCATTGCGGAACTGCGGCTCGTATTGCGGTTCTGGTAGAGGCGGTAGGTGAAGTCACCCGTGATGCTCAACGTCTTGAACGGCGTGATGACCAGGCGTGTCGTGTTCGAGAAGTCGTTCGAGCGGTCGACGTTGCGGTGCGTGCCCTCGTTGAGCAGGATGTGGCGTCCGTTGGCGATCTTGTAATCGAGATACGGCGTGCTGTAAAGCCACGATCCGTCGGGGTTCTTCATGGGGAAGTTGGCCAGTGCGTGGCGGGCGCTGTAAGCGATGGTGTTGTCTACGCTGCCGTCTCCCAGAGACTTGTAATTCGACGAGAAGAACGACGTGTTGTTCGAGAGCGTTGCCCACCGGTTGATCCGAAAATCGAGTTTCGCACGCAGGTTGTACTTGTTATACACGTCGGGATGTGCGCGCTGAATACCTTCCTGGCGGTCATAGGCGCCCGAGACGAGGTATTTGATGTCCTTCGTGCCGCCGCTGAGCGAGATGTTGTGCTGCTGCACGGGCCGACGCTGCTGGAAGAGCATGTCCCACCAGTCGTAGTTGCCGTAGTAGACCCACTGTTTGCGGCCGTTGCGGATCTCTTCGACGACCCACGGACGGTCGGGATGCTCGGTCCTGTCGTTCACGCGCGCCAGCAGCTGCTGCATGTCGTGATCGTTGTATTTGACATAGTTCGTTCCGGAGTCGGCCTGCCAGAACTTGTTGACCGTATAGACCGACCAGTAACCGCGGTTCTCGTAGTCGGTCGAGGTCGTGGCCTCCTCCCAGCCGAAACGGCCGCTGTAACGTACCGTCGCCTTGCCGTCCTGGGCCGAGCCGTTCTTGGTGGTGACCAGGATGACGCCGAAGGCTGCGCGGGCGCCGTAGACGGCTGCCGCCGAAGCGTCCTTGATGACCGAGATCGACTCCACGTCGTTGGGGTTGACGCGGTTCAGGTCGCCCACCACGCCGTCGATCAGCACGAGCGGGTCGGCCGAGTTGATCGAGTTGACGCCGCGGATGTTGATCGCCGGCGTGCTGCCGGGTTTACCCGAGGAGGTGGTGATGTTGAGACCCGCTACGGAACCCTGCAACATGCTGCCCAGCGAATGGGTGACGCGGTTTTCGAGCTCCTTGCTCCCTACGGTCGCAACGGCGCCGGTCAGGTTGACTTTTTTCTGCGTGCCGTAGCCGATTACGACGGTTGCATCGAGCATGATGGCATCCTCTTGCAGGTAGATCGTGATGCTGTTCCGGCTTGAGGGAACCGTCACTTTCTGGGGTAGGTAACCCAGGCAGGTGACCTGGAGAACGGCTTCTCCCGACGGAACCTGGATTTTGAAGGTGCCGTTTTCAGAGGTTGTGACGCCTTTGGTCGTACCATCGACCAGAACGGCTACACCCACGAGCGGCTGTTGATTGGCGTCGAGGACTTTTCCCGACACCTCCCTGTTCTGGGCCGAAAGGGCTGTTATTCTCCCTCCCAATACCAGAAGAAGAGATAGAACCAGTGGTCTTAATACTCTCATAAGATCTGTGTTTGTTGGTTAGTAAATGATGATTGTGGTTGGGTATGTAGCGAAAATCACTTGCGTCGGTAGGCATCCGTGGAGAATGCTTTCGGCCGCTGCATGTTTTCGGTCCACTCGTTTCCGAATTCGTCCTTGACGGTGATCACAAGGTCGGTGTCCGCATCGTCCGCCTTCACCTTGAAGAAGTGCGTGAACTTGTCGGTGATGAACGACGGGGTCGACTTGAGTCCCGCGTTGTTGAACCGCTTGACCGAGAGCGCCGCGATATGGAGCGGGTCGTAGGCCCAGACTTCGGTGTAGGGCAGCGTCTTGCGGTTTTCGTCGACGACGCTCAACGTCCAGTCCGAATTCCAGTTCCAGATGTTGATCAGCACCTCGTTGTCGTTGTTCTGCGGATAGGCGTTGACATATTGCATATAGGCGTTCTTGACCGAAGCGGAGATGTCGGAAGGCATCAGCGGAACGTCGGCCATCGAAAAATGCACGTTGTTCAGGTCGTAGCTGCGGAACTGGTACTCTTCGGGCCATCCGGTCGATTTGTAGAGACATTGGAAATCGGTTCCCGTGACATCCCAGATGCCGTAGCCGCCCGGAGTTCCGTCGGTTCCGATGTGGATTCCGGGTGTGAGGTTGCCGGACCACCACCACGAAGCGCATACCGAGCCGGAGTTATACTCCCGGAAGTTATGCCCGTCCACGATCGGAGCGTCGGGCGTCACGTTGAAAAGTTTGTGGGTATGCCCCGTCACGAAACGGACGGTATATCCGTCGAGGATGTCGAAAAGCCGCAGGGTGTTGACCGGATCATGGTCGATCTTGAATCCCGATGTGGTCGGATAGAACACCTGCGCATGCATGGCAACGACGACGGGGGTCGTCTTGGCCACGTGCGACAGGTCTTTCGCCAGCCAGTCCAGCTGCTCGGCGGAGAGGCTCTTGACATAGTTGCGGGATTCGGTTCCGTCGTAGCTGCTGCAATCGATGTCGTCCATGACGACGTAATGGACCTTGCCGATGTTGAACGAATAGTAGGTCGGGCAGATCTGATCCACATATTTGACCGCCGCATCGTAGTCCGACCTGGTCTGGAAGTCGTTGTCATGGTTGCCCATGGTGTGGAAGATCTGCAGATTCTTGATCTGGCTGTTGACGGTGTTCAGGTACTGGGGGAAATAGTAGCTGTTCGAATACCAGTAGAGGTCCCAGGTCATGTCCCCGAGGGTGAGCGCATACATCTTCTCGCCCTTGTGGCGGGTCATGTAGTCCGTAAGGTCGGAGGTGAACTGGGCGAACTGTCCCAGGTCGCCCGTTCGGTTGGCGAGGTGCATGTCGCCCAGCATGAAGATCTTGTAGGAGTCCTGTCCGTCGACCTTTTCGAGCTTGAAGTCGGCCCGTTCGACGACGTCGGCGCTGTTTTTGAGCGCGCGGTGGAACTGCGGGAGCACCCCGACGGACGGAACTTCGTAGCCGCTCGGGACGGAGATGAAGACATATCCCCACTTTTTGGCCGATTTGAGCTGGTAGATGCCCTTCTCGTTCGTGACGGTCACCTCCGCGCCGTCGGAGACCACGACGTTCTCCACGCCGACGCCGGCCGACGACACGATCCCGTAGACCGTGGTGCCTGCATCCGGTTTGAAATCTATGTCTTCGACGATGTTGATGTAGATTCTTCCGAACGATTTTTTGCGCGCGTCTCTTTTGACGAAGATTTTGTAGTAACCCGTTTTACACCCGTCGGCCAGGCGTACGGTGAAACTGTCGGAAGAGGTGTTGACGATGGGGCAGACGTAGGAGATGCCTGCGTCCGACTCAAGAATGAATGTGTCTGTGGTCAGGGGCGATTTCCCCCCCCCACTTACGGCGAAAGTGCACTCGCCGCCTTCGGTGACGTCTACCGACCCCGGAACCGTGAATTGCACGTCGAAATTATCCGCGGGGGTCTTTTCGTCATCGCTGCCGCCGCAGGCGAAGAGTTGCGAGACGGCGATGAGTGCCAGTAACAGATACTTTAATACGTTTTTCATTTTAAGTTCTTCGATTATAATTTTTTTATTTGTCCGCGTTTTGTAAATCCGGTTGTTTGGACACCTCGAAGGCCCGGAAAGACCCGGTCGGGGACTCCGTCCCGAAGTCTCCGTTTGCGGCCCTGCCGGCCTTCGCATCTCCCATTATATATATGGTAACCATCTGTTTACCGTGTCGCTTCTGTCTGAAAAACTTTTCAAATATAACTTGTTTGTGTTTCGATTGTGTTTCGAATACATTTCAAAATTAAACTTATTTTATTAAAAAACAAAATCGAATGATTTTTTTTGCAAATAAAAAATTTTAATTTTTAGTCGTGTTTCGTTTGGTAGATTTGCCATTTCCCTTTCATCTCTTTTTCGTTGCCCTTGATTCGTGGAATGGTTGTGAAGCGAAACTGTCGGGCGTCTGTTTTTCGGCGACGGCAGTTCGGAAAACGGCATGGCGGAGAAGAGTGGCGGGCGGAACCGGAGGTGTTGTCGGAACCGGTCCCGGCCGCTCGGGGCGGGCTGTCGCCTGCGCCGGGAGCGGCAGTGTGGCGGACGGATTCCGGCGCAGGCCGAAAAGACGCTCGCAGAGGTGAGTTCCGGAGGCTATGAACGCCAGGAGGCGGTGAGCTGTTCGGGGAGCGGAACCGAGGAGTCGCGCCGCCAGACCATCGCCCGGTCGGCGGCCGCGTCGCCCGTGCCGAAGTCGAAGCGGTCTGCGGAAACGAACCTCGCCGGAACGTCGCCAGCGAACCCGAAGCGTCCGTAAAATTCCCGGAGCCACTCCTTGCCGGGCGTCGGGATGAGGAACGCCGCATCGTCGCCGCGCTCCGCGATGAGCCGCATCGCTTCGCGCATCAGCTGCGAAGCCAGTCCGCGTCCCCGGAACGCCGGGTCCGTCGCTACGCCATAAATATAGGTCGTGCGGCCCAGCTCCGTCCGGAACGGCAGGAGGTGGAGCATCGCCGCCATGCGGCCTTCGGCCTCGGCCGTCAGCATCCGGCGGCGGGAGTAATAGCGCATGATGAACGAGTCGGCGAACTGCTCGTCGTCGCCGAAGGCCTTTATCCAAAGCTCTTTGCAGGCCACTTCGTCGGGGTGCATGCAGATCGCCGCGAATTTGTGCTGGAGGAACGCCGGGTGGTAGGAGAGTTTGGCCTGCCGCAGTCCGTCCAGCCCGAGGTCCTCCTCGCGGTTGATCAGCGTGAAACGTTCGGGGAGGTGCTGCGCGAAGAGTTTGTTGATGATCGTGAAAGCGCCGTCGAACTCCGTGTCGGCTTTCTCTACATGGGTGTCGAAGGTGTGGTCGTTGACCGCCGAGCCGTAGGTGAAGGCCGCGAGGCGGTCGCCGACGTAGATGCAACCGCCGATCAGCCCCAGTTCTTCGAAATGCTCGAAGGCCCGCTGCATGGCCCGCTGCTCGGCGCACAGCTCCGAGGTGTGACCTTCGTGGGCCTTGCGCCATTCGCGTTCGAGGGCCATGCACTCCCCGAAGCGGTCGGGCGTCAGCTCTTCGTAGCGGTAGTCGGGATATTCGGCCGTGAAGCGGTTGATGTGGTTGCGCTTGGGCTGGTAGCGGCGTCCGGCAAGGTTGCGAAGATCGTCGGCGTTGTAGACGTAATCCTCCAGCGCGCGGTCCGACTCGAACGCGAAATGGCAGGGAACGATCCGGCGGATCGTGTCGCGGCCTTCGTCCGTCAGGCCGATGATCCGCAGCCGCTGTCCGTGGGCGTGGGCGTCTTCGCGCAGGAGGGGGAGGATCGGGCCGAAGTCGCCCTCGCCGACGGGCTGCATGTAACCGATGCGCTCGCCGCCGTCGATCTGGAAGCGGATCACCAGGAATCCGCCGATCTCGGCCCACGCGCTGTGGAACACCGCCTGCCAGCAGTACATGTTGGCGAAGGCGAGGTCGCAGTTGCAGATGCCCGAGGGCATGGTATAACGCTCGATGACCGCCCGGTCCCCGAGGCGCACGGGTTTGAAATCAATCATTTGCCGTGTAATTCTTTTTCTCGATATGGGTGTAATACTGCTGGACCAGCGCCCGGAAATTCTGTGCCAGACTGTCGGCGGCCGGGGTGGCCGGGCATTCCTGCACATTCATGTCCGAATCGTCGAGCACGATTGCGCCTTCGCCGGTCAGCGCGCGGAACCGTCCGTCGTAGCTGACCGACCAGCGGGGCCGCTGCGGTTCGTTCAGCACGTCGCGCCCGAATGCGAAATAAGGCTTCCGGTTGCCCGTGAGCCCCAGCAGGGTGGGCATGATGTCCAGTTGCTGCGTGATCTCGCCGACCTCGCCCCGCAGGGCGCCGTCGGGGGTGTAGATGAAGCCGATGACGTGCATGTTGCCCGGGTAGGAGCGCGTCTCCTCCGCGAATTTCTCCGACGACACGTGGTCGGCCACGAAGACGAAGATCGTGCGGCGGAACCACTCCTCGCCGCCGAAGCGCTGGAAGAAGAGGCGGAACGCCCGGTCGTCGTAGGCGACGCCCTTGTGAATCCGGGTGTAGCCCTCGGGCAGCGTCGCGGCGTACTTTTCGGGTACGACGAACGGGTGGTGCGACGAGAGGGTGAACAGCGCGGCGAAGAAGGGTTCGGGCATCGCCGTCAGCTCCTCGCCCGTGAATTGCAGGAACTCTTCGTCCCAGATGCCCCAGTAGCCGTCGAAATCCCCCGTGCCGTGCTTCGCCTCGTAGTCCTCGCGGCTTACGAGCCGCTCGACGCCTGCCGAACGGGC
>OCHC01001901.1_pt1 | contig 14052 bp, 8 predicted proteins | sample 1538641 | NCBI WGS metagenome assembly OCHC01 (sample SAMN04571714, study PRJEB22368) | human gut metagenome | biome: human gut; material: stool | host: Homo sapiens | place: Luxembourg | collected 2012-08-17
CCGCCGATGCAAAGCGTATTGGAGTTGACCAGCGACATGTCGTGCAGGCCGCCGTAGGGCGTTTGCACGGTTTTCTCCAGTTCGAGCGAAGGCGTCGCGCTCGTCCAGTCTTTCAGCTTGTAGATCTGGAGGCTCTGGCCCCCGATGGCGTAAAGCCGTTGGGTCGTTTCGTTCCAGACCACGCCGTGTGCCGAACCGAGTTCCGACTGGAACAAGACGAGGTTCGGGCGCGCGATGTCGTAGATCTGGACCTTGTTGTTGTCGGAGCTGCTGCCTTCGGAGCAGGCTACGGCGATGCGGTTGTCCGGGAGCATTTCCGCCGAATGGGCGTTGGGGGCTGCCGTGGTGTGGAAGAGCACCTCCCCGGTTGCGATGTCGAGCAGCGCGCACCAGTTGTAGGAACTCGTGACCAGGAGCTTCTTGCCGTTGTCGACGGGTTTGCAGTCGTCGAGATGGTTGCAGCGCGATGCGGCCAGCCCGAGCGTCGCTGCGGCGGTGGTGGCGTCCCAACTCCACGTGACGGCATTTTTGTAGCCTGTCTCGTCGGCCAATCCCGCGTCGATCATGTAGACCATGTTGTCGCCGCAGAAGATCAGTTCGGTTACCTCCGTCGAACGGGCGTCGTCGGTCTCGATTTTGTCACCGGCCGTGAGCGTCACGGCATCGGTCGAACCGACCGAGAACGAATGGCCGTCGGTGTCGGTGAGGGTCACGGTATACCCCTGCGAAAGTGTCACGGGGGCGATCATAACCGGAATCAGCCGGGCCTCGCCGGTGCAGTCTATGGGCGAAGGCGGCGTCACGGTGATCGTCTGCGCCGATGCGTTGACCGATCCGTCGTCGATGCCGATCGAAATGTCCCCGGCAATCGTTTCACCGCCGTTGGCTTTGACGACGGCCTTGCTGATCGAGTAATTTCCTTTTTTGACGCTGACGTACATCGTGCAGAAAAGCTGTTTGAGTTCGATGTCGTAGCCTTCGTAACTGTTGGCGCGGGCCGTGGCCTTGCCCACGAGGCAGGGCGTGATGCTGCCGCTCTGGGTGGCGGGGATGGTCGCCTTCAGGGTGTTGTCTTCGCACGCGAGGGCCGCGTCGGAAGGGTAGAAGCCCACGAGCGTCGCATCGGCGTGCGCCGGCGCGTCGACCGTGAAGAGGAAGAGCGACTTCTGCGACCCGGGGAGGATCGGCGCCGCGTAGGCAGGCTCCGCCGCGCCGTGTCTGACGGCGAAGACGGCTCCCCGGTCGGAGCTTTTCCACGTGACGAGCGATGTCGCGCCCTGGTCGTTGTAGTATTTCGAAAGTGTCAGGGTGACTTTGGCGGCCAGTTCCGAGGTTTCGCCCGAGTCGTCGTTCGAGCACCCCGCACCGAGGCTGGCGGCGCAGAGGCCGAGCCACAGCATCGGCCGGATTTTGTTCAGCAGTCCGTATTTCATGGCAGTGTATTTTGTCGGTTATTTTTTCTTGTTGCCGAGTATTACCTCGTTATAGGTTTTGACGATGTTATCGGGCGTGGCGGTCTCCCCGGCGCGGACTTCGTGCATGAAGACTCCCTTGTAGCCGGAGGCCTGCAGGCGGCGGAGGAAATCGGGCCAGTCGATGACGCCTTCGCCCGGCAGCCAGTGACGTTCGTCCTTGCGGTCGTAGTCCGACGCGTGGATCGTGCCGATGCGGTTACCGACGGCCTCGAAAAAGTGCGCATGCTCCTCTTTGAGCAGGTGGTTCGAATCGAAGCAGACCATGACTTCGGGGTAGTCGGCGATGAGCCGCATAAGCTCGCCCGAGTCGCGGCCCAGGCACGTGCGGGGCAGGTTCTCGATGCAGAGCACCGCGCCGATCTCTTTGGCGGACAGCGCGAGGCGGCCGATGGAGTTGGCCGAGTTTTGCAGGCGGATCTCCCGTTCTTCGTCGGCGATCGGCTGGGATGGAGCACGAGCCGCTGCGGGCCGAAGATCGACGCGAGGCGGATCATCCGCTCCATGAGCGCGACGTTCTGTTCGCGCAGCGCCGGATCGGCTACCGAGATGTCGAGCTGGCGGCTGAACGGCAGGTGGCAGGACCAGACTTCCAGCCCGGCTTCTTCGAGCAGCGCCTTGACCCGGTAGGCCCGGGTGTAACATTCGTTCTCGGGGGCATTGCGCCAGAAGTAGTTGAAGACGACCTCGACATGATCGACCCCGGAGGCCTTGATTTGCGCGAGTCCCTCGGCAGAGGGCGTTTTCAGTATGCTGAGGGAGATGCCGACCGGATATTTGGCTTGTGAAACGGAGCCTATCAGCAGAAAGGCCATGGTGAGGATTATAAGTTTTTTCATTGCGGGTTACGAATTAGGGGTGTAAAGGGAGGCCCCGGTGCGGCCGGCGCCTCCCGAATCGGTTATTTTACGCAGCACGAGCCGCAGATGTCTCCGCCGTGGGTGCTCCAGCTCGAAGCCCGTTGGCCTCCGACGTATTTGCCGACGAAGATTCCGTTTTTCGAGGAACTGCCGATGAACGCCGAATAGAGAACGCCGTCGAGGTAGTTGTTGCCGCCCATCTGTCTCTGGTTGGTGTCGCTGCTCTCGTAGCTCCACGAGTCGAGGATGCTGCCGTTCGCATCGAAGATGTAGGAGACGTTGGAAGCCTGTCCCGTTGTGATGTAGAACCGGTTTTCGGAGTCGACGCAGGGGTGCGCGAAGTTGAATGCGTTGGTGAGCGGCGCTCCGCTGGGGGTATGCGCATATTCCCAGTTCTTGGCCGAAAGGTCGCCCTTCACGTTGAACACCTCGCCGCTCTTCGATCCGGCGAAGACCGAGCCGTTGGGGGCTACGACGGGTTCGTAGATGTCGTTGGCCGCGGCATTGCCGCCTCCGGCCAGAAGTTTGCCGTGGATGGTGCGCGAAGTCAGGTTGACGGCTCCGATGTAGCCGGATTTAGCGCCGAAGTAGGCCAGCGTCTTGTCGTTGCTGACGGCAAAACCCGTATTGTCGACCATCGTGCAGCCCAGTGCGACTTTGGCGATCTCCGCGCCGGTTTCGGCGTTGAGGAAGATGGCGTCGGAGGTCGTGCCGACGAGCAGTTCGTTCGCGAGGACCAGCAGGCCGCAGCCCTTGGCGCCGGCGGCATAGGACCAGATTTTCGATCCCGACGAAGCGTCGATGCCGAACGTGTTGCCCGTGGCGTCGCTGATGTAAACGACGGTGCCGGAGGCGTTGACGGCCGGCGAGCAGCTTTGCATGGAGCCGGCCTCGGTGAAGGTCCACTTCAATTGGCCTTCGGCGGTCACGGCATAGAATTGTCCGGCGCCGGTCGTTCCGTAATAGATGTCGCCGGTGACGGGGTTCACCGTGAGCATGTTGTAGCTGTTCGACTTGGCCGCCGGGATGTAACGCCACTTCTCGCTGCCTGTGGCCAGGTCGAAGGCGTACAGGCCCGCCACCTTGTTGAACGTGATGATGTAGACGGTTTTCCCGTCGGGCGAGAATACCGGACAGGAGCCTTTGAAGCCGTTGTAGTTCGAGCCGTCCTGCGCCCAGTCGGTGCTGTAAACGACGTATTCGCGGATCTCGACCTCGAGGTTCCAGGTCCGTACGTTGCCGTTGATGGTCGCGCTCAGTTTCACGGTCTGCGTGCCGACCGATCCGAGCCCGTATTTGACGACCGTGCCCTGCTTGACGACATCGCCCGGGAAAGTCCATTTGACATCGGTGGCCGTCGGGTAATCCGCGGTGTTGAACGTGAAGGTGATGGGCTGATTCTTGGCTGCCTTGTCGCGGTCGAGGCTGTAAGGGATGGCCTGGGTCGGCATGGCCTTGACGGTGGCCGCTTCGGAGGTTCCCTTGGCATAGTTGGCCACTAACGAGAAGTAGTAGTTCTTGTCGTTGACCAGGTTGTCCAGCGTGATGGCGGTCGCATCCTTGTCGAGGGGCAGTTCCGTCACGTCGCCGGTGGCGTCCTCGTTGTAGTAGGAGAGCGTATAGGAGAGCACCGTCGTTGAAGGCTTCGACCACGTGAGGGTGACGTAGGCATCGCCGGCTTCGGCAGCGAGGTCGGTGACGGGGAACCGCGAGGTAGACGGTTTGCCCGTAATGCCCACGTAGTTCGAGATGTTTTCGCCGTAGACGGCCTGCACGTAGAATGTGTATTGCGTGCCGTTGGTAAGCCCGGTTACCGTGCAGTTCATCAGGCCGCCCGTACGCCGGGTCACGGTTTTCGAATCGGTGTTGGTGTAGTAGACGATAAAGTCCGTCGGGTTCCAGCCTTCGGGCATGCTCCACGAGAGCAGCACCTCTTCATCGCCCGGCGTGGCCGTGAGACCGGTGACCTGGTGGCGCGCCGCACCCGCCTCGGGAATGTCCTCGGTCCAGCACGCTGCGAGGTTCGCCGTGAGGACGAGGGCAAGCAACAGGTTGATTATCTTTTTCATGCTTGTTTTGACTTTAAGGGTTGATGGATTAGAAACCGGGGTTTTGCCACAGGATCGAGGGGTTGTTCACGATCTCGATCTGGTTCTGCGGGATGGGGAAGATCTGGTTGTGGGCGTCGAGCGTGTAACCCAGGTTGCGGAAATGCTCCACGGCCAGCCCCAGCCGCACCAGGTCGAACCAGCGGTGGCCTTCCAGGGCGAATTCGCGTCCGCGCTCGGCGGCCAGTTCGCGTATAAACTCGGCTTTGGTCTTCACGTCGTCCGAGGTCAGTTCGTCGAGTCCGGCACGGATGCGGGTTTTGTTGAGCCATGTCAGCGCCGTCGGCAGGTCCGTTTCGGCGAGCGCCTCGGCGTACATCAGCGTGATGTCGGCATAGCGCAGGTGCGGGAAGTCGTTGCCGACCTGCGTCGTGTAGGTGGCGTCGTAGGTGTCGTACCACTTGGTCATGGCGAAGAGATTGCTCTGTATCTTCGTGTAGGTGTCGATCAGCGCCAGCCGGTTGTCGGACTCGTCGTAAATCGCCTTGAATTCGGGGGTCGGGTTGCGGATGTCGGCCATTACATCGGTATTGGCGCTGTACCAGTAACCGTGTCCGTTGTCGTTGGTCTTGTTGTAGTAGAGCGCGAAGATGACTTCCTTGTTCATCTTGTTGTTGATGTCGAAGACCCGTTTCGTCGTGGATTCCAGTCCGTAGCCCGTGGCCTTCATCGCCTCGTCGAGCGCGGTCCTGGCTTCGGCATGCTTGCCGAACGTGAGGTATACCTTCGCCAGCAGCGTATAGGCCGCGATGCCGGTCACACGGGCCTTTTCGGCGTTACGGGTGTCGGGCAGCAGGCGTGCGGCCTCGGCAAGGTCTTCGGTCAGCAGGCTGTACATCTCCTCCTCGGTGCAGCGCGGGATGAGTTTGGCCGCAGCCGGGGAGACGACCGTGCGGGCGATCGGAACCACGCCGAATGTGCGGTAGAGGTTGAAATACCACCAGGAGCGCATGAAGAGGCATTCGCCGCGGTATTTGTTGTAATTGGGAATCTGCACGCCGTTCATGTGATCGAGTACGTCGTTGCAGCGGTAGATGCCGTTGTACCAGGCATCCCAGATGTCGTTCAGAATACCGTTGCTCGCCGTCTCGATGAAATTGTCTATGTCGTAGCGGTCCTGCGTCGAGACGGCCATCGATTCGAGAATATTCTCGTCGCTGCGGTAGCCGATCTCCGTGAGGTGGAAACTCATCATTGTCTTGAGCTTGGCGTAGCAGGAGACGACGCCCTGGTTGAAATCATCGTCGGTTTTGTAGAAGTTGCCTTCGGTGATGTCGTTGCTGGGGTACTGTTCGAAGAAGCCTTCGCCGCACGAACTCAACGCGAAAGCGGTGAAAACGAGGTAGTATTTCAGTTTCATGGTCTTCGTTTTTGAAATTACAGGTTAAAGTTGATGCCGACGCTGAACGTGCGCGAAAGCGGATAGGAGCAGTAGTCCTCGCCGGGGCGCAGGGCGTCTGCCGCGCGCTTGTTGACCTCGGGGTTGTAGCCCGAATAGTCGGTCCAGGTGAAGAGGTTGCTGCCCTGCACATAGATGCGCAGTTTCGAAATTCCGGCCCGGCGGGTCCATTTGTCGGGGAAGGTATAGCCCAGCGAGAGGTTTTGCAGGCGCAGGTAGGAGCCGTCCTCCAGGTGGAAGGTCGACGTGCAGGCGCCGTTGTTGCCGCTCGATTTGCGGGTCGCGCGGTTCAGCTCGCCGTAGGGGTAGCGCTGGAGCGATTCGCGCATCATGTTCGACGAAGCCTCCATGTTAAGCAGGTAGCGTCGTTCGAGATTGAGGATTTCGTTGCCGTAGACCCCCTGGAACGCTGCGGCGAGGTCGAAGCCTTTCCAGGAGAGGTTCACCGAGAATCCGTAGTAGAAATCGGGCATGTAGTTGCCTACGATCACCCGGTCGGCGTCTTTTTCGAGGATGCCGTTGCCGTTGGCGTCGACGAAACGGAAGTCGCCCACCTGCGTCGTGTCGAAATGCGGGTAGGAGTTCAGCTCCTCCTGGTTGTGGAAGATGCCGTCCTGAACCATCAGGTAGTAGCAGCCGGCGTAGGAGGACTCCTTGATGATGTCGGCGTTTTCATCGCCGAGGCTCAACACCTTGTTGCGGTTGAGCGACCAGTTGGCCGAAACGGCGTAGGAGAAGTCGCCGAACGAGCGGCGCGAGGAGAGCGACAACTCGACGCCTTTGTTTTGCATCGAACCGATGTTCATGTTCGAGGTCGTGAGGCCCGATACCGACGAGACGGGAACGTCGAAAAGCATGTCGGTGGTCTTCGAATAGTAGAAGTCGGCGTTCAGTCCGAGCAGTCCGCGCCAGAGGCTGATGTCTACGCCGACGTTGTACTGGGTGTTCTTCTCCCAGCCCAGGTCGTTGTTGGCGATCTGTTTGGGGTAGACCTGCGAGGTGAGCCCGTTGCCCAGGTCGATGTTCGTCGTGCCGTAGAGCGCCAGGTATTCCGAATTGCCGATCTGGGCATTGCCCGTCTGGCCGACGCTGGCGCGGAACTTCATGTCGTCGATCCACTTGATGCCGCGCATGAAGTTTTCGTCGCTGATGCGCCAGCCGATGCTTACCGCCGGGAAATAACCCCAGCGGGTGTTGGGAGCGAAGCGTGACGAACCGTCGCCGCGGATCGAGACCGAGGCCATGTAACGTCCCTTGTAGGAGTACTGCGCACGCAGAAGCCAGGAGGCGAACGTATAGGCGTATTTGTTGTTGTAGGTGTTGTCCTGATCGATGGTTTTGCCCTTGGTGGACCGGATCTTGTCGTCGCCGATCGTGCCCGTGGAGACGATCTGCGCCGTCTGGGTGGTGTATTTCTCGGCTTCGTAGACGGCTACGGCATTGATCGTATGGTCGCCGAACGAGCGGTTGAAGGAGAGCTGGTTCGAGAGGGTCCAGTGGAAATAGTTGTTGTTGTAATAGTTAGCCTGCGGGGTCGACTGTGCGTCGAGGTATTTGTAACCGCGCAGGGGGAGCGACGAGGGGCGGTAGTAGTTGCGGATGTAGGAATAGTAGTCGCCGCCGGCCGTGATTTTGTATTCGAGGCCCTTGATGAACTCGTAGGAGGCGAAGACGTTGCCCAGGATGTTGAGTTTCTCGCGGATGTCGTCGATTTCGAGCGCCAGCGCCACGGGGTTGAGCACCTCGTTGGTCTGGGTGTCCCACGTATTGATGCGCAGGAAGCCGTTCATGTCCCAGTTGTAGGAGCCGTCGGAGTTGTAGACCGGGAAAACCGGGGGAGCCATCAGCGCCGAGGCGATTACGCCGTCGCCGCCGTATTGGGCGTCGGCGTCCACGTAATTCGACTTCGAATAGGAGGGCGAGAAGCTGACTCCGTATTTCAGGCGGTTGCGCTTGCCGTCGAGGTTGACGCGCAGCCCGTAGCGTTCGAAGTCCGAACCGATGATCGTGCCTTCGCGGTAGAGATAGTTGGCGCCGACGAAATAGTTGATGCTCTTGGTGCGGCCCGATATAGAGAGCGAATGTTTGGTCGAGTAGGCCGTGCGGAAGATGGCGTCCTGCCAGTCGGTGTTGACCATCGTGCCGGTCTTGTCCTGCAGGTAGGCCGTGATGAGCGGGTCGACGCGGTGGTAGGTTTGCGGACGGCTCTCGTAGGGATCGTCGATCGAACCCGTCGGGACATTGAACAGATAGGCGCCGTCGCGGGCCTCCTTGAAGATTTGGGCGAATTCGTAGGCGTCGAGCATGTCCATCGTTTTGGTGACGTTCGAAACGCTGAACTGTCCGTCGTAGCTGACGACGGGGTGTTCGCTCTGCCCGCGTTTGGTGGTGATGAGGATCACGCCGCATGAACCGCGCGAACCGTAGATGGCTGCTGCCGAGGCGTCTTTGAGCACTTCGAGGCTCTCGATGTCGCTGCCGTCGAGGTTGGCGAAGGCCCGGGCATCGCACGGGATGCCGTCGATGACATACAGCGGGTCGTTACCCGACGTGGCGGACTGGATGCCGCGGATGCGGACCGAAACGTTGCCTTCGGGCTGGCCGCCCAACTGGAGCACCTGCACGCCCGGCATTTTGGCGGCCATGGCGTCGCGGAAGTCGGCCGTCGGCATGTCGGCGAAATCCTCGGCTTTGATCGACGAGATGGCGGTCGTCACGTCGCGCTTGTTCTGCACGCCGTAGCCTACGACCACGACGTTGTCCATGGCGATGGCATCGGCGGTCAGCCGGACATCGGCCTGCGTCTGGTTGTCGGCGAGGGCCAGTTCGACTTTGTTGTAGCCGATGAGCGAAATTTCGAGTACGGCGTTGCTCTGCCGGATGTTGAGTGAATAGTTGCCGTCGAGACCCGACGCCGTGCCGGTCGTCGTGCCCTTGAGGATGACGGTCGCACCGACCACCGGGGCGCCCTCGTCGTCGGTTATGCGGCCCGTGATTGTCCGGCTGGCGCCGGCATTGCGGGCGGCGGGTTTACCCCCCCCCGAACGGGTCGTAAGCAGTATCTTCAGTCCCTTGATCTCGACATTCACCTCGGGCAGGACCTCGGCGATAATTGATTCGATGCTCCGGTTATCGGCCTTTACCGAGACCCGTTTTCCGGGGGTGATGTCGGCGTCGGCATAGGCGAACGTGTAGGGACTGTTGGCTTCGATGAGCCGCAGAAGCTCTTTGACGGTGACGTTTTTCGCCTCGAGGGTGACGTTCGGCGCCTGGGCTGAAGCCGGGACGACCGACACCGCACACAGGATGATGACGGTGCAGAGGCATCGGCAAATCCGTTTTAAAACGTTGGGTTCATTCATGTTAATTGGGTGTTTTTCGGTTTTTCAGTTCAAATGGAAGGCATTCCGGAACCTCTTCGGGGGAGGCGCCGGCTGGAATGGATGCTCGTTATTTCCGGAATTTACTTCTTGGTTATCAGCACTTGGTTGCCGTCGATCCGGTAGCGGATCGGGATGAGTGTGGCCATGACATCCAGAATGTCTTCCAACGGTTCGTGGTAGACGACCAGCGAAAGCCGTTTGTCGACGCGGATGTGCGAAGAGAGCGCTATTTCGACGTTGTACCTGCGTTCGAGATTGGTGATGATGTCTGCGAGCGGTGTGTTGTCGAAGATCAGGCGGGATTCGAACCAGCTGCAATAATTCCGGGCGTCGACCTGCCGGACGGTGACCTGTCGGGTGCGGGTGTCCAGCGATAATTTTTCGTCGGGCCGCAGCAGGACGGGTTTGCCGAGGTCGGCGCCGGAGACTTTGACCGATCCGGTTTTGAGGATGATCTCCTGGTGGGACCCGAACGAGTAGCCGATGGCGTCGAACGATGTTCCCAGGACCTCGACCTGCAGGTTGTCCATGTTGACGCGGAACGGCCGCAGGGAGTCTTTGCTGACTTCGAAGAAGGCTTCGCCCGAGAGGGCGACCTCTCGCGTCGGGCCGGAGAACTCCGCCGGGTATTTCAGCCGGCTTTCGCCGTTGAGCCAGACACGGGAACCGTCGGGCAGCGTGAATTCGCCGACATTGCCTTTGGCCGTCAGCAGGGTGATCTCCTCGGCGGGCCGGACGGTCCGTGCCGCGAAGTAGTAACCTCCGGCAAAGATCAGCAGGACAGCGGCGGCCATGCCGGCGTAGCGCAATATGCGGCGTCCCAGCATGCGGACCCGCCCGGGTTTGATCGCGGCATGGAGCCGCTGGAGGCCCAGCCGGGTCTCTTTGATCGTGGCGTCGGCCGTATGCCGGTTCCACATTTCCAACAGGATTTCGTCGATCTCGGCCTCGTTCTCACGGGTGAGCATCCACTCTTCGAACGCCCGGCGGATTTTCGCGGGGACATTCGGATTGTTGAAAATGTAGTCGATGATTTGTTTGCGCTGCTGTTTGCTCATGGTAGCCGGGCGTGTTGGGGTTTGTGCTGCCTGCGGACAGTTACTGTTTCTGTGTCAGCGTGAAGGTCTCCGTATAGGTTCCTGCCTTGAACGTGACGGTTCCGGTACGCGGGGCGGCTGACGGATTGGCCGTGTAGCTGAGCTTCACGACATGGATGCCCTTTTCGCCGCCGGCGACGGGGTCGACGGTGATCCAGGTGTCTCCGGCGGCCGTCCAGGCGCAGGTGGTGAAGATCGTCACGGAGTGCGTGCCGGCCGCGGCATCCACCGTTCCCGTCGTGCTGTACATGTACACGCTGTCGGGCGCCGCCTCATCTTCGTCCTTACAACTGCTTGTCAGACACACGCATACGAGTGTCAGCAGGAGTAGTAGATGTTTTTTCATGTTAGGTTTTTTCAGGTTAAACGATTTTTTCGGATCCGTTTCTATTAATAAGACAACTTTCGGCGGCAGGATGCCAGTCTGTCCGGCGATATTTTTTACATTTTTTTTGCGCGGCGGCTGTTTTGCGCGTCGGAACCGTTCGGAGCCATGATGTGTGTGCAGAAACCGTGAATATTTTATAAAATAGTCGTGAATAAATAAAAAAATAATTCGAAAAGTTTTTTAATTCTTTGGACTTAAATCTATATTTGCACAAACGGACCATGAATAGCGACGAACATATCCTGTTGCGGAAATTGCGGGAAGGGGATACCGAGGCTCTCGATATTCTTTACTTGCGTTATGCCGCGAAAGTCCGGGACTTTGCGTTTCGGCTGCTCGGCGACAGCGTTGAGGCCGAGGATATTACACACGATATTTTCCTCAAGGTATGGGAGCAGCGCAAGACCGTGGGCAACGTCGTGTCGTTCAGGGGGTATCTTTTCCGGATGACGCGCAACGCCATTTTCAATGCCTTCAAACACCGGCAGGTGGAGTCGAAATACCAGGCCCGGGCTGCGGAGGACGGGACGGAGGCGCCTGCCGATACCGACGACCGCGTATCGACGAACGACCTGATGGAGATGATCGACCTGGCGGTGAGCAATATGCCCGAGCAGCGGCGTAAGGTGTTCTGCATGAGCCGTTACGAAGATATGTCTTACAACGACATTGCCGAGGCGCTCCATATCAGCCCCAAGACGGTGCAGTATCATATCTCGGGCGCGCTGGCCGAATTGCGCAAATTGCTTTCGGCGATTGCGTTCTTCGTGTAGCGGTCTATCTCACCTTCAAATAAAAATCCCCGGAATAAACTTCCGGGGATTTTCTATGCGGGCGGGCGGCTATTTCACGCCGCCGATCTGCGCGCGCAGTCGTTTTTTGAAATTTTCACCGATGATGGTCATTTTGTCCGTGGTCTCGAACAGCGCGGCCTTGTTCTTCTCGTAGGCAGCCAGGTAGCCGGCGATGCGACCCGGGTCTTCGAGAATGAAATTGGGGCACTGCGAGACGTTGAGGTACTCCTTGGGCAGCATGAGGTAGGGTTCCGTCTTGCCCTGTTCGGTCTTGAATTCGACGGTCAGGTCGATGCAGCGTTTGAAGACTCCGCTTTTGCCGTAGAGGTCGGCCTGGTGCGCCGCGGCGTGGTCGTCGAAGGTCAGCACGACCTCCAGCGGACGGTCGCAGGGCGCGGCGTCCGTGTAGACGACCGGGGCGAGCGTATAGGCGTCGTAGGTCCACTGTCCGGCTTTCGGGAAGCGGGCGTAGGGGATTTCGCGGCCGTTTACCTGCACCGTTTTGGGCGGGAAGGTCGCCGGGAAGCGCATTTCGTAGCTGCGGCTGTCGGGAGCGCCGGCGTAGGTGCCTTCGCGGGGCGCGACGACGGCGCGCAGGGTGTTGCCCTCCTGCTTCTTGGCGACCTTCGTGGTGGCGTAGGCCGTGGCGTACTGCTGGCTGACGCCGTCGTCCTCGTAGTGGACAAGCTCGCCGTCGGCCCCGGGGATGAAGGTCAGCACCAGCGTGTCGCAGGGCTGCTGGAGGTTTTTCACCGTCTGTGGGTTCATCGGAAGGATGGCTCCGGCCCGCGCGTACCAGGGATTTTCCGAGAGGGTGTAGTGCAGCTCCTCGGTGCGTCCGCCCTCGTACATGGCTCCCGTGGCGCAGTCGTACCACCGGCCCTCGGGGAACCAGATCCGGCGCGCGGCCAGCCCCGTGACGCTGTCGACCGGCTCCACGACGGCCGTGGCGAGGATGTCATTGCCGAACATGAACTGCTCGGGGACGTTGTAGGCCTCGTCCCGTTCGGGATGGTCGTAGTACATCGGACGGCACATGCCGACGCCGGTGTCGTAGTTCTCGCGGGCGGCGTTGTAGACGTAGGGCGCCAGCGTATAGCGCAGGCGGATGGCGTCGCGCATGACGAACAGGTGGTCGGGGAAGAACCAGAGGTAACGCTCGATGCGCGGGTCCTTGGTCGAGTGGGTCTTGAAGATCGGGGTGAAGACGCCGTATTGCAGCCAGCGGGTGTAAAGTTCGGGATCGGTGGCTTTCGTCTCCTTCTTGAACATGTGGCCGCCGATGTCGTGCCCCCAGTAGCCGTAGTTGACGTTGGACGAGGTGGCCGTGAAATAGGGCAGGAAGGCCAGCGTCTCCCACTTGGCGTAGGTGTCGCCCGAGAATGCCAGCGGATAGCGGTGCGATCCGAGACCGCCCCAGCGGTGGTAGATGAAGGGCCGCAGCGCGGGGTTCTGCTGCTCGGCGTGGTGGAAGAAGGTGTAGTTGAGCCAGAAGGTGTTCGAAAGTCCCGGGGTGAATTTCGACTCCATCCACTGCTGCCAGTCGAGCCACCAGAAATCGACGCCCTGGCGCTCCATCGGGTTCAGTACGGTCTTGAAGTAGGCGTCGGCCCATTTTTGTTCGTCGATATGGAACGGCACGCTCTTGCCCTTTTCGGTCCATCCGTACTCCCGGGTGAACGGCTCGTCTTCGTAGGGTTGGATGCCCGAGGCGGGGTGGAGGTTGAGCGCTACTTTCAGATGCTCGTTTTCGGTCCATCGGAGGAAATTCGCGGGCGAGGGGAACAGCTCCTTCTGCCAGGTGTAGCCGGTCCAGCCGATGCGCTGTCCGTACTCGTCCTTGGCGGGGTTTTTCTTGCGCAGGCCCCAGGTCTCGTGCCAGTCCATGTCGACGATCAGCACGTCGATCGGAATGTCGACCGACTTGAGTTTCTGCACCAGGTCGACGAACTCGTTGTCCGAATACTGCCAGTAGCGGCTCCACCAGTAGCCGAAGGTGTACTTCGGAGGCAGCGGCGCGCGGCCTGCGACGAGCTGGAAATCGGCGAGCGCCTGCTTGTAGTCGTGCCCGTAGGCGAAGAGGTAGAGGTCCTGGCGGTCGCCCGCGGGGCGCGCCTCGACCCACTCTTTCCAGGCGGAGCCGTCGGGCGTCAGCACGTGGCGGCCGCTGTCGTCGACCACCGACCATCCTGCGCGCGAAAGAAGCCCCTGCTCCATCGGTTCGCGCCCCAGCTTCCTGCCGTCGCATCCGTCGAGCGTGCGGGTCGTGCCCATGAGGTTCTGCGGGTCCTCCGTGCCGGGGGTCCATACGACCTCGCGGCCGTTGAGCTGGAAGATGGCTTTCAGGTTTTTGTCCGAAAACTTGCCGCCTTTGGTGTAGGTCAGCGTCAGGGCCGGGGTGGTGATCGTCAGCCGGGATTTCGTGTCGCGGACCTTGAAGTCCGGCACGGGCGTCTCACGGTTGACGAAGGTCAGCGTGGCGCGGTCCTCGAAACGGCCGTCCTCGCTCCACTCCATGCGGATCAGCTGCGGGGTGAGGACCGTGAAGCGT
>OCHC01001904.1_pt1 | contig 14048 bp, 14 predicted proteins | sample 1538641 | NCBI WGS metagenome assembly OCHC01 (sample SAMN04571714, study PRJEB22368) | human gut metagenome | biome: human gut; material: stool | host: Homo sapiens | place: Luxembourg | collected 2012-08-17
AGCCGAACCCCGAAAAACCCGCGGACGCTGCTGAAACGCCCGCCGCTAAGACTCCTGACTTTGACGCCCCCAACGTGAACCCCGTGGAGCTGGGTCATGTTGAGGTATCCCGCACGCCGGACGGCAAGATCGACCCCACCCAGATCGTTGACCCCGCTGTGGCCGGCGATTGGGAGGAGCAGGGCTGCAAGGGCTGATACACCAAACGCGCAAGGCGCATCTTTGTTTTAAGGCAAAGGTGCGCCTTTTTGTTTTAGCTAAGGTGCGGGCGCATATAGAATGCGCCCCTACGGTTTTCGCCGCCCTGTAGGGGCCGCACATGTGCGGCCCGCGGCCTTCCCGCATACGGCCTTTTATGGGAAACCTCCGGGCCGGGCATGCCCGGCCCCTACACCGCGCCTATGGATTTCCGCGCACAAATGTCCGTGAAATTGCTACAAACCCACTTTACAACTTTACTGCACTAAAGTATAATAGAATTTGTATCGGATCAGAGAGGTAGGAATGTTATGGAGATCGAACTCAACCGCTTTACCCCCGCCGAACAGGCGACCTTCCGCCTGCGTGCCCTGTATGAGCAGGCCGGCTACCGCAAATACCGCGCGTCCCGCTTTGAGGAATACGCCCTGTATCAGGAGTATCAGCGCTTTCTGCCGGACGCACAGGTCATCACCTTCACCGACCTGGACGGCAAGCTGCGGGCCATCAAGCCCGACGTAACGCTGTCCATCGCCAAGACGGCCCAGCCCGCGGCAGGGGAGTGCAAGCGCTTTTATTATAATGAGGAGGTCTGCCGCCCCAGCCGCGAGAGCCACACCTTCCAGACCATCCACCAGATGGGATTGGAGAGCATGGGCGCGGTGGACGCCGACGAGCAGGCCGCCGTGGTGCGGCTGGCCCTGCAAAGCCTGGCCGCGCTGGATGTGCCCACCGTGCTGGAAATCAGCCACATGGGCTACCTGACCGGCCTGCTGGACGCGCTGCATGTCCCCGCCGAGGCACGCGCGAAGCTGCTCGATTTCCTGCGCGCCAAGAACGCCCACGAGCTGCGCACCGCCGCGCTGGCCGCAGGGCTGGACGAATCCGCCGCTGCCGCGTTGACCGGCCTGCTCGACCTGCACGGCCCGCTGGGTGCAACGCTGACCGCCGCCCGCGCCGCCTGCCGGTGCGAGACCCAGCGCGCGGCGCTGGAGGAATTGCAGGCTTTGCAGAATGCGCTGGGCGAGGCGGGCCGCGGCACCCGGCTGGACCTGAGCATGGCCGACGAAATGGAGTATTACAACGGCCTTGTGTTCACCGGCTACGTCGCGGGCATCCCGTGCGCGGTGCTCAAGGGCGGGCGGTATGACTACCTGATGCAGCGGTTCACGCCGGGGGCGAACGCCATCGGCTTTGCCATCTACTTAGACGAGCTGGAACGCCTGGCCGCGCCGCTGCCCCCCGTGCAGCAGCAGGGCCGCGAGAAAAGCTGGCTGAACATTGCCTTGCCGAAGGGCCGCCTCGGCGACAAGGCGTACAAGCTGCTGGCGGGCGCGGGCTACAGCGCTACCGAGGACTACAACGACACCCGCAAGCTCGTGGTCGAGAACCCCGACGCCTGTGTGCGGTACTTCCTCGTCAAGCCCAGCGACGTTGCGATTTACGTCGAGCACGGCGCGGCAGACATCGGCATCGTCGGCAAGGACATTCTGACCGAGTCCGGCGCAGACGTGTATGAGCTGCTGGATACCGGCATGGGCAAGTGCCGGATGTGCGTGGCCGGGCCTGCGGGCTTCACCGATGACGAGAGCCGCGCCTTGCGCGTAGCTACAAAATTTGTCAACATTGCCCGCGACCACTACGAGCGCCGCGGACGCGACATCGACATTGTCAAGCTGAACGGCTCCATTGAGCTGGCCCCGATTTTGGGCCTGTCCGACGTCATCGTCGATATTGTCGAGACCGGCACGACCTTAAAAGAAAACGACCTGACCGTGATCGAGGAGTTTATGCCGATCTCGGCGCGGTTCATTGCCAACAAGGCAAGCTACAAGTTCAAATACGCCCAGCTGACCGAGCTGCTGAATAAGATGAAGGAGGCCCTTGCAAAATGATCCGTCTGTATGACTTTGATGAGGTACGCCCCGAGGAAATTCTGAACCGTGACATCCGCGCCGAGGCCGACGTGGAGGCCACCGTCGATGCGATTATTGCGGACGTCCGCGCCCGCGGCGACGCCGCCCTGATCGAGTACGCCGCCAAATTCGACCACGCCGAGCTGACCGACGTGCGGGTCAGCCAGGCCGAAATTGAGGAAGCCTTTGCCGAGCTGGAAAAGACCGATCCCGAGTTCATCACGACGCTGAAGATGGCCGCCGAGAACATCCGCCATTTCCACGAGCAGCAGCTGCACAAAAACTTTGTGGTCAACGACAAGCCCGGCATCGTGCTGGGGCAGAAGTACACCCCCATCCAGCGCGCGGGCGTCTACGTGCCGGGCGGCACGGCGGCGTACCCGTCCACCGTGCTGATGGATGTCATTCCCGCCAAGGTCGCGGGCGTCGGGCAAATCGTCATGACGACCCCCGCGGGACGGGACGGCAAGGTGAACCCCGCGATTCTGGCCGCCGCCGTCATTGCGGGCATTGATTTGATTTTTAAAACGGGCGGCGCACAGGCCGTGGCAGCCCTTGCCTACGGCACCGAGAGCGTCCCCGCCGTGGATAAGATCGTCGGCCCCGGCAATATCTACGTGGCCACGGCAAAGCGGAAGGTGTTCGGCAAGGTCGGCATTGATATGATCGCAGGCCCGTCGGAAATTCTCGTGCTGGCAGACGGCACCTGCAACCCCGCGTGGGTCGCCGCCGACCTGCTCAGCCAGGCCGAGCACGACAAGCTGGCCAGCCCGGTGCTCGTCACCGACAGCTGGGATTTAGCCAAGGCCGTGCAGGCGGAGCTGGAGGTGCAGATCCCGCAGCTGCCCCGCGCCGCCATCGCCCGCGCCAGCGTGGACACGAACGGCAAAATTATTGTCACCGACGACATGAACAAGGCCATTGAGGCCGTGAACATCATTGCGCCGGAGCACCTGGAAATCTGCGTCGATGACCCGTTCGCGGTGCTGAACTCGGTACAGAACGCGGGCAGCATCTTCCTGGGCAAAAACGTGCCCGAGGCACTGGGCGACTACTTTGCCGGCCCGAACCACACGCTGCCCACCAGCGGCACGGCGCGGTTCTCGAGCCCGCTGGGCGTCGATGATTTTGTGAAGAAGTCGAGCTTTATCTATTACACCCGCGAAGCCCTCGGCGAGGTGCAGGGACGCATCGCCAATTTTGCCGAGCACGAGGGGTTACATGCCCATGCCAGGAGTGTGACGATCCGGTTTGAGGAATGAGCTTGCCAAAAAGGAAGCCCAATCGTTTGCCGCGGTTTGATTACGGAACGGTTGGTGCATATTTCATCACGATTTGTGCCCGGGAAAAGAAGAAAGTTTTTGGCCGCGTTGTAGGGGGCGGCGTCCTCGACGCCCCGCGCGTGTCACCGTCGCCGCACGGGGAAATCGTCATTGCGCAGTTGGAGGCCATGACAAATTTTTACCCGGATTTACAAATCGAAAAATACGTGGTTATGCCAAATCACATTCATTTCATTGTTGTAGTCACGCAAGGCCCGTCCGGGGCGTCGAGGACGCCGCCCCCTACAGAGGTGCGTGCCAACCAAACCATTCCGGCATTCGTTTCCACGCTCAAGCGCATGACAAACCGCACCGCAGGCGTACAATTATGGCAGCGCGGCTACTACGACCACATCATCCGCGACCAGCTCGACTATGACACCATCTGGCAATATATCGACGAAAATCCCGCCAAATGGCCCCACGATCAATTCTACACTTCGGACGGGGAGGAACACCCATGAGCCGTTATTTTACCAAAACTCTCGCTTCGCTGGAGCCGTACACCCCCGGCGAACAGCTTAAAATCGCTGACATTGTCAAACTCAACGCCAACGAAAACCCGTACCCGCCCGCGCCCGGCGTGGCGGCGGCGGTGGCCGCGGCGGTGCCGGGGCTGCGGCTGTACTCTGATTTGACCAACGGCGATCTCAACGCCGCCATCGCGCGCCACTGGGGCGTGCGCCCGGAGAATATCCTCTGCGGCAACGGCAGCGACGAGAACCTGCTGCTGGCCCTGCGCGCGTTCTGCGACGAAAGCACGCCGCTGTCCTTCGCCGATGTGACCTACAGCTTTTACACGGTGCTGTGTGATTTGCTGCACATCCCGCAGCACATCATCCCGCTGGAGGCTGACCTGACCATCGACCTGAAAAAATACTGCGGCCTGCACGAGACGATTGTCATTGCCAACCCGAACGCGCCCACCAGCCTGCTGGCCCCGGTGGACGCCATCGAGGAGGTGCTGCAAACGAACCCCGACAACATCGTGATCGTGGACGAGACCTACGTCGAGTTCGCGCCTGCCGGGTCGTCCTGTCTGCCGCTTTTGGAAAAATATGACAACCTCGTCATCACCCATACCTTCTCCAAAACGCACAATCTGGCGGGCGCACGGCTGGGCTTCTGCATTGCGCGGCCCGCGCTGATTGCCGACATGAACCGCGTCAAGTTCAGCTACAGCCCCTACAACGTCAACGCCATGACCCAGGCCGCGGGCGCGGCGGCGATCTCCGACGAGGCCTATTTTGCCGATGTAACGGCAAAGGTCATTGCCGAGCGCACCCACACCACCGACGAGCTGCGCCGCCGCGGGTTCACGGTGTTTGACTCGGCCACAAATTTTTTGTTCGCGACCACGGACCGTATGTCCTGTGTGGAAATTTTTGAAAAGCTGCGCGCCCGCGGCATTTTGATCCGCCACTTCAACGCGCCGCGCATCTCGGACTATCTGCGCATCACGATTGGCACGCCCGAGCAGATGCAGCGGTTCTTTGCGGCGCTGGATGAGATCCTGGGTGAATAAATGCCGCTCCTGCAGCGCAAGACACCGCGCCTGAAGGGCTATGATTCCATTCTCACCAACCCGGCCCGCTGGGCCATGGATAAGTTTTATACAGAGGGGGAGAACCATACATGATCGCAATCGTTGACTACGGCGTGGGCAACCTGTTCAGCCTGTCGTCCAGCGTCAGAAGCCTGGGCGCAGAGGTGCGGGTGACCCGCGACGCCGCGGACCTGCGGGCGGCGGATCATATCCTGCTGCCGGGCGTCGGGGCGTTCGCCGACGCAATGGCCAAGCTCGAAGCCACGGGCCTTGTGCCCGTTCTGCGCGAGGAAACGCAGAAAAAGCCGCTGCTGGGCATCTGCTTAGGCATGCAGCTGCTGTTTGAAAAAAGCTGCGAGTACGGCGAGCACCGCGGTCTCGGCCTGATTTCCGGCGAGGTCTGCCCGCTGGCGGACGACCTGACCGATCCGGCGCTCAAGGTGCCGCACATCGGCTGGAATGCCATGGATATTGTGCCCGGGCGCGAGGCCGACCCGCTGTTCAAGTACGTCAAAAACGGCGAGTACGTCTATTACGTACACAGCTATTACGCCAAAAGCTGCGCTGCATCGACACTGGCGACGAGCGACTACAGCATCCCCGTCACAGGCGCGGTGCGGCAGGGGCTGGTGTACGGCACCCAGTTCCACCCCGAAAAATCCGGTGATACCGGCCTGCGGCTGTTAAAAGCCTTTGCCGAGCTGTAAGCGAGAGGGAGGAAGTACCATGAAGCTATACCCCGCCATTGACCTGCGCGGCGGCCAGGCCGTGCGGCTTTATCAGGGCGACTACGACCGGATGACCGTCTACAACGCAGACCCCGTCGCCCAGGCGCAGCAATTTATCGACGCAGGTGCGAAGTATTTGCATGTCGTCGATCTGGACGGCGCCAAGGACGACACCACGGCCAATTTGCAGACGATTGCCGCCATTGCCAAGCTGGGCGGCCTCAAAATCGAGGTCGGCGGCGGCATCCGCGACGAGGCGCGCATCCAACGGTATCTTGACCTCGGCGCGGACCGCTGCATTCTGGGCACGGTGGCCGTAAAAAACTTCGATTTCACGGCAGAAATGGCCCAGAAATACGGCGCACAGATTGCCGTCGGCGTTGACATGAAGGACGGCGCTGTCGCTGTCAACGGCTGGAAGGAGGTCACCCCCGAGCCGGGCGTGGCATTCTGCCGCCGCTGCGCCAATGCGGGCGTCAAGGCCATTATTGCCACCGATATTTCCCGGGACGGCACGATGCAGGGCACCAATATGGCGCTGTACCGTGAGATTTTGACGATTCCCGGCATCGAAGTCACGGCCAGCGGCGGCATTGCCGCCATGGCCGAGCTGGCCGAGCTTTCCGCCATGCACTGCCACGCAGCCATTTTGGGGAAGTCGATTTATACGGGAGCGATTGATCTGACCGAGGCCGTGAGGCTGTACGAGGGGGAATGAGGACATGATAACCAAACGCATAATTCCTTGTCTGGACGTCAAAAACGGGCGCGTGGTCAAGGGTGTCAACTTTGAAGGGCTGCAGGACATGGCCGATCCCGTCGAGATGGCGCGGTACTACAACGCCTCCGGCGCGGACGAGCTGGTGTTCTACGATATTACCGCCAGCGTCGAGGGGCGCGGGCTGTTCACCGATATTTTGCGCCGGGTCGCAAGCCAGATTTTTATCCCGCTGACCGTCGGCGGCGGCATCAACACGCTGGACGACTTTGACCGCGTGCTGAAATGCGGCGCGGACAAGGTCAGCGTCAACTCGGGGGCCATCCGCAACCCCGGCATCATCCCGGCTGCCGCGCAGAAATACGGCAACCAGTGCGTGGTGCTCTCCGCCGATATTAAGCGTGTGGACGGCAAATTCATGCTGTTCGCAAAGGGCGGGCGCGAGAACACAGGCATCGACGCGCTGGACTGGCTGGAACAGGGCGTTAAAAACGGCGCAGGCGAGCTGGTCGTGAACTCCATCGACACCGACGGCGTGAAGAACGGCTTTGATCTGGAGCTGCTGGACGCCGTGGCCGCACGCTGCGCCGTGCCCATCATCGCCTCCGGCGGCGCAGGCAAAAAGGAGGATTTCCTTGAGCTGTTCCGCAATCACCCGGCAGTAGATGCCGGTCTGGCCGCGTCGATCTTCCACACAAAGCAGGTAGAAATCAACGATTTGAAGCGGTATTTGCGGGAGAACGGGGTAGAGATGCGGGTGTGATCGCCTGTGCTCCTCTTGGCCCCCTCTGCGAGGGGGCTCCCGCCGCAGCGGGTGGGGGAGAGAACCTTGCCGCCACTCGAAATATTTCGGGCCATGGCAAAGTTCAACCCCTCCGCCCCTCCGGGGCACCTCCCCTGCTAGGGGAGGCAAGCACGTTTTAAAAAAATCCTACTATCGAATTACCTCTTGCCAAAACCCACAAAAAGAGGTACACTAAACTATATTACTTTAGGAGTGTCCACCATGGAAATCACCGAAAATTCCAAGACTCTCAAATTTGACGCAAACGGCCTGATCCCGGCCATCGTACAGGACCATTATACCAAAGAGGTGCTGACCCTCGCCTACATGAATGCCGAGACGCTGGCCCTGACGATTGCCGAGGGCCGCACCGTATTCTGGTCCCGCAGCCGCCGGGAGATCTGGCGCAAGGGCGAGACCTCCGGCAACGTGCAGCGGGTCGTCTCCATCACCGCCGACTGCGACAAGGACGCGCTCGTCATCGACGTCGTCAAATCCGGCCCCGCCTGCCACACCGGCGCGGAGAGCTGCTTCTTCAACCCGGTCTATGTCTCCGATGAGCTGAAGCAGTTCACCTGGCAGGGCCTGTACGCACTCATCGAGGGCCGCAAGACCGACCCGAAGGAGGGCAGCTACACCACCTATCTGTTCGACAAGGGCCTGGAAAAGATCCTCAAAAAGGTCGGCGAGGAATCCACCGAGGTCATCATTGCAGGCTCCAAGCGCGACAGGGAGGAGACCATCTACGAGATCAGCGACCTGGCTTACCACGTCATGGTGCTGATGATCGAGCTGGGCATTTCCGTAGAGGACATCACGAAGGAACTCGAAAAACGACACGTAATTGACCATAAGGTCAAGCAGGAAAGGATGCAGTAACTATGGCAGGCGAATACCTGAAAAGCTCTGTACACGTTCATTCCAAATTGTGCGACGGTAAGAACACGCTGGACGAGATTGCGGTCACGGCATGGCGGAACGGTCTGCAAACGCTGGGCTTCAGCGGGCACAGCCACACCCCCTGTGATCTGGAATATTGCATGACCCAGAGCCGTACCGCCCTGTACAAGGCGCAGGTCGCCAAGCTGAAAGAGCGCTACGCCGGCAAGCTGGACATTCTGTGCGGCTTGGAATGGGATCTGTTCAGCGACGATGACCCGACCCAGTACGACTACTGGATCGGCAGCACGCACTATGTCAAGGGGCCCAAGACCGGCAAGTATTATGAGATCGACTGGCGCGAGGAGGATCTGCGCGCCTGCATCGACGACGATTTTGACGGCGACGGTCTGGCCGTGGCCGAGGCATACTTTGCCAACGTAGCCAAGGTCGCCGAGAAAAAACCGACGATTCTGGGTCATTTTGACCTTATCAAGAAGATCAACGGCGGCAACAAGTTCTTTGACGAGAATGACTCCCGCTACACTGCCGCTGCAAACTCTGCCCTGATGGCCGCCGCCCGCAATCGCTGCGTGCTCGAGGTCAACACCTCGGCGGCGTACCGCGGCTTCCGCAAGGATTATTTCCCGTCCGACGCGATTTTAAAAGACTGGCTCGTGCTGTCCGGTAATGTCGTGCTGACCGCCGACGTCCACGACGTCAAGGCGCTGACCTACGGCTTTGAAGATGCCGCCGCCAAGCTGAAGGAGCTGGGCTACACGAAGGTCCAGGTGCTGGGCAAGGACGGCTTTACCCCCTGTGCGCTGTAAAATAATCCCCGAAAATTTTCCCGCCGCGGTGTAACACTGCGGCGGTTTTTGCGTTTCTTATGGATGAAGGGCCCAAAACAAAGACAACTCGAACAAAACACAGGAGAAAATTCACCGTGAGATTCACATTCGAAATAATTTTCAAAAAGTTTGCGCGGAGGGGTTGACAACCCCTCCGTATTTTTGTATAATAATACCTGCATTCTGGCGGCAGCCACTGTGGAGAGGTGTCCGAGTGGTTTATGGAACTGGTCTTGAAAACCAGCGATTCGCGCGAGCGGACCATGGGTTCGAATCCCATCCTCTCCGCCATTTTGTGATAACAAGTGAATATATAAAATCACTTTGACTTGTGGAGTAATACTCAAGAGGTCGAAGAGGCGCCCCTGCTAAGGGCGTAGGGTGGGAAACCGCCGCGAGAGTTCAAATCTCTCTTACTCCGCCAATGTAAAAACCGCGATACAACCTGCAAAGGTTGGTGTATCGCGGTTTTTCATTTATCAGATAGTGCTAGATACTGTTAAATACTGTCTGATAATGTTTCGTAAATGGTTCGTAATCGGTCAAAAGTTCGTAAAAAGTTCGTAGTGATCCGCCCCAAAAATCACCGTAAAAAAGCGGCAGGCTACCCACATTGAGCAGCCTGCCGCTTGTTTACTTCCTACCGTTCGGCACCTTCACCGGCTCTGCACTGATCTGCGCAATTAAATCCGCACGCTTCGCGCCGTCCTGCACAGTCAGCCCCATGTCGATTGCCAACTGCTCCAAATCTTCCATTTTCAATTCATCCAGTTGTGTTGCCTCCAGATGCCCAATAGGGGAGCCGTCCGCATTTTTACCGGTTCCCACGGTAATACCGCCCGCGCTCTTGTCCGCTGCGCTTTTCCCCGCGGCAAGCAGCTTCAGCAGCCACTCCGGCACGTTCGCGCCCATTTCGGCGGCGTTTTCGGCAATGCTGCCCAACTCGGTAAAAATGTACCACACCAGCACCACCGGCAAAATCAGGCTCGAGTACGTCAGCCCAAGCCCCGGCAGGTTTGCCACGGCAATGCTCAATACTGCGTCCGTCAGCGCGGCCACTACGACCACCACCAGCATCCCCGCTTTGTGCCAAATTCCCGCGCGTGCTACGGCACTCGACCACTCGCCGCGGCTTGCCGCCGCTGCACTGCCGCTGAGCCAATCCAGCACCATGCAGACGGCCCAGGCCATCACCAGCCACCCCAGCCAGCCAAACGCCGCCGTGAACGCCCCACAGACCGCCGCAATGGCCGCTTTCGCCGCCAAAAAGGTATTGTTGCTGTTTTCCATATCTTTGCCCTCCATCAGCCCACATACCGGGCCAAATATTTGTTGTCTTTCGTCCAGCCCTCGGCCTCGGCCAGCTGGTAGAAGCTCACCGCGTCGCCGTTGCTGACAGCGCCGACGCATTTCACCTTGCACGCATCGGCCCCAGGCAGCGTCGCATACCTGCCTACACTGGCAAGCGCCAGCCTGTCCGCCAGCGCGTCGCACTTGGCAGCTGCCGCGCTGTCCAGCGGTCCGATCATCAGGCACTGCATCGTTTTCCCGGTCGGCGTCTCGCTGATTTGCTCGGTCTGGCCGTCGCCCGCCGTGCCGTAAACGCCCACTGCGTTTGAAATACCCGCGTAGGCGGTAGGGTCAACGCCTGTGCCGGTCGCCGTGGCCCGCACCTCAAAGTGGCAGTGTTTGTAGCCGCCCGCCGCGTTGCCGGTGTTGCCCATAATGCCCAGCGCGTCGCCGCTGCTGATCTTCTGGCCCACAGATACCAGCAGCTTGGCGCAGTGGCAGAAATACAGGAAGTTGACGGTATCCGGCGTCTGGCCGGCGTCCAGCTGCACGCAGACGTACCAGCCCCACTCCCACGTTTTATCGGCGCGGTTCGTCACGATGCGTGCCCGCGTGACCGTGCCGGTGATTTTCTTGCCGTCGTAGTACGGCATTCGGATTTTATCGCTGTCCAGGCCGACGATATCAATGCCGCCGTGCCAGGTCTTGCCATAGTTCCGCGTCCAGCCGAAGCGGCCATAGTTGTACAGCACTTCCGCGCGGCCCTCAAAGATTCCAGTTTGTTTCACTTTTTCGTCCTTCCATTTTAATAAGTTGTGTAATTAGCGATGATGAACCATGTTCCGGCATGTAAGTTAGTTGGTGCGCGAACGCTTCCGCCGTTTACCCATCCGTAACCTTTAAGCTCACCACTAAAACTAGTAAATGTTGCCAGAGTATAGGTAGCAACCGGCAGTGGTACAGCAGTTATTATTGGTGTCCCGTTAAATGCTGCGGTCGTGGTTATCCCAATATAAACATCCACATTTTTCCTGGTAGTATAAACCGAATCAATGTCAATACTAACATTGCTAACAGCCGATAAATTTTTGAGCTTGTGATGGGTTTGCGTTTCTGCCACCGCTGCCGGGCTTGCAGCCCAGCCGTCCGCAGCAGTCTTGCTGGCATCCGCCGTATCGCTCACACGCACGTCGCCTGGCAGGTCAGCCCCACCGGGCAGCTGGTAATAGGGGTTGCGGGTTGCACTCATACCGCCGCCCACTTCGGGGTCAGCCGGTGCGCTTCCACATATAACATGCCGTGTACTTGTTCACGATGGGCATTTGCTGGTTGCCGCCAGTGCTTGAAGTTTCCGTACTCGGATACAGAAAAACGGGCGAACGCCATGAGAATCGGAAGCTCCATAATGGTTCGCATCGCCGCCGATACCTGACTGTCGGGGTTTGCGCAGATCATGCCACGCACCCCATCTCGGGGATCAAGCTGTCCGACGCCAGATATGCACCGACCGGTAAGGGGGAAGGTTGTTGTGGGGCTGACCTTCACCCGCTTGACGGGTCGTAAGTCCTGTGTTGTCGTACTTGTCGTAGGGATGAGTTGGTGCATATTGCTCTAATGAGCCACCGAATCCGGATTGGATTTGGATCGCCCATCCGTGGAGCTGATGCTGATGGGACGGAATCTCTGACACAGTGAGCGTATGCTGTGCTTCGCCGCCCTCGCTGCCCACGGGGTAGGTATCGCTGGCCCCCATCAGCATGCGGTTCTGCACCTGCACCCAGCTTGTGCCGGGCCAGCTGAGGGCAGGGTTCGTGGGGTTCTCTGTCTGCAAGTAATCGCCGATCCTGTACGGGCATAGAGCGGCCATATTTTGCACGATCATGTTCCACACCGCCTTTCGGCAATCCGGGGCTTAGAGTGCCCCCCTGCAAAATATCGTTTATTCGTCATATTGCACAATACCTCCTTATGCGATGCGCCGCTTGACGCACGACCATTCGCAACGGCGTTGGGGGCTGTCATAATTCGCAGCAGGTCGTCTCTACTGGGTTCTCTACTGATTTCAAAGTACGGATTATTCGCTGCTCCACTCATTGGCTTACCTCCAAAACAAACACCGCCGCGCTCGTCGGCGCACTGTTCGCATAAAACTTAACCACCCCGGCTCCGGGTTCCAGCGCGGCTACCATCCGCACTGCATCCGTAACTCGGGTTCGGTCACTTACAGCAACCCGGCTGTCTGCCGTTACCCCGGCCACCGTGACAGTGGCGCAGGTGGTGTAGCTGCTCGTGCTGCCATCGTCCCAGGACACCGTGCAATCACCGGTAGTCCAGGCGCTGGCTGCCACCGTAACCGTCACCGGCTTGGGCAGTTTTGCGTCGATTTTGGTCTTGTCGTAGAAATTTGCGTCAATTTGAGTCTTGCCGTAGAAATTTGCGTCAATTTGAGTCTTGTCGTAGTAATTCGCAAACTTACTGCTTTCACCAGTGTCCTTCCAGACACCCGTGTCGCTGTCCCACACCCAGATGGTATCGGTATCGCCTATAATGGCCCAGTTTCCGTCGTAGCCGGTATCGTGGGCCGCGTACAGCGCCTCGTAGTTCGGGTACCAGCCTACCGCGCCCTGGCTGACCTGCTGGGCCAGCGCGGCGTAGTATTTGGCGTTGTCCATACCCTCGCCTGGGCGGGATGCTGTATCGCCCACGGCCCAGCTGCGGGCCTCCTTGGCACTGGCCGCAGCGGCCGTGGCGTTGGCAGGCGCGGCCTTGATGGCCTCGATGTTCTCGTGCACATCCTGGATGCCCGCCTCATTATCCCGCACGATTTTGGCGTTGGCGGCCACCTCAGCGACCAGCACCTGCACGGTCTTATATTCATCCGTACTTTTAAGCATCCCATCCTGCACCGGGTTCCTGTCGATGTCCAGCCGCAGGGCGGCCATACCGGCCACACCACCGCCCGCCAGCACCTCTACCACTGGGGCGAACGTGCCGCAGCCGGTCGTCATCTGGGCAGTCACGGCCATATAAACTGTGCTGCGGTCGCTGCTCACGCCCAGCGCGGGGTTGTAGACATAGTGCCCGTCTTTTTTATCCATCCGCAGGTTGACATCCGCGCCAGTGGGCAGTGTCCAGGGCTGCCCGCCCTTGTACAGGGCCACGGCCAGCACCGGGAGCGTATCGTCGTACTGTACAAGATGCACCGGCAGCACAACGTCACGCCGGTCAAAATCCGCCCGCGTCGCCTTGATAAGCGCTTCTGCGGGTGGGCTGTAATTGGCTACCGCCATTTAAAAACACCTCACTGTATCATTCTGCCGTTGACCAGCACATAGCCGTTGCCCGCGCCGTCCACGCCCAGCTGCACCTTCACGTTGCCGCCTGCGTCGCTGATCGCGATAGCGCCGCCCTCATACTGGCCAGCCATTGTGACGTTAGCGATCATATTGTTGGGGTTGCTGGCCGCCGGGCCGTACAGCACCAAGCGGCCCACGGCGTTGTTGCTGCCCCATGTAGACATAAACGCGCCCATGTGCCAGTTTCCGTCGTTAGTCTTGCGGTACATTTCAATTTTGGCGTTGTCGATGACGCACTTGCTCTCCGACACCGTCGAAGTGAATTTTCCGGTGATGTCCACAGACCCGTCCGAGCCGATTTTAAAGTTGTCGCTATTCACAACCAGCCCGCCGTTAAAAGTCGTGACGCCCGTGTCCAAATTGGACACAAACTTTCCGTTGGTGGACTGCAGAACGCCGCCCCGGATAAGATTCGCACTCATAGTTCCGGTCGTGATGAAATCGGCGTTGATTGCACCGT
>OCHC01001920.1_pt1 | contig 13932 bp, 9 predicted proteins | sample 1538641 | NCBI WGS metagenome assembly OCHC01 (sample SAMN04571714, study PRJEB22368) | human gut metagenome | biome: human gut; material: stool | host: Homo sapiens | place: Luxembourg | collected 2012-08-17
CCGACGGAGGTCGAGACACTGACCGGCTTCACCGCGCTGGACGACGACGCGCTGGAAGCGTTCCGCAATGAGAAAGGCCTGGCGATGGACCATGCGGACATCGTATTCTGCCAGAACTACTTCAAATCCGAGCACCGCGACCCGACCATCACCGAGATCCGTCTGATCGACACCTACTGGTCCGACCACTGCCGCCACACGACGTTCGGCACGATCCTGGACGACGTGAAGATCGACGACGCGCTTGTGCAGGCCGCATTTGACCGCTACATGGCACTGCGCGCCGAGACCGGCCGCGACAAGAAAAACCGCACCCTGATGGACTGCGCGACCATCGGTGCCAAGGCGCTGAAGCAGCGCGGCATTCTGAAGAACCTTGACGAGAGCGAGGAGATCAACGCCTGCACCGTCAAGATCAAGTGCGACGTGGACGGTGAGCAGCAGGACTGGCTGTTCCTGTTCAAGAACGAGACCCACAACCACCCCACCGAGATCGAGCCCTTCGGCGGCGCGGCGACCTGCATTGGCGGTGCCATCCGTGACCCGCTGTCCGGACGCAGCTACGTCTATCAGGCCATGCGCGTGACCGGTGCGGCTGACCCGCTGAAGCCTGTTTCCGAGACAATGCCCGGCAAGCTGCCCCAGCGCAAGCTGGTCACGACGGCTGCCGCGGGCTATTCCAGCTACGGCAACCAGATCGGCCTTGCCACCGGTCAGGTAGCAGAGCTGTACCACCCCGGCTACGCCGCCAAGCGGATGGAGATCGGCGCAGTTGTCGGCGCGACGCCTGCCAGCCATGTCCGCCGCGAGGAGCCCGCCCCCGGTGATGTCGTCATCCTGCTGGGCGGACGCACGGGCCGCGACGGTGTCGGCGGTGCCACCGGTTCCTCCAAGGCGCACAAGCTGACGAGCCTTGAGACCTGCGGTGCCGAGGTGCAGAAGGGCAACGCGCCCATCGAGCGCAAGCTGCAGCGCCTGTTCCGCCGCGAGGACGCCTGCCGCCTTATCAAGCGCTGCAACGACTTCGGCGCAGGCGGTGTGTCTGTCGCCATCGGTGAGCTGGCCGACGGCCTGCACATCGACCTGAACAAGGTCACCCGCAAGTACGAGGGTCTGGACGGCACCGAGCTGGCCATTTCGGAGAGCCAGGAGCGCATGGCCGTGGCCGTTGCTCCCGAGGACGCCGAGACCTTTATGAAGTACGCCGCCGAGGAAAACCTCGAGGCGACTATCGTTGCCACCGTCACCGAGGAAAAGCGGATGCGCGAAGTCTGGAACGGCAAGACCATCGTTGACCTCTCCCGCGAGTTCCTGAACTCCAACGGCGCCGAGCGCCACGCTGATGCGCACATCCTGCCGGGCCATGTCTGGCAGCCCCAGTTTGCCGGTGCAACGTTTGAGCAGAAGCTGGAATCCATGGTCAGCGACCTGAACGTCTGCAGCCAAAAGGGCCTGGGCGAGCGGTTCGACTCCACCATCGGCGCAGCCACCGTGCTGATGCCCTACGGCGGCAAGTACCAGCTGACCCCGACGATGGCCATGGCCGCCAAGCTGCCCGTGGACGGCGAGACGACGACCTGCTCCGGCATGGCGTGGGGCTTCAACCCCTACCTGACCGAGGCTGACCCCTACCGCGGCGCGTATATGGCCGTGGTCGAGAGCGTGACCAAGCTGGTCTGCGCGGGCTTCCACCACGAGGATATGTACCTGACGTTCCAGGAATATTTTGAGCATATGAACGATAAGCCCGAGCGCTGGGGCAAGCCGCTGGCCGCCCTGCTCGGTGCGCTGGATGCCCAGATGGGTCTGGGCATTGCGTCCATCGGCGGCAAGGACTCGATGTCCGGCAGCTTTGAGGGCCTGGACGTGCCCCCGACGCTCGTCAGCTTTGCGACGGCCATCGGCAACACCCGCGACGTGCAGAGCCCCGAGTTCAAGAAGGCCAACAGCTCCGTTGTCATCCTGCGCCCCAACTACAAGAACGGTCTGCCCGAGATCGGCAGCCTGATTTCCATTTACAAGACCGTCGAACAGATGATCGACGAGGGCAAGGTGCTGGCTGCCGCCACGCCGGGCTACGGCGGTGTGGCCGAGGCACTGTTCAAGATGTGCGTCGGCAACCATGTGGGTCTGCAGCTGTCCAATGACATCGACCTGAACGATCTGTTCAAGCCCGCCTACGGCGCGGTCATTCTGGAGCTGCTTGATGCCTCCGCCGGTGAGTTCCTCGGCTTCACCACCGTGGACTACACGCTGGAGGCCGAGGGCAAGGCCATTGACCTGGCCCGTCTGCAGGAGCTGTGGGAGCAAAAGCTCGAGCCGGTATTTCCCTACCGCAAGGCCGGTGAGTTCGTCCCCGCGCTGGAGCATGACTGCCCCGCCAACAAGCGCGTGGCTCCCTCTGTGCGCCTGGCGACGCCGCGGGTCGTCATCCCCGTATTCCCCGGCACGAACTGCGAGTACGACACGGCCCGCGCGTTCCGCCGCGCAGGCGGCGACCCGCATGTTCTGGTGCTGAAAAACCTGACCCCCGCCAACGTGGCCGAGAGCTGCGAGGCACTGGTGAAGGAGCTGGACGAGGCGCAGATCCTGATGCTGCCGGGCGGCTTCTCCGGCGGCGACGAGCCGGACGGCAGCGCCAAGTTCATTGCGGCGTTCTTCCGCAATCCGTCGGTGGCCGACGCAGTCAACCGTCTGCTGAACCAGCGCGACGGTCTGGCTCTGGGCATCTGCAACGGCTTCCAGGCACTCATCAAGCTGGGCCTGGTCCCCTACGGCGAGATCCGTCCCATCACCGAAAGCGACCCGACGCTGACGTTTAATACGATCCACCGCCACCAGTCCATGCTGGTGCGTACCCGCGTGGCCAGCAACAAGAGCCCCTGGCTGAGCAAATGCGACATCAACGACGAGCACCTGATCGCCATCAGCCACGGCGAGGGCCGCTTTGTCTGCAACGAGCAGCTGCTGAACCAGCTCATCGACAACGGCCAGATTGCGACCCAGTACGTTGACCTGCTTTGCCGCCCGACGATGGACATGCGCTACAATCCGAACGGCTCCATGCTGGCAATCGAGGGCATCACGAGCCCGGATGGCCGTGTCTTTGGCAAGATGGGCCACAGCGAGCGCAGCGGCGAGCAGCTCTATAAGAACGTCACCGGTGACAAATACCAGCCGATCTTTGAGGGCGGCGTGAATTATTTCAAGCTTTGATATTTCGGGAAGTTTCTGCTATACTGGAACTATCAGCTTAAAAGATTGTGAGGATTTGACCCAATGGCACAACACGACAAATATATTTCGCCGTTCTCTACCCGCTATGCGTCGGATGAGATGCAGTACATCTTCTCTGACGACAACAAGTTCCGCACCTGGCGCCGGCTGTGGATCGCGCTGGCTAAGGCCGAGCAGAAGCAGGGCTTGGCCATCACCGATGAGCAGATTGCCGAGTTGGAGGCGCACAAGGACGACATCAACTATGAGGACGCCATTGCGCGCGAGAAGCTCGTCCGCCATGACGTGATGAGCCACGTCTACGCCTACGGCCTGCAGTGCCCCAAGGCAAAGGGCATCATCCATCTGGGCGCGACCAGCTGCTATGTCGGTGACAACACCGACGTTATCATCATGCGCGAGGGCCTGCAGCTCGTGCGCAAGAAGGTCATCGGCGTGCTGGCAAATCTGGCCAAGTTCGCCGACGAGTACAAGGATATGCCCTGCCTGGCCTACACCCACTGCCAGCCCGCGCAGCTGACCACCGTCGGCAAGCGCGCCACGCTCTGGATGAACGAGCTGTACATGGATCTGGAGGGGCTTGACCACCAGATCTCCCAGCTGGCGCTGCGCGGCGTTAAGGGCACCACCGGCACCCAGGCCAGCTTTGTGGAGCTGTTCAACGGTGACTCCGCCAAGATCAAGGCCGTCGAGGCCGACGTCTGCGCCCAGATGGACTTTACCAAGGTCGTGCCGGTCTGCGGCCAGACCTACAGCCGCAAGGTGGACTACAATGTGCTGTCCGCCGTGGCGGGCATCGGCCAGTCCGCCATGAAGATGGCGACGGACATCCGCCTGCTGGCGAACTTCAAGGAGATGGAGGAGCCGTTTGAGAAGAACCAGATCGGTTCCTCCGCTATGCCCTACAAGCGCAACCCCATGCGCTGCGAGCGCATCTGCGCGCTGAGCCGCTACCTGATGGTGGACGTGCTGAACCCCGCCATCACTGCCGGTACCCAGTGGTTTGAGCGCACGCTGGACGACTCCGCCAACAAGCGCATTGCGATGGCCGAGGGTTTCCTGGCTGCTGACGCCATCCTGAACATCCTGCTGAACGTCTCCGACGGGCTGGTCGTCTACCCGAAGGTCGTCCGTGCCCGCGTCATGGCCGAGCTGCCGTTCATGGCAAGCGAGAACATCATGATGAAGGCCGTCAAGAAGGGCGGTGACCGTCAGGAGCTGCACGAGCGTCTGCGCGAGCACGCCGTGGCCGCCGCTGCCGTTGTCAAGCAGGAGGGCAAGCCGAACGACATGATTGCCCGCGTCGAGGCTGACCCCGCGTTCGGCCTGACCCGCGAAGAAATCGAGGCCGAGCTCTCCCCCGAAGCCTTTACGGGCCGCAGCGCCGAGCAGGTCACCGAGTTCCTGCGCGACGTCATCCAGCCCGTGCTGGACGCCAACAAAGAGGACCTGGGCCAGCATGTGGAGCTGAACGTCTGATTGATTGCATCGTAAATTGTAGGGGCGAATGTTTGCATCCGCCCGCAGGTCGATGACAAGCATCGACCCCTACAGAACAGCAAAATACCCGTATTGTCTTACTAAAGGCAATACGGGTATTTTTTATGCAATTGTATCGGCGGACGTCAGACACATCCGCCATAAACGCGCTGTGGTCAGCGTAATCGCCGGTGGGCACAAGGGTGATGTCGTAATAGGTGATCGGCATGTCGTTGCTTTCCAGCACCTGCTTGAGGGTGTGCAGGACGGTTTGCATGTCCGCCTCGGTAGGCTTGCCGTCGCACAGGACTTGTGCGCACAGGCGGCTGGGCACCTTTTGCAGCAGGGCTTTGTCAAAGGCAGCATCCAGCGGCAGATCATCCACATAGTTAGCCGGGGTCATGCCGTCCTGCTCGGTATAGCAAAGGTCGATCTCTACCGTGTTGCCCTTTGCGCCGTAGACAGATGCAAAGTTTAATTCTGGGGCCTGCACAGTCAAATATGCGGTTGCCTGCTGGGCGGCTTCATTTCCCAGGCGATAACACGTGTTCCAGCGGTGGTCAACGTAAAACGTGTGGGTCGGCTCAAGCTCCATACCCCGGATTTCATCATCGGTCAGCAGCCAGAACCGCGTCTGCACCGCAAAGTTTGTATCACGGCTCTGGTCTGACTGAACGTATACCACATAGTGGAAGAACTGTCCATCAGCGGCGGTGCGCTGGTCCCAGTGAAATGTTTCCTCCGGATATAGCTTTTCCGCATATCGAATGGCCCGATGTATAGCCCACTGTTGGCTGAGCGGGTCTCCGTTGATGGCGTCAAAGGCCAGCAGCAGAGCCAAAATCAGCAGCAGGGCCGCCGCCAGTGCCAGGCGGCGCATGGTTTTCGTCTTTTTATTCTTTGTTTTCATGGGTACTCTCCTTTGCATAGTGCAGCAGCCAGCCGATCAGCCAGCCCATGCCGCCCAAAACAGCGTACAAGATACAGCCGGACGCCAGATTCCATAAGAAATTGCTAAGCGAGAATGATTCCAAAAAAGCCGTCTGCTTTATGATAGCATCCAGCACGGCCAGCCCCAGCGTAAACAGCAGCAGTGGCTTGCCCATGCCGGTATCCCGGCAGGTCAGAACAGCCCAGACACACGGCAGGAACAGGATAACCCAGTTGGCGCTGCCTGTATACCCCAGGGCCACGCCCGCCGCAATGCCCACAAAGGCCAGCAGCAGCAAATGGGTGCTGTATCGGCGGCGCAGTTTTTGCAGGATCTTACCGTCATCCGGGGCGGGCAGTTCCGGCATGGCGGGGTCGTCCGTGCCACAGGGCGCGACAGGCGGGGCAGACCGCCATGTGCGCCTGTACCAGCGCTTCGCTATCCGGACTGGCCACGCCGTCCTGCACCAGCGGCATCAGGTCGCGGCAGACCGCGCAGGGAATTTTTGCAGTTTCGGCAGCTTTGTTCACAGGTCGTAGCCCTCCTTTGCAAGCATTTGTTTTAACCAGGTGCGGGTGCGGTGCTCGATTACGCGGGCCGAGCTTTCGCTGATGTGCAGCTCCGCGGCAATTTCATTGTAGCTGTAGCCCATGGCCCGCAACTGCACCACGCGGCGGGCTCGGTCATCCCTTTGCTGCAGCAGCTCCTTCACACGCTGCCATTGCAGGCGGCTGTCCGTGCGCTCGGTCAGGGTGTCCTCGGCCAGGCAGCCTTCCAGCAGGTCATCGGTGCTGGCGGTGGGGTGCTTTTTGCGTAAGCCTTCCAGCCAGATGTTGCGCGCAATGCCGAACAGCCAGGTCTTGACAGCGCAGTCCCCACGGTAGGTTTGCAGCCGTTTCAGCGCCCGCAGGAAGGTCTCGCTTAGCAGATCCTCCGCCTCGGCGGGATCGTGGGTCAGGTGGCAGAGATAGCGATACAGGTCCGCGCGGTAGAGCCTGTACAGTTCTTCTAATTCCGGCAATTCCGGCAGCGGCATGGCCTGTCCCCCTTTCTCTGTGCTTTCACTCTATTAGTGTTGTTTGGGCCGCGGATGTTACAGCCCTATCCAAAAAAACACCCCGACTTTTCTGTCGGGGCGTTGGGGTTATTCTGTGGGGCTTTCGGGGTCGGTCTCCTCCTCGGGGGACGTGGTCGGCTCCGGGGTGGGTGTCGGTTCGGGGGTATCGGGGGCGAAGTAGGCGCGGATGTCGCCGTCGCTGCGCTGGGTCGAGATGTCGAGCACGCCCTTATCACCGGCGGCCAGACCCTTTTCCGGGTCGGTCAGCGCGGCAGCGGCCAGTCGCAGCTTGTAGGCGAGGTTCGTCTCACTGCCCAGCAGCACCTGAACTCGGTTTTGGTAGGTGAACTCAATATCACTCAGATCCTGGATGTTCAGCGCCGTCGTGCCGTCAAACAGGTTGTTCTCCTGCAGGCCGTCCCGCATTTCGGTCAGCGTTTGCAGTGCGCTGGCCTGCAGGCCCGCTGTCTCCGCTGTGGCCTGCTGGGTCTCGCTAAGGAGTGAGTTATAGCTCTTGGGCTCGATGTTCTGCCCCACCACGGGGGAGAAATCTGTGGGCAGCGACATGGTCAGCAGAATCAGGCCGTCCGGCTGGCTGACGTCGGTGCGCAGAATTTTGAGGGAGTCGCTCAAGACCATCCACCCGCCGGAGTACATACAGGCGAACCGCTCCGTGGCGGGCTCGACCTTGATGATGACCGCGGCGGGCAGTTGGATCTCCACAGCGACACGCTCCAAATACGGGAACTGAAGCGCCAGCTGCTGGGTCTTTTCCGCGGTGGAGAAGGCGAACAGGTTGGAGTTTTTCTCGATGCCCAGCGCCTCGATCAGCTCGTCGGACGTGTAGATGCCGGTATCGACGGGCTGGGAGCGGTCATAGCTCTCTACCCGGAAGATCGTGACCTTGAACAGAAGGTTGATCGACACAAACGCACCCACGGCCAGCACGGCCAGCACGCCGAGCGCCCCCAGCAGACGGCGGCGGCGCTTTGCCCGTATGATCTCCGCCTGTGTGACGCGGCGCGTGCGCCTTGGCGTGCCGGGGCGGTAGCCTGCCTTCTGGGGATTGATCTCCTGCGCAGGGCGCTGCCGCGGGGGCGCGTGGGGAGCAGGTGCGGCCTTTTCAGGCGGTGCCTTGGGGCGCGGGGCGTTCCTTTTTTCAAGGCCCAAGCGGCTGCCCATACTGCGGCGGGACTGTTGGGCGTAGGAGCCGTTTGCGGATTTTTGCCTGCGGCTGCGCTGGTTGCGGTCCATAAGCGGCTCCTTTCCGGTGAATTTTGGGGCGGCTGCCCGTGTGTGGATGGTACGTTGGGCGGGCGCATATAGAATGCGCCCCTATGGGGTGTGCCCGGCGACGCTCGTCGCATCGGGCGGGCGAACGATGTTCGCCCCTACAGGGTGTATGCAACCTTGTTTAGCCGTTGACCAACTTCAGCAGCTTTTCGGTAATCAAATCAAGGCTGTGCGGGTTGCCGAGTGTCTTGGCGTTGGCGCCCATCTCGGCCAGCTTGCCGGGGGAGGCCAGCAGGGTCTCGACAGTTTTGACAAGACCGTCACCGGTCAGGTTCTTTTCCTCGATAACGACTGCCGCACCGGCCTTTTGCAGCTCAAGGGCATTGTAATACTGGTGGTTTTCGGCCACGTTCGGGCTGGGGATCAGCACCGATGCGCGGCCCACGGCCTCAAGCTCGGCCAGCGTCAGTGCGCCGGAGCGGGCAATGACGAGATCTGCCGCGGCCAGCAACTGGGGCATGTTGTTGATATACTCCGTCACGACGAGGTTCTCGCCGGGGGCAAAGCCCTTTTCCTTTTCCAGCCCTTCAAACAGCTTGACGCCGCGGCTGCCGGTGGCGTGCAGGTGCAACACGTTCCGATGCGTCTGCTTTTCCCAGGCGCAGAGGTCGGCCACGACCTGATTGATACGGTCCGCACCGAGACTGCCGCCGAAGCTCAAAATCACGGTGCGGTTTCCGGCGTTCAGCTTGGCGCGCGCTGCGGCGCGGTCCGCGGTCAGCACCTCGGGGCGGACAGGGTTGCCCACAACGGTGGTTTTTTCCGGTGCGCCGAGCTTTTCAACTGCGTCCGCGCTGGCGGCCAGCACAATGTTGACCTCCTTCGCCAGCAGCTTGTTGGTCACGCCCGGGAAGGCGTTCTGCTCATGGATGGCTGTCTTGATGCCGCGCCGGGCTGCCGCGCGGACGATGGGTCCGCTGACGTAGCCGCCGCAGCCGATGACAAGGTCGGGCTTGACCTCGTTCAGAATCTTCCGGGTGCGCGGGCCGGACAGCGCCAGATGCCAGATGGCTACGATGTTGCGGCCAATGTTTTCCAGGCTCAAATGGCGCTGGAAGCCGTTGATCTCAATGTGATGGAAGGGGTAGCCTGCCTTGGTGACAAGGCCGTACTCCATCCCCTCGCGGCGGCCCGCAAAGTGGATCTCCGCCGTCGGGTCCGCGGCCTTCAGGGCACCGGCAATCGCCAGCGCCGGGTTGATGTGACCGGCTGTACCGCCGGCAGCAATTAAAACGCGCATGATGGACCTCCATGAGAATAAAATATAGGCTGTGCCCGCCGTGCCGCGGGTGCCGGGCGTCCCCCTTACCGCGCGGCTCTGCTGCGGTAGCGGGTGCGCTGCAGCATCCGTTCTGTCTCGGCGCGGTGCTGCTCTGCCAGGCGCTGTTCCCGGGCATTTCCGGCGCGCGAGATACTCAACAGCACGCCCATCTCGCTCAGCAGCAGCAGCAGACTGGTGCCGCCGGAGGAGAAGAACGGCAGGCTGATGCCGGTGTTGGGGATCAGTGCCGTGCCGACGGCGATATGCAGAAACACCTGCCAGGCGATCTGCGAGATGATGCCGATGCCCAGCACCGTGCCGTACAGGTCGGGCGCGCGCAGGGCGATCATAATGCCCATGATCAGCAGCACCGCAAACGCACCGATGAGGATAACACAGCCGAAAAAGCCCAGCTCCTCACCGATGACGCCGAAGATAAAGTCGTTTTCGGCGTAGGGCAGCCACTGGTGCTTCTGCACGCTCGCGCCGATGCCCACGCCGAACATACCGCCTGTGGAGATAGCATAGATGCTCTGGCGGGTCTGCCACAGCATACCGGCGGTATCCAGCGGCGCAAGGCCCCAGGCAGCGTCCATACGGCCCGCGGCGTAGCCTTCCCCGCTGGCCAGCCCCTTCAGGAAGTACGCGCCGACTACTACACCCGCCGGAATGAGCAGCAGCAGCCAGCGGCCGGGCGAGAGGGTGCAGATGAGCATCGTGGCAAAAATCAGGCAGAGCAGGATCATGCCGGAGTTGTGCGACTCCTTGTGCAGCAAATACAGGATGAGCAGCAGCGGCAGCGCAGGCTTTATCGCGCCGTACCACAACCTGTTCTTCTTGTCATAGTCGCGGTCCAGCATATCTGCCGTCCAGAGCATGAGCGAGAATTTTGCCAGCTCCGACGGCTGGAAGGAGGCACCGCCCGGCAGATACACCCAGCGGTAGGTGCCGTTGGTGTCCTCCGGGCTGAGCAGCGTCAGGATCAGCAGCACAACGGTGATGATGTACAGACTCTCACTCATCAGACGCAGCGCGCGGTAGTTGATGTTGGACAGGACCCACATAAAGAACAGCCCTACAATTGCAATCATGACCTGCGGTTTAATGATACTGTACAGTTTACCGCTGGTGGCGTAGGCGCTGGAATAGCTGGCCGAGAACAGCATCGTCAGCCCGAAGAACAAAATGCCCAGCAGCATGGCAAGAAAGCCCCGGGAGACCGGCCCCCGCTCCAGCTTGGGCAGGCGTATGATGGGTATCATGCGCACAATATTTCCGATGGTATGGTCAAACAAAAGGCCCAGCAGTGTACGCACAATGCTCAAGGCAGTGCTCATGGGCGGTCACCTCCCTTAGGGGCAGAAACAGGCAGAGGCCGGGTAGGCCCGGCCCCGCTGCTTATGCCACACAGATGTAAAAAATCCCCATTGCCACACCGATGACGGCAATCAGCGCAAAAAAGCCGTCGATCTTGACCTCGCGCCAGCCGCGCATCTCAAAGGCGTGGTGGATCGGCGTCATGCGGAAGATGCGCTTGCCGTGGGTCGCCTTAAAATACGTGCGCTGGATGACGACGGTCATCGCGTCCCAGATGTAGACAATGCCGAAAAAGAGCACCAGCTCGGGGCGCTGCATCACAAAGGCCAGCGCCGTAACGATGCCGCCGAAGAACATGCTGCCGGTGTCGCCCATAAAGACCTTGGCCGGGTAGAAGTTCCAGACCAGAAAGCCCGCGCAGGCACCCGCCGTGGCAGCGGCGATCAGCGAAACATGTACAAAGCCCAGCAGACTGCCGGCCAGCAGATAGCCGATCATCGACACGAAGGTCACGCCGGTACACAGGCCGTCCAGACCGTCTGTCAGGTTGACAGCGTTGACAAGGAAGATGATGCCGAAGAACGCGATGGGATAGTAGAGCAAGCCCATGTCCACCAGCCCAAAAATCGGGAACTGGACCTGCGTGGTCAGCAGCCCGAGGCTGTGCAGGCCGAACATGAACCCGAAGGTCAGCGCGATCTGCAAAATCATCTTCTGCGCCTCGGTCAGGCCAAGGTTGCGATGCCTGACGACCTTAATGAAGTCATCCAGAAAGCCGATGAGGCCCGAGCCGAACGCGAGAAACAGCACCAGCATACCGGCCTGCAGCTGCGGCATACCAAGCACCTCCGGCAGCTTAGGGCTGTACATGACCCAGACGATGCCCAGTGTGGCCAGAATGCCCAGAATAAAGCAGAGGCCGCCCATGGTAGGGGTGCCGTTTTTCTTGCTGTGCCATGTGGGGCCCTCCTCGCGGATGGTCTGGCCAAAGTGCAGCCGGTGCAGCGCCGGGATCATGAATTTGCCCGCCACCGCCGTGATGGCAAAGCCGCCGACGGCTGCCGCCGCCAACAGGGATGAGATTTGCTCCATGCCGTTGATTCCTCCAAACGTGTGTTGGGGTGCTTACCCCTGCGGCAATTCCTTATAGTATTCCTGCAGCAGCTGCTCCAGGCCCATGCTGTGGCTGGCCTTGACCAGCACAGCGTCACCGGGGCGCACGAATTGCCGTACATATTGTAGCACTTCTTCCGCCGTTTGGCAATGCACCGCCGCAACCCCGCGCGCTTTTGCGGCCTCGGCCATGGCGGCGCTGCGCGGGCCGTAGGCGATGAGTGCATCAACGCCCGCGTCAGCAGCCCACTCGCCGGTATGGCGGTGTCCCTCCTCGCTCGCACCGCCCAGCTCAAGCATATCGCCGAGCAGCGCGATTTTCCGGGCATTGGGCAGTGCCTTGAGGACAGAGAGCGCAGCCTTCATGCTGTCGGGGCTGGCGTTGTAGCAGTCCTCAATGAAGGTGATACCGCCTTTTTCCACGATATGCTGGCGCATGCCCGTCGTCCGGTAGGTCGCCAGCGCGGCAGCGCAGCGGGCAGCGTCCAGACCCAGGCGGGTCGCGGCGGCGTAGGCGGCCAGCGCGTCGTAGACTGTGTGGATGCCCGCTGTCGGGATGGCGGCATCGAACGTACCGTACTGCGTATCGACGATTTTGAAGGTCGTGCCGTTTGCGCCGGTGACGACATCCACCGCGCGGACATCGGCATTCGCGGCGTCAATGCCGAACCAGACCGGCCGCAGGCGGCTGGGGATGCTTGCCGTGGGCAGCAGGTCGTTGTCCGCGTTCAAGGCCAGCGGTGCGCCGTCGGGCAGGCCGGTGCAGATCTCCAGCTTTGCCTTCAGTATATTCTCGCGCGTGCCAAGATTTTCCAGATGCGAAACACCGATCATCGTAATGATGCCCGCGCTGGGCCGGGCACAGCGGGTCAGACGCTCGATCTCGCCCGCGTGGTCCATGCCCATCTCGACAACGGCGTACTCGGTGTCGTCGGTCAGGCGGAACAGCGTGTTGGGCACGCCGATGTCATTGTTCTGGTTGCCCTCGGTCTTGAGGGTCTTGCCGAAGGCGGAGAGCACCGCGTAGCAGAACTCCTTCGTCGTCGTCTTGCCGACACTGCCCGTGACGCCGATCATTCTGGGGTTGAACAGCATCCGGTAGTTGGACGCCATGCGGATCATGGCCTTGCCGCTGTCCGGCACAATGACCGTGCGGTCCGCAGGCACGCCCTCGACGGGATGGTTGGCAATGATATATTCTGCGCCGCTCCGGTAGGCACCGGCGGCGTAGTCATGGCCGTCAACACGCTCGCCGGTGAAGCAGACAAAAACGCAGCCCGGCTCGACCTTGCGGCTGTCGGTCACAACGGCGCGGATGGCGACCGGCTCGGCCAGCGTCAGTCCGGCCAGCAGTTGATTGGCAGGAATGGTTTGCATGAAAAAGACCTCCTATACAGAAATGCAGCGTTTCGCAAAAGCCCGGGTGCCCCTGCGGGGATGCTTACCCCTCCTCGTTTGCCGGGTCGATCTCCTCGGTCACCGTCGGGGCGTCATTGGTGGTATCCTCTCCGCTGTCCATCGTCAGTGTTATGATCGTGCCGTAGGCAGCGGAGGTTCCGGCCTCGACGTCCTGCGCCACGACCTTGCCACTGCTGTCGCCGGCGAACTGCACGTTCAGGTTGGCGGCCTTGAGCATCTGCTCGGCAAAGGTGCCGGTCTTGCCGACGACGTCTGGCGTTGTGGTCATCGAGTTCTGGTCGGTGGCCGTGTACAGGTAAATGGTGGAGCCTGCGGGCACCACGCTGCCGCCGACGGGGTACTGGTAGACGATATTGCCGCTGCTGGGGCCGATCAGCTTATGCTTGAGGCCCAGGCGGTTCAGCGTGACCTGCGCGTTCGTCCAGGTGTAGTCCAGGCAGGTCTGCACGGTCACCGTGCCGGTGGGGTTGTAGTCAGCGTCCTGCTCGATGCCCAGATAGGGCGCGATCTCGCTGATGATGTTGCCGACGACGGGGGCCACGACCTGGCTGGCATAGTCCTTGACCCAGCGCGGGTCATCCAGCAGGACGAAAACCTCGATCTCGGGATCGTCGATGGGCAGCACAGCGGCAAAGCTCATCATTTTATAATAGTCGCCGTCGCCGCGCAGATGGCGGTCCGTGCGCTCTGCCGTACCGGACTTGCTGCCGATGCGGTAGCCCGCCACGTAGGCGTTGGCGCAGGAGTGGTAGTTCCCTGCCCCGTGGACATTGTTTTCCATCATGGACAGCAGCTGCCGGCTGACTTCTTCGGAGATAACCTGGC
>OCHC01001926.1_pt1 | contig 13876 bp, 9 predicted proteins | sample 1538641 | NCBI WGS metagenome assembly OCHC01 (sample SAMN04571714, study PRJEB22368) | human gut metagenome | biome: human gut; material: stool | host: Homo sapiens | place: Luxembourg | collected 2012-08-17
ATTTGCCTCTCATCGTAGCTACTGCCTGTGCGGCACGTGCAAAACGAAGAATTTTTTCCGCTACGTCTTCAGGAATTGTATTATCGTCGAGGTCTTGCACATCGCGTCCGTAAATACCGAATGCAGGGAGTCCTTTTTGTGCGTGTCCTGCCAATACGGCTGCAAGGTATACTGCTCCCGGACGCTCGGTTCCGTTGAAGCCCCAGACAGCTTTCGGGTAATGAGGATTCATATCCATTGTCTCCGCACCATAGCACCAGCAGGAGGTAACAGTGATAGTGGACCCAACGCCTTCTCTTTCGAATTTCTCTGCGCAAGCAGCGCTTTCGGCTACACGTCCGATAGTATTGTCTGCAATAACACATTCTACAGGACTTCCGTCACCGTTCTTCAGGTTGCTGCTGATTAACTCGGCTACTGCTTTGGCAAGATTCATTGTCTTTTCTTCAAGGCTTTCACGAACGCCGCCCTGGCGACCGTCGATAGTGGGACGAATCCCGATTTTCGGATACTTTTTCATGGTTTCTAAATTTTTATTTGGTGATTGAATTCTGTGCTGAACTGTGCTGTCAATACGGCAAAAAAATTACAGGGACTTTCGGAGTCTTACTTCAGTAGGCAGGTACTTTTGTATCGGGACATTGTTTAGGACAAAGTTTGCCGCTTCATTTCCCATCATCTCCCAATCAATACTCAATGAAGTAATTCCTTCGTCGATCACTTCGTAGGAAGGAATATCATTGTATGCCAACAGACCGAAATCTCTTCCGCATTTCAGTCCTTCCAGTCTTCCTTGTTTCACAACCTTTACTACATCTTGTTGCTTGATGGCTATGTAGACTACTCCTTTGCGTACGGTCAGATTCTCGATATCTTCCTGAATTTCGCATAAAAATCCTTGTTCCTCACAAAAACGGGTAAAATACTCTTTACTGCTTTGGGGATGCTTCAGATTTTTAGAGAATAACAGAACAAGTTGTGGGTAGTGCCGTAGTTTCTCCTTCAGCATGAGTAATGCCTGATAGAAAGCTTCATCAAAATCCTGACAGATATAAGAATACTTTTCTTTCTCGAATTTACCGAAGTCAAGAAGCAATAGTTTTGTTGGATGAATCTTATTGAGAACCATACTGAATTTCTCATTATCGAAATTCATCACTATGTATTTATTATATTTCCCGACAGATTCGCGGATAATGGTATTGAAAAGCCGTTCATTATATTGATGAAACAGCAAGTCTACTTTGTAATTAATAGGCAGATGTTTGACGAAACTATTGTAAAGGGCTTCTTTAAAAGGAGTGTACTGGTCGAGCAGGAGCAGGACATTGGTCACCTGACTGGTTACATAATATCCTTTTCCCGGAGTGGAATCGATCAGTCCCCGTTCGCGCAAATCAAGAAAGGCCTTGAAAACGGTATCGCGTGATACTCCATATTCTGCACTTAACTGATTGATGGAAGGCAAAGAATCTCCTTCACGAAATTTTTTCATGGAAATCGCCTGGCTTAATGTATCCGCTAATTGCGTAACTTTGCTGGACTGTTGACCGAATGTTTTCTTTTTATCAGTTCGTCTCATACTGTTATAAGATAAATGACTGTGCTGAGCTATGCTGTTGCAAAGAAAAGAAATTTATTCAGAAGTAGAGAACTATTTTAATATGTTCTATAGCAGGAAATAAAAAAATCCCCTTCGGCGAACCGAAGAGGATTTATAGCTTTTTCCAAATGTCTTGTTAGGAACCTGCCGAAATTTATTCAGCAGCAGCTTCTGTTGCAGCAGCAGCTTCAGCCGGAGCTTCAGTTGCTTCTTCTGCAGGTGCTTCAGCAGCAGCTTTTTCAGCAGCTTCAGCAGCTTTCTTTTCAGCGAGTGCTTTTGCTTTCACTTCGTTGATCTTCTTTTCTGCTTCCAGACGTGCTTTAGCTTCAGCTTTCTTTTCTTCGTCTTGTTTAGCTTTCAAAGCAGCCAGACCTGACTGTTTGTTGTTCTTCCAAGCTTCGAATTTAGCTTCTGCTTCTGCTTCTCCGAATGCGCCTTTTGCTACACCGCCCAGAAGATGTTTCTTCATGTAAACTCCTTCACGAGAAAGGATGTTACGTACAGTGTCACTTGGTTGTGCACCTTTCAGTACCCATGCCAATGCAGCGTCGAAATTCAAATCTACTGTAGCAGGATTGGTGTTAGGGTTGTAAGTACCAATCTTCTCAATAAATTTACCATCACGTGGTGCTCTGCTGTCTGCAATTACAATTGAATAAAACGCGTAACTTTTACGTCCGTGTCTTTGCAATCTGATTCTAGTTGCCATTTTTAATAATTGTTTTTAATTAATGATTTGAATTATGCTACTAACTCGTAATAGCGGGCGCAAAGATACAGCTTTTCTTTTGATTGACAAATATTTCCTTTCTTTTTCTTATGAATACCTCCTCGGATATCGGAACAGGATAGCGAGCAGGGCACAGATCCCCATCGTAAACGGATAATAGAGATTGCCGATGATACTGATAGGAGAGATGTTGGCTAACCCTGCAGCAATCAGCATTTGTGCTCCATAGGGTATGATGCCTTGTATCAGACAGGAGAATGTATCCAGAATACTGGCTGTTTTTCTCCGGTCGAGATGGAATCTCTTTGCAATATCCTTTGCAATAGGTCCTGTGGTGATGATGGCAATCGTATTGTTGGCAGTGCATAGGTTGGCGATACTTACCAGAGCGGCGATGCTCAGTTCCGCACCACGCTTGCTGTTGACATGACGGGTCAGTTTTTTGATGATGAAATTGATACCTCCGTTATAACGGATTGTTTCGAGCATACCGCCTGCCAGTAATGTGATAATGATCAATTCACCCATGCCTGTGATACCCGTACCCATTGCCCCAAACCAATCGAATACGCCAAAACTTCCGGTAGCTATGCCGATGATACCGCTGGTCAGGATACCAATTATTAATACCAGCATCACGTTCATTCCGGCAATGGCTGTTCCCAATACTATTATATAAGGTATGACTTTTATCCATTCAATAGTCTGTACTTGTGCGGGCGCAGTGATGGATAGTCCTTGAAAAATGTAGATTCCCAGTACGATAATCGCTGCCGGAACCACAATCATAGAATTTACCCGAAACTTATCACGCATCACGCATTCCTGAGTTTTGGTTGAGGCAATGGTCGTATCGGATATAAACGACAGGTTATCTCCAAAGAAAGAACCTCCGACAACGACTGCTACCATAAACGGAAGGGCGATTTCTGTCTTTTCGGCCAGGCCGACAGCAACGGGAGTAAGGGCTACAATTGTCCCTACGCTGGTTCCGATGGATAATGAGATAAAACAGGCGGCAATGAATATCCCGGCCAATAGCAGATTATCAGGGAGGATATGCAGTGTCAGATTGACGGTTGCATCAATAGCTCCCATCTGCTTGGCGCTTTGTGCGAAAGCTCCGGCAAGGATGAATATCCATATCATCAGAAGGATATTCTTGTTGGCGGCTCCTACGGAGAACTGGTAGATACGCTGGTCGAGCTTCAATCCTCGCGTAATGGCAATTGCGTAACAGGAAGACACGAGGAAAGCCACAGTGATGGGTACTTTATAAAAGTCATTAACAAGAATGGAAGTTACCAGATAAAGGCAGAGAAAGACGAGTAACGGACTCAATGCCCACCAGCTGCCATGACGTTCTTTATGTATTTTTTCTTCAGTCATAAATTGATATTGTGGTATATATTCGAACTGCAAAGATAGTAAGGAAACACATAAGTACGATAAAAGGCTCAGATTTTCATCTTTTCTTTTTCCGTTTCATCTTTTCTTTTTCCGCTTCGGAAATTAAATTCCCGTTCTTTTTTCTTCTTTCCGCTACTTTCGTGCCGTTGACAACGTAACTAATGTAGAATAGAATGACAACGACTAATTTTTCATTGTGTATTTTTTGTCTTTGCCTGCTCACATCGTGTAGTAAGGGTGAGAAGAAAACAAACGAGCTTGTACGGGTAAAAGTGGCGGAAGTGGAAATACTGGTTCCTTCTGCCGAGCGTGAATTTTCGTTTATTGCCAAACCATTCAAGGAGACCGAACTCTCTTTTCGGGTGGGCGGACCGATTGACCGTTTCGAAGTGTATGCGGGTAATTACTATCATCGGGGAGATATCATAGCTGAAATTGATTCCCGTGATTTTCGTATTCGTAAGGAACGTGCGGAAGCTGTTTATCATCAGGCAAAAGCAGAATTTGAGCGAATCAAAGTGTTGTATGAGAAAAACAACCTGTCCGCCAGTGCCTATGAAAAAGCACGTGCAGACTATACTTCTGCCAAAACTGCTTATGAAACAGCCGTAAATGAACTTGAAGATACGAAACTTATTGCTCCTTTTGACGGATATATAGGGGAAGTCTACATTGAAAAATATCAGGATGTGAAAGCGACTCAGTCTGTTGTCTCTTTTATCGATATCACTCAGTTGAAGATAGAAGCGTATGTTACTCAGGAGATCGCATTTCAAGCGAAGGAAATCAAGGAAGTGGGTATTCGTTTTGATGTTCGTCCCGAAGCAGTATATCCGGCTAAAGTGATAGAGGTTTCAAAGAGTACGACGCGCAATAATCTTTCTTTCCTGATGACGGCATTGCTGCCCAACAAACAAGGAGAATGGCCGGCCGGTATCTCAGGAAAAATGTTGTTGGACCTTCCTGCTACATCATCTGTTCCTATGGTGACTGTTCCGCAAACGGCCCTTAATCATCGTCCCACTGAAGGAGACTATGTATGGATGGTGGATCAAACGACAAGACAAGTCGTGAAGAGAAAAGTCGTTTTAGGCGAATTGCTTTCCAATGGAAAAGTAGAAGTGAAAGGCGGATTGCAGGCAGGAGATAAAGTAGCGGTAAGCAAATTACGTTTTCTTTCGGACGGAATGCCTGTCGATATCATTTCTCAGAAAGAAAAAAGGACGGTTGCCGCTCAAAAGTAAGTAGAAGAATATGAAGTTGGTAAAATATTTCTTGCAGAAGAAGTCGGTGACTGTTCTGCTGTTGATATTAGTGCTGGGAGGAGGATTGTTTTCTTATATCAAGATGGGAAAACTGGAAGATGCCCCGTTTACTATTAAGCAAGCATTGGTGATGACTCCATATCCGGGTGCTTCCCCTTCCGAAGTACAATCTCAGGTGACGGATGTATTGGAGGAATCGATACAGTCATTAGGCGAATTATATTATCTGAAAACTGAAAATCGGGCAGGCTTATCCAAGATCACGGTGTATGTAAAGAAAGAAATCCGGGCGGATGAGATGCAGCAGTTGTGGGATAAACTTCGTCGGAAGGTCAATGATGTACAGTCGAAACTTCCTGCAGGAGCCGGTCCTTCAGTGGTGAATGATGATTTCGGTGATGTGCTGGGTGTTTTCTATGGTCTGACGGGTGAAGGATATTCATATCGGGAACTGGAAAATCAGGCGAAGCTTATCAAGAATGTACTGCTCAGGGTGAAGGATGTGGCAAAAGTGGAGATTTATGGTGTACAGTCTCCAACGATTGACGTCATTCTTAATCCTTCCGTTATGGCACGGAGTGGAATCACGACTACGGATATTTCACGTGCCTTCGATGCACAGAACAGGGTAGTGGATGCCGGAGGAATTGATGCCGGCGTAAACAGGATACGGATTGAATCTACCGGTAATTTTTATTCTCTGGATGATATTCGGAATATGACTATCGTATCACGTACAGGAGAGCATTTCCGGCTGGCTGATATTGCAGAGATTGAGGAGAGTTATCAGACGCCTCCAAGTAATAAAATGCGGATTGACGGGAAACCTGCGGTAGGTATTGCTATTTCTACGATACCCACAGGAAATGTTGTCGATATGGCAGAGGCGGTAAAACAGGAGATTGACCATTTTGCAGAGACAATGCCCGAAGGTTTTGAGCTGCAGACGATTTATGATCAGGGGTATGAATCGGCAGTGGCCAATCAGGGATTTATTCTGAACCTGATTATATCTGTTGTAACGGTAGTAGCTATTCTGTTGTTTTTTATAGGATTCAAGAATGGTATTCTGATTGGCAGCGGATTGGTGTTTTCCATCTTTGCGACTTTGATTGTGATGCTTTCACAGGGAATTGCCTTGCAACGTATGTCACTTGCTGCCATTATCATAGCTATGGGAATGTTGGTAGATAATGCCATTGTGGTCTCCGATTCGGCATTGGTCAATATGCAGCGGGGAATGCGGAAACGGGTAGCCATATTGCGGGCTTGTTCTTCAACTTCGTTGCCCTTATTGGCGGCGACAGTCATTGCGATTCTAACTTTTTTACCTATATATTATTCGCCGCATATTACCGGCGAGTTATTGTCATCCTTAGTTGTAGTTATCGGCGTTTCGCTGATGTTCAGTTGGGTCTTTGCGCTGACGCAGACTCCTTTCTTTATTCAGGAGTTTGTCCGTCGGCCAAGACCCAACGAACTTAAGGCGGCTCTTTTTGCAGGCAAGTATTATGATAAATTTCGTTCTGCATTGAGATGGGTGATTCGTCACCGGTATGCAACGATTGGGTGTATGGTCATTATGCTGGTATTGTCGGCATGGAGTTTCAAGTTCATTCCGAAGGTCTTTGTCCCCGCATTGGATAAGCAGTATTTTACATTGGATATGTGGCTGCCCGAAGGGACACGGATTGAAGAAACAGATAAGATGGTGATGGATATGGCAGAGTATATCCGCGGACAGGAAGAAACGGAAATGGTATCTACTTATGTAGGACGGACTCCGCCGCGTTATTACTTGTCAAACGTTTCCTTTGGACCTCAATCCAACTATGCACAAATTTTGGTGAAATGCAAGACTTCGAAACTTTCCCGTCAGCTGCATGCCCGTTTGCAGGACTCTGTTTCGTTGAAGTTTCCCGAACCGTTGATTAAAGTAAATAAATTCGAGCTAAGTCCGTTAACGGAAGCGGTGATCGAGGCTCGTTTCCTCGGACCGGACCCTGCTGTACTTGATTCTCTGGTAGGGCAGGCCATTGAGATTATGCGACAAAATCCTAAAGTTGCGGATGCCCGGAACGAATGGGGGAATATGTCGATGGTTATCCGTCCGGTATATGATCCGGTGAAGGCCGGAGTATTAGGAATTACAAAAGCTTCGATGATGGAATCGGTAAAATCAATTAATGATGGTTTGCCTGTCGGTGTCTATCGGGATAATGAGAAAAAAGTTCCTGTTCTTTTGAAATCGGGTAATGTGGATATAGCGGACACCCATTCTTTGGGAGACTTTTCGATATGGAATGGAGAAAGGTCGGCTCCGCTTTCGCAGGTAACAGAACGGATAGAGACAACCTGGGAGTTTCCCCAGGTGAGAACTTATAACCGTCAGCTGTCAATGGCTGTAATGTGTGGCGTGAAACCGGGGCATACGATGGCGGAAGTACATGGAGAAATCCGGAAAGAAATAGAGAACATCCAGCTTCCTGAAGGATATACTTTCTTTTGGGATGCCCAGTATAAAGATCAGGGTGAGGCGATGCAGGCCATTGCTAAATATTTCCCGTTGGCATTTCTTGCATTAGTGGTTATCCTGGTAGGGCTGTTCGGTAATTTCCGTGAACCGATTATTATTCTTTGTGTCTTGCCTTTGTCTTTGATAGGTATTGCGGTGGGGATGCTCTTGACCGGTTTTGACTTCGGTTTCTTTCCGATAGCCGGTTGGCTGGGGTTGCTTGGAATGATCATCAAGAATGTGATTGTACTGATTGATGAAATCAATGTGCAGCATCGTAGTGGAATTGATCTGTATACCTCTATTGTTGAGGCTACGGTTTCCCGAACCCGTCCGGTATTGATGGCGGCAACCACTACCATCTTCGGTATGGTCCCGCTATTGTTTGATGTCGCTTTCGGCGGAATGGCTGCGACTATTATTTTCGGACTGACGTTTGCCACGGGATTGACCTTGTTTGTCACGCCTGCATTATATTCAATGTTTTATAAAGTAAAAGGAAAATAAAGATGAAAATAAGGATATATAGCTTGTTGTTATGTGGTTTTGCTTTAGGGTCTTTGTCTGCTTTAGCCCAGCAAAGTCCTCTTCTTGAAAAGTACCGGACTATGGCATTGGATTACAATCACGACTTGAAAGCGGCTGAGAAGAATATAGCTGCCAGTATGGAAGTGGAAAAATCGGCACGGGCAGATTTGAAACCGAAACTTTCCGGAACAGCCAACTTTCAGTATACGGAGAATCCGTTGGAATTGACTCTGGATGTCCCTTCTTTAGGATTATCAAGAACAGTGGAAGGGAAACAACTGAACTATGGTGGTTCTCTTTCCATTCTGCAACCGGTCTATACAGGCGGACGAGTACTGGAATCCATCCGTATGGCACAACATCAGCAATCATTTGCCGCCAATCAGGCAAAGGCATTGAATGATGCTGTTTGCTATCAAACGGATATTCAATACTGGAGTGCCGTAGCCCGGCAGGAGATTGTGACTGTTGCCGAAGATTTTCGTAACTCAATAGCCGCTTTGGTTAAAACAATTAAAGAAAGGGTAGAGGTGGGGCTGGTTGATCCGCAGGATTTACTGATGGCGGAAGTAAAACTGAACGAAGCGGAGTACCAGTTGCTCCAGGCACAAAGTAATTTTGAAACAGGGCGGATGGCATTGAATTCTATGATTGGTGTCCGGCTGGAACATCATACGGAACTGGATTCACAGATACCGGTGGTGGTTGTCGATGATTCTACATGGTTGTCTACCGGTATGGCACGTCCTGAAATTCAGATGGCTTATGACCGGATTCGTATGGCCGAGAGTACGAAAAAGTTGAATGATTCGCAGTTCAAACCTCAGTTTTATGTGGGAATAGACGGGAGTTACTCTTCTCCCGGATATAATTTCAAGAAAGATCTGGATCCCAATTATGCTGTTTATGCAAAAGTCTCAGTACCTATTTTTGAGTGGGGGAAGCGTAAAAGTGAGAAGCGTGCTTCCTCCTTTCGGGTAGGTATGGCAGAGGATAATCTGAATAAGGTGATGGATCAGGTCGAACTGGAAATAGGAGTGGCACGTAAAGCGCTGTCACAAGCAATGGAACGGGTTCGTTTGAGCGAAAGTTCACTGGCGAAGGCAGAAGAGAATGAAGCGAAAGCAATAGAACGTTATAATGAAGGAAAAGTGTCAGTGGTGGAAGTGATTGACGCGCAAACCTATCGGCAGACATCGCAGGTGAATTATGTACAAGCCAAAGCTGCGGCACAAGGATACTATTCGGAGTTAATAAAAGCGCTCCACGGATATGATTGTCGATAAAAAGCACTAACTTTGTATGAAAAGAGCCAACTGTATGAATGTAAAGTTGAACACCTTATTGTATATAGCGCTGTTTTCAGGATTGGGTATATTCTCTTTCCTGTTACTGATAAATTATGCAACCTTCTCTGATCGGGTTGCCGATATGCTACATTCAGTCAGTACACTGGGGTTCTTCATACTGGCTTTTAATGTGCTGGGATATACTACCATCAGGCTGAGTTCATGGATTGATAATCAGTATGCGTTGAATCTGCATCGGCGTTGGAAGCTGGTTTCAGTCTATATTATCGTAATGGGGATGTTTCTTTTGCTGAACTACGGTTTAATGGTAACTGCCAAGTTGTTGGCAGGAGCTTCTTATCCGTTTACGTTTCCCAACGGAGGCTGGCGGATTCTTATAACTGTATGGCTGGTAGAGCTCGTCATCCTTGGATTGTTGCTGGCCAATCGTTCCATGCGTAATACGTTAAGATTACAACAGAAAGCGGCTGCCTTGCAAAAAGAGAATAATACGGCACGCTATACAGCTCTACAGAATCAGTTGAATCCTCATTTCTTGTTTAACAGTCTGAATACCTTGATTTCTGAGATTCGCTACAATCCGGCTAATGCGGAATTGTTCACCCAGCATCTTTCGGATGTGTATCGCTATATTCTTCAGTGTCAGAATCAACGGCTGACAACATTGCGGGAGGAACTGGATTTTCTGAACTCTTATATTTTTCTGCATAGGGTTCGTTTGGGCGATTGCATTCATATTGACAACCGTATTCCGAAGACTTGTATGGAGGCTCAGTTGCCTCCGCTTACTATTCAATTGTTAGCGGAGAATGTAATCAAGCATAATGTCATTCATACGGGAAAACCGATGACTATCAAACTTCTTTATATGGAAAAGGAACGGGAACTGATCGTCAGAAACCGGATACAAACTAAAAAAACAGTGGTAACTTCCGGAATGGGACTTAAGAACCTTTCTGCCCGATATATGCTGTTGTGCAACCGTGACATTGTGGTAGAAAATGACCGGAAAGAGTTTACCGTAAAAATACCTTTGCTCTATGAATAAGATAAAAGCAGCCATCATAGAAGATGAAATTCCGGCAGCCCGTCTGCTGAGGGATACGTTATTGTCTCTTCGTCCCGATTGGGAGGTACAGTTATTGCCCGGTAATATTGAAGAGGCAGTAGAGTGGTTCGGGCAGCATCTTCATCCGGATATCCTGTTTCTGGATATTCAGCTAACGGATGGCAATTCTTTTCTTTTTATAGAACAGGCGCATCCGGAGAGTATGATTGTATTTACTACTGCTTATGACGAATATGCTGTGCGTGCTTTCTCAGTGAATAGCATTGACTATCTTTTGAAGCCGATTCATGAAGACCGCCTGATGCAGACCATTCAACGTTTTGAAGGATTGACAAAGAACTACATCCATGATTTCAATCAGGAAAGCCGGATGCTGGAAATATTGCAGCAACTTTCTGCTGCGCAGGAGACCTCTGTCTCTGTGCAGAAAAAGTATCGTACTCGTTTCCTTATTTCTAGTGGCGAGAAACTATTCACCTTACAGGTGAGTGATATCGCTTACTTTTATTCGGAAAATAAGCTCACCTTTGCCGTAACCCATAAGAATCGTGAGTATCTCATTGATCTGGCACTAGACCGATTGAGTGAACAACTCGATCCGGATCACTTTTTCCGGACGAATCGTCAGACATTAGTCTGTATTGATGCCATTCAGCGTATTGAATCCTATTTCTTAGGAAAGGCAATCGTTCATGTACAACCACCTTTCAAAGATAAGATAATGATAAGTAAAGACAAGATGGCTTCATTCAGAATGTGGCTGAATTATTAGCTGTTTTGTTATCTTCCAAAAGGGAATTGATTTCCCCTATAGTAATACAATACGTTTTTGCATGATATCTGTCAGTTGCGCCTTCAACTGACGGGCATTGATAGGTTTCGGCATATACCCGTCAAAACCACTTTCCATCACCCGTTGTTCGTCTGAAGCATATGCAAAAGCCGTAATGGCGATAATCGGTACTTTGGCAGAGTACTTGCGGATTTCTTTGGTTGCTTCATATCCATCCAGGACAGGCATATTGATATCCATTAATATAATTTGCGGATTATGCTCCTTGAACATGTTTACAGCTTCCTGACCATCCCAGGCATGAAGCAGATGATAATCATATTTTAGAATAGATTCGAACAACTTATAATTGCTTTCATTATCTTCAGCAATCAAAATTACTAGCTTATCCTTTTCTATGGCAATAGGTTGTATGTCCTTTGGAAGGTTCTTCTTAACAGTCTCTGCTTGTTTGTAAGGCAAAGTGAACCAGAATGTAGAGCCGTTTCCTTCTTCTGATTCTACCCCGATTTTACCTCCCATGTGTTCGACAAGTGTCTGGCAGATTGAGAGTCCTAAACCCGTACCTTGTGCAAATGAATTTAATTTGACGAAACGTCCAAAAATACTTTTTTGCTTATCTTGAGGAATGCCGCAACCTGTATCAGCCACATAGAAATATAATTCATTGTTCTGACGTTTGTATCCAAATCGGATACTACCTTGAATGGTGAATTTTATGGCATTCGTCACCAGGTTAATAATTAACTGAGATAACCTGTTCTTTTCTATATGTGCGAAACATGGTTCTTCAGGAGCTACGAATTCCAGTTTGACAGCATCCGATTTAAGTTTCAGTTGACACATGTTTTCCAGGTCTTTCATTAAATCATTGATTTCAACATTGGAATAGTGCAGGTCCAATGTTCCTGCTTCTATTTTTGATAAATCAAGGATATCACTGATGAGCTGCAATAATAACGTATTATTGTTTTCAATGATACTGACATATTCTTGTTTTTCCTCTTCTTCTTCGGTGGATGCCAATATACCGGAGAAACCGACGATAGCATTTAGAGGAGTACGAATTTCATGACTCATGTTGGCAAGGAAAGCAGACTTCAGCCGATTGGACTCTTCGGCACGGTTTTTGGCATTAATCAGTTCCATCTCCATTTTTTTTCGTTCAGTGATAACGAGTGAGGAGCCAACAAGAGTCAATGGGTTGCCATTTTCGTCCCGCGTTTCAACGGCTGCTTGGGCTTCCACCCATTCTATCCTATGAAATCCTTTTTGTGTGCTGACTACGCGATATTCTTCTTTTACTTTTTCCGAATGACCGTCTATTAAGTTCTGATAAGCCTGTTCTACCCGTTTCCGGTCTTCCTTAAATATCTTGGAAAAATAGTGATAGTCGGGTACTGCCAGTTGTTCTTCGGCAACGTCTTTTCCTTGTGTGCTAAGTTCTATCGGTTTGTTGATGTCGCATAAAATTGTTTTACTTCGCAAATCCCATTTCCATGGCACGATATTAGCTACGTCAAGTGACATGGCGAGTTTGTTGTTGATAGTGCTTAGCTTTTGTTGTGCCTTATGGAGCTCTGTGCTGTTCAGGCAAAATACATCAATCATATTATTTTGCCGGTTTGCTTTAAGTACTATATCGTAGAAGGTATCTATTTTTTTGAAATAGTAGGGGAATGTTATTACTTTATTTTCTGATAAGGCTATTTGAGTGAAGTGCAGGAAGTCCGGCATTGATTCTGGAAATATTTCACTCGCTTTTTTCCCGACAACTTCTTCTTTGCGGAAAAAGTTTTTCTCAAAATGCGCATTCACATTGCGGTAAATCAGTTCTACGGGAATGCCATTTTTATCAGCAAGCACTTCTTCCTGCATATAGAGAATGGGCATGTTATTAACCAGATTCTTATAATTTGTCATTGCGTCAATTTCTTTTTGCTGTGCTTTTTTGATGCTATTCAGGCTATGGATACGATAAAAGAATACGATTGCCAGTAATATCATAAAAGACAAGGTACCCATAATGAAATATTTGTTCTGTTTCCAGAATCCAAGCGGTTTATTCAGAAAATGTGTGTTTGGAGGACACATGGAAGGAGAGAATCCTTTACGGAGTAATATCGTATAGTTGATAATAGGTGCGCCATCTGATGGCATATAAAAGGGAATTTCTCTAGCCGGCTTTCCTGTAAGTATTTCTGAAATGGTATGAATTAATTGCTGGTTATAGTGTTTTTGGTCATAAGTATAACCACCTATCATGCCACCGTTTTCTTCTGTTATATCAGCCATATTAAGGGTGAAAATTGGAGCTGTAGTTGTTACGATAAGTTTGTGAGCATTGGTAACCAATGAAGTATTACCTGCAAATGTCGTTTTGTAGAACCAGGAAGCAAATAAAATTCCGGTTGTATTCGGATCAACATGATACAATGAATCCAATAATTGGTTCGTTGTCATTTTTTGTGGCGTGATGTACTGGTATTCAATATTAGGATTTATGGTTTTTAACTTTGTCTGTATTTCCTGATTATTGGTCTGATTGACTTCTCGCTCGTCACCGATAAATATGAATTTCTTCATATCAGGGATTATGTGAGAGATCAGTTGGATATTTTCCCGTAAATAAAGGTTTGAATATAAAAGTACC
>OCHC01001941.1_pt1 | contig 13789 bp, 10 predicted proteins | sample 1538641 | NCBI WGS metagenome assembly OCHC01 (sample SAMN04571714, study PRJEB22368) | human gut metagenome | biome: human gut; material: stool | host: Homo sapiens | place: Luxembourg | collected 2012-08-17
TCAGCCAGAAGCGGGATCACCGCACCGAAATTGCTTTTCCAATGGCAACAGGTGCTTGGCAGCAGCAACAGTACCGGGATGTCCTCTGCACCAAATGGGTAAATCTTCATCGTGATACGCTCTTTCTGCTTTTAGTTTCTGTCTGTAAGAAAAAACACATTTCTTCGGGCAGGACAACGCCATGGGTTAGATAAAGCTAACTTGTGGTGCTGCAAAAAGCCGCTGCTCAGCGGCTAGTCTGCCCCAATAATACGCCCTGCTGCTAACTCTGTCAAGAAGTTTCGGAGCTTTCGGAGATTCTGAGAGAGGCTCCCGCATCATAAAGTGTTTGAGCGGTTATGCACAACTAACTATATAAAAGTATACTGCACATCGGCAAAAAGTCAAGGGCTTTGCGGCAGAAGAAATTTATCTGAAGCGAATCATGGTAAGCTGATTGAATGTGAATTTACCCAATACGGTGCGAATAGCAACTGTATCTTCCCAAGGACACACTGGTTTTGACAGCGAAAATAACGCTGTATCAGCAGATTTGGCAGACGCGAAAAACTATATGGAGAAGCTCCTGAAAGCGATTATCATGTGTGTTCTCTTTTCAACAGTTTGTGAGGGCATAGTAAGGCAACATCGCACAATTCCCAGCCTATAGCTTAAGAGATGCTCCGACGGCTGCGCTGCCAGAAATCATACGTTTAAACGATAGAATTTGCTATTTGCAGCGGGGAACATCATCACAATGATAACTGAGAAAAAATCTCATTATATGAGCGCCGCAGGGTATTGATAGCAACCCTTTATGAGCGGCACAATGATATAGTTGGAAACCGTGCTTTTGAGTTCGATGCGAGTTTCCATACCATCCGCAACGATATTCGGGTACTGGAATTGAAATATCCAATCTATACAAGGATTGGCGCAGGTGGCGGCGTGTTCATTCTGGATTCGAGCCGACTGCAACAGCGATGGCTGACAGTAGAGCAGCGGGAACTGCTAATGGATGTGTGCAGCGCTTTAGATGATGAGCGGGCCTTGCTGATGAAATCCATCATAGGAGGACTGCCGCCTTGAATTGTGAAAGCTGTGTAAACAATTAGCACTTGCTGTTGACGGAGTGCTAATTATCAGTGCATACTAAATTTGCAGATTTGTTCTGTACCAGCACCTTTACAACTGAATACACAGCATAACAGGTACTTTACTTTCTCGGTGGGGCGCGAAGCAAGGTCAAGGCAGACCCTAACCCACGGCAGGGAGAGGACATAATGATACTCCGGACGCCCCACAGCTTCAGATAGGGTGACCGCGCAGGGGTTGGAATCAGTAAGATCCTTGCAGAGTCAGTGTAAGGTCGTCGTCAGCGGCTTGCCTGTTATGTTCCTAAGTCTAGGGGCAAGCGGCAAATGAGACTTTTTTCTTCAGCATTTATTTTGATGTACACAGATTCCTTTATTATTTACATGACCGTGTGATTGACGCTAGTATGCGTATTATTTGATTTTTATTGAATTTACATCAAGATGTGCGGGGAAAGTGTACCCTTACGCCCGGATAAAACAGAGAAAATATAGAAAGAGTCCGGAGGACCTTACCAAATCGGTAAGGTCCTCCGGACTCTTTTTCTCCCCGGAAGCAAGCATGGACGAAATGTTGCCGCAGGGCAACCCGCCGAAAAGCCTACGGGGACAGCCCCGAACCCCTGTGAGGTTGCGAGCGCATGAGAAAACGCAGCGTTGGAATCAATGTCCGCGTCAGCGTCACAGAGAAACGAAAAATGACGCTGATGGCTAAACGGTGCGGGTTGTCTCTCTCGGAATACTTACGCCAGCGGGCGCTGGAATATGAACCGGGTGGGCATCCGCCCAAGGAGGTATTTGATGTGTTGGACAAGATTGACGAGATTGCAGAAAGCTGTCAACCGAGTGCAGGTACTAAAATTGCAGCCTGTGCAGATGAAATAAGGGACCTGATCATTGGCAGTAACTAAGATCTGGGCAATCAAGGACAGCTTACAGCGCGTCCTTGATTATGCCGCCAACCCGGACAAAACCGAATACGATGCTCTTGCCCAAACGCTGCACTACGCAGAGAACGATGCCAAGACAAAGCTGAACGAGAGCGCCCAGCTTGTCACCGGCATCCATTGCAGACCAGACCATGCGTGGGAAGATATGCGGGCTGTACAGAAACGCTTTGGTAAAACAGACGGCGTGGTGGCGCTCCATGCCTACCAAAGCTTCCGCGAGGGCGAAGTCACCCCGGAGCAGAGCCACAAAATCGGCATGGCGCTGGCCCGCAAGGTCTGGGGCAAGCGATTTCAGGTGCTGGTCGCCACACACATGAACACGGATAATCTGCTGAAACTCCGGGCGGTTGTCTGTCTTGGCAGAGATGGCACGGTCAATGTAGTGCTTGACGATGGTGATGCCGTTCTTTTCGGCATAAGCCGTACATTCCCGAATCTGACCTTCGATGGATTCTTCGCGCTGGTTATCCGATGAATAGCGGGCATAGATCACAGCGGTCATGGCAGGCACCCCACTTTACACATCATTAAACGGCGAACGGTTCTTTCAAAATGTAGTTTCGTATAATAATTTTACAACGGTTTGCAATGGGAAAATCAGCGAACAGCATTTAATTCTTTTCGTAAATCAGATACCCACCGACCTATGGTTTTCGCCATAAGCTGGTGGGCATCTGTTGTTCTGGCTTATAATTCACTGATGGTTGCAGTAATGGGCTGCATGAGGATTCGCCTGACCGGGTTATATACTGCCAGCACCACAGCCGCCAGCACGACTACGACAATCACGGCAAGACAGCCCCACGGCATCTGCCACGCTGCACCGAAATAATGGGTGATGAGCAGGATATACAGCTTCCGATTCAGCACAAGACCCAGCGCAATGCCCACCACAAGACCGGACACCGCATAGGTGCCAGCTTCGGCAGAGATCATGCGTTTCAGCTGTGCATCATCCATCCCGATGGCACGCAGGATGCCATACTGCTTCATTCGTGCCGACACGCTCATGGAAATGCTGTTGATGATGTTCAGAATGGTGATTCCTGCAATCACGATGAGAAACGCATAGACCACCAGATGGAACGCCCAGTAGGTGCTTTGTATCATCCGATTTCCTTCGATTCGGTTGGAAAAAACAACCTGCTTGTTTAACGTGTCGCTCAGCAGGGTGTGTATTTGTGCAATGGCTGCGTCTGCTGTGGTATCTTTTAGTTGAATATCGATCACCGCATAGCGGTTTTGCCCGGTCAGCTGATGGAAGGTTTCTTCGGTGCAGATAACAATCGGGAAATCGGTACTACTGAACGGGCTGTCGTTCAATACACCCACGACTGTGAGCTTTGCATCCTCCAGCTGAATGGTATCACCCACGGTCAGGGAGTTGCTTTTGTCGAATACCGTCAGCACAGGGTATGTGCCATCCTCCGGCTCCTGCGGAAGGGTTCCGCCAATCAGGTCTTTTTTCGCCCAGCCAAACTGTATAGTATCGTATGAAATCAGGTCGATGGACCCCTGTTTTCCCTGATATTCCGCCGGGAGAGGGCAATACATCCGCCCGAATGCGTGTTTGACTTCCGGCAGAGCTTCCAGCTGCTCCACCAGCACCGGGTCAAGGACATTTTGCCCGGATGTTTCAGCCACCGATAAGTCCGGTGCGTAGGACTGCACCGGATTCAGCGCAAATCCAACCCATCGAAGCAAAACCGAAAAGCTCAAAAACAGGAGAATGCTTAACGCAAAGGAACCTGTCATCAGAAGCAAGTTCTTTTTGGACGAGATTGCATGGCTCACGCCCAAAGAGAGCTCTGCACGACTTCTAAACAACCGAGCATGACACGGAGAATCCGCTGCATTTTCCACCGCATTCCCAGTTGCTGCTGTGATCGGAGAAGCTTTTGCCGCCCGCCGTGCCGGAGAAGATGCCGCGAACCAAACCGTGATAAGTCCCAGCGCGGAACCACAGATAATACCGACCGGGCTGATGCCAAGCACTGGTAAAGAGCTGAACTCCTCGCCGATAAATCCACGCAGAAAGGAACACAATCCCCATGTGGAAACGATTCCCAGCACACATCCTGCTGGAACAGCAGTTTTACACCAGAAAAGGGCTTCCAGCCGGACAAGCATCCGAACCTGATTTTTTCCTGCCCCAAGACAACGCAGCATTCCATAATAGCTGGTACGCTGAGCTACATTGCTGTTGATGCTGCCTGTGATCATAAAAATTCCGGCAAGGACGACCATGCCAGCCAACACAGCCGCTACCGCATATAAGCCTACAATATAATCGTTGTTGCTGCTTGCGTTCAACGCCATCAGGTAAGTATTTTCGGAGATTTTTTCTTCTGAAATTCCGTACTTGTTTTCGATGTTCACAATGGACTGCCGCAAATTGGTATGTGGCTTGAACTGGATGAAATACTGTGTTTCAAAGGATTCTTCTACCTGTGCGGCAATCTGAGAAAATGTACTGCGGTTCATCACCAGCACAACAGCATCATACTGGTTCGTATCGGAGGTATCCTCATTGAAACCTGCGACAGTAAGCGAAATGGTCTGTCCATCCGGGAGCGTCAGCGGAATCGCTGTACCGACCGTAACATCCAGCCAATCCCGGATGTTTGCTGTCACGAGCACTTCGCCATCCGCCGGGGCAGTGCTGCACTGCATTCCCGGAAAGATTTGAAGGATTGCATCATCTGCTCCTACCAGTGCGGCACGTTTATCTCCGGCAAAGTAGTTTTCCGTAAGGGAAGCGTTGATGTCGCTATACGCCGAAAATGCAGCAACATCCTCCTGTGCGGCAAGCTCTGCGGCTGTTTCAGGGGAGATGTCCTTTACCATGATATGCCAGTTTCCGTTTTTGTTCAGCTGGTTTGAGGTTTCCATCCGAATCGCCATATCTGCCATACTGAACACCGCCGTGACCAGAAACACCGCAAGGACGATGCACAAAATCGTCATGCGGTTCTGCCGTCTGCGTACCTTGGCAGAAATCGGGATCAGGCTCAGATAGCTTTTCATTTCTGTGCTGCTCATTCCCGGCACCTCCCAAAATCGGTCAGGCAGCCGTCCGATACCTGCAACACCCGGTCTGCCGTCTGCGCAATGCTGCGGTTGTGGGTGATCATCAGGATGGTCTGCTCGTATTTCCGGGATGTTTCTTTTAGCAGGGCAATGACCTCGCTGGTGTTCTGGGTGTCCAGATTGCCGGTCGGCTCATCCGCCAAAATCAGTGAAGGGCGGGTCATCAGGGCGCGGCCAATGGCTACCCGTTGCTGCTGTCCACCGGAAAGCTGGCTTGGCAGATGCTTCCGACGGTCTTTCAAATTCAACACGGTCAGCAGTTCTTCCAGATATGCCCTGTCCGGCTTTTGGTAGTCCAGCAGCACCGGGAACAGGATGTTCTGTTCTACGGTCAGTTCCGGGATGAGGTTGAATGCCTGAAAGATAAAACCGATATTGCGGCGGCGGAAGATCGTCAGCTCCCGGTCTTTCATGGCAAAAACATCCTTGCCATCAATCAGCACCTTGCCGGAAGTCGGCGTATCCAGTCCGCCAATCAGGTTGAGCAGGGTGCTTTTGCCGGAGCCGGATTCGCCAACGACCGCCACATATTCGCCTTTCGGCACTGAAAAGCTAACATCTTTCAGCGCATGGACAGCGGTTTCTCCGCTGCCGTAGGTCTTGCAGAGATGGTTGACTTCTAATAGTTCCATAGTGTATCCCTCACTTTGCAGGTTCCTTCGATTCAGACGGATTTTCTCTGTCTGTGCAGAAAAGGATAACACGTCAGCCTTACTGCAAGCCTACACTCAGCCTACAATTTTGTAGGAATCGGAAAATTCAGAGTAAAGGTCGTGCCATTTCCCAGCTCGCTGTCTACTTCAATGGTGCCGTGATGGGCTTCCACAACGGCTTTTGCCAGCGGCAGACCCAGCCCGATGCCCTGTGTATCCTGTGAAAAGCGGCTGCGATAAAACCGTTTGAAGATATGGTACAAATCTTCCGGGTGGATGCCGCTGCCGTTGTCGCGCACTTTGATCTGAACCATGGACGGCAGTGCATTCCACTCTACCTGAATCGTATCTCCGCTCTTTGTGTGGTCAAGGGCATTCTTTACAAGATTGTCCACAGCTTCCTGCATCCAGTCACGGTCGCACCAAAGTGTAACCGCCTCTGAGCCGGACAGAACAAGCTTTTTCTGTTCCTGTTCTGCACGATAGTTATACTGCCGCGCAATGTCCTGCACCATTTCAGCAACATTTTCGTTTTTCTTCTCCAAGACGACCGAACCGGCATCCAGCCGGGTGATTTTGAGCAGATTCTGCACCAGCGTTTCGATGCGGTCCAACTCCTGTTCGGACAGGTCTGCAAACTCTTTGACCTCCGACGGCGAAACAGCTTCGTCCTGAAGCAGACCGTTGTAGATATTCAACGCCGCCAGCGGTGTTTTGAGCTGGTGCGAAATATCTGCAATGGTATTTTTCAAAAAACGCTTCTCCCGCTGCTCGTTGTCTGCGTGTGCGCTCAGAACTGCCGCCAATGCATTAACGGAGTGAAACAGACGGTAAAATTCTCCCTCCCGGTCGCAGTCCAGTCGTGCATCCGGGTTGCCATCCAGACAGCTTTGGATTTGCTGGACTGCCTGTTCCAGAAGCGCGCTCTGCCTTTGGAAATAGCGAAAAAGCACGCCCCAGAGGCAGCCGCCCAGCAGAAGAAAAACCAACAGTAATGCGAAAGAGAATGCGTGCGTCGTATGCCATACGATGCCCTGCGTGAGAGCCAATGCCACCGCCCAGACCGCCAGCACGGCTTGGAACAAATTTCGGATCTCCCGGTTTGCGAATACTTTCATACGGCACCTTTACCCATTCCATTTATAGCCCATGCCGCGGACAGTCAGCAGCATCTGCGGTTTGCCGGGGTCGTCCTCAATCTTCATCCGCAGCCGCCGGATGTACACTGTTAAGGCACTGCTGTCAATGTAATCCCCATCGCAGTCCCACAGTGCATCCAGAATTTGTTCCTTGGATAGCACGGCATTCGGATGCTGCATAAAGAAGCAGAGCAGCTTGTACTCTGCGCCGGTCAGTTCCAGCAAGATTCCGTTTTTGTATGCCTGCCCCTGCAACAGCCGGACGGTGATGCTGCCCGATTCCAGTACGGGTTCTCCTGCGCTGGACGCATTTGCACGGCGAAGCAGTGCATTGACCCGCGACAACAGGACACCCAGCTTGAACGGCTTGGTCAGGTAATCATCCCCGCCCAGTTCCAGTCCCATGATGATATTCATTTCCTCATCCGAAGCAGTCAGGAACAGAATCGGCACGTTGGATGTGCGCCGCACCTTCTGGCAGAAATCGAAGCCAGAGCCATCCGGCAGGGAAACATCCAGCACCAGCAGGTCATATTTTCTGTCTGACCACAGCACCTCGGCTTCTGCCAGCGTCCGGGCTGTATCCAGTGCAAAGCCCTGTTTCTTGAATGCAAAGGTCAGCCCACTGATCAGGCTCAGATCATCTTCCAAAAGGAACAGTTTTCTCATGATTCCCTCTCTTTTCTGCGTTTTGTGTGTCCTACAGGTTCAAAAGCATTATAAGTTTTTTCTGCGAACATTACAATGTGCGAAACGGAAATTGTTTCTTGCCGTGTGTTAAATATAAGTCCTACTATCACCGCTTTACTGCGTAAAGTACATTGCAATGCGCTTTTTGGTGTGCCTGAAGGGATTCGCCAAGCCGCGCCCTAGAAACGTCCCACCGGGGCGTTTCTGTCCCGCGGGACGCAAAGCGCGGGGCACGGGCTGTTCGAAGCCCTTCTTTTACTGCCCCATAAAATCCGTGCAAAACAAAAAGGGACTGTTGCACATCGTTTTGGATGGAAGTTCAGAATCGCCCCTAAGAATTAGACATATAATCGAACAATAGGAAAAAGCATGTGCATCACAAATCCATTGAAAATTTCTGATTTTCAAGGAAATCTGTTGCACATGCTTTTATTTCCACAAAAACATGCTTTTTATTTTTCGATTCTACGAATAAAAGAGGGGCTGTTACATGTGCAACAGCCTCTTGGTGCGACCGGGAGGATTCGAACCTCTGGCCTTCCGGGTCGGAGAACTACGACAAGCCCGTACAGACCAACGTTGAAGCGTGAATTTTGTTGGTTCTGCACAGTTGCGTCCAAAGCAAGAAAACGCCTGTTGGTGGTTGTCACAACGGGCTTTTCGGTGTTTTACGGTGCGTCTGCACAGTAGTAGTCAAATGGTGGTCAAAGAATGTAAAATAAAACGCAATAGAGTACCACTATTCCCGGTATATGACCCTTGCTTTAGCATCTTGCTGTTTTCCTATATAAACCCGTTCATTATGTTCAATTCCAAAAATGCTTGTGCATTTAATTGTCATGTTCATGCAAAAATATCCCAAAGAGTTTGTCCAACTTTCCCAACGATTTCTATAGACATCCTCAGCGAAATATATATCGAAAGCAAGTTTCTTCATCATCAATCTGTGGCTTATTCTGCTTGCAAATTTTAAATTACTTCATATTTCCATTGCAAGTATCCATAATTTTCGTCCATAAAGTGGGCCAAAAGCTGAAATCACTCCAGCGGCCGGGGATAAGCCAGCCGGGCAGGGTTTGCAGAAAATGGGGTACCGCCCACGCAAATGCCAGTGCTAAAGCAAACAGGGCTGCCCCGTGCAAGACACCGGGCAGGGCACAAATAAAGCGCAGCAACAGCACGACCAAAGCCAGTCCGATAATCAGGGCAGGCAGGGCACACGCTGCTTGAGCCAGCCATGCCTTTTGGGGGCCGTAAGTGATGGCGGTGATCTTTCCGGCACCGGTTGCTGCGGCCCACTGTTCGGCGTCCGTTTTGGGGGTGTCGGGCGAAAGACCCCGCAGCGCCGCGTGGGTAAAGCCGCTTTGCGCCGGATAAAGAAGCGTTTTGCTTTTACTTTTAAACACGCCGGAAATGAAATACTCGGTACGGTCCAGTGCAACAGTCAAGCCCATAATATCATAGCTGCCAAACAGTGTCCACGCCAGCGTCGAAGAAATCGCGCACTGCTGTCCTACGACACCGGGTGCTGTGCCCTGAAGATATTCCACGGGCAGACAGTCCTGCGCTGTACCGTCAAAGCCGATACAGGTCACATCTTCCGCTGTGCGGTCAGAATCTGCCGAGACCGCTGCTGCTTTCTCGCTCCAAAAGCTGGCAGTAACGGCTTGAGTGTTGGCATTACTTTTTTCCCATTCCCGTGCAGCGGCAAGCTGCCCGGCTGTAAGCGGGGAAGACAGGGTCACCGTCACGGTTGGGTTCTGCTGTACAATATGCGCTGCGCGGGTCTGCAAAAGCAGCTGCAAAACTACCAGCAATACTGCCGCAACCGCCCAACCTCTTTTACGATGCATCATGGATCTTCACCCGGTCCCCGGCCTGCACGGCCCGCGTACTGCTGACAATGACCTGTGTATCGGCGTCCAGCGCACCACTGACGGCGGCGGTGGTATCGCCCGTTTCCACCACCGTGACAGGCAGCGATACTACGATATTCTGCTGACCCAAGATTGTGGCTTTTTGTTCGATAGCCAGCACATAGCAGCCGGTATTATCTTTATGTACCGCGCTGGCCGGCAGCACACAGGGCCGCTTTTCACCCTGCACCGTGGCCGATGCGTTGGCAGCACCGGCACACCATGCCCCTTTGGACAAGGTGCATTTTGCTGTAACGGTGCCGTTTTCATCCGGGGCCGAAAGGCTCTGCACGGCGGCATCACAGCTTGCGCGGCTCTGGCTCAGGTGCAGTACAGTGCCAACTGAAACAAGGTTGGCTTGAGATTCTTCCAAAGGAATTTCGGCGGTAAAATCGGCATCTGCAGCCAGCTGGCCGCCCACGGCAGGGGAGGGCTGCCCAACCACGAGATCCAGCGACACAAGGGTGCCATCACTGGGGGCAGTCAGTGTGCCGCCCGCCTGCTGCACGGCAAGCAAGGCATCCAGTTCGGCCTGCAGGGTTTCGGCATCAGAGGCCGTTACAGCAGCAGCGGCGCGGTCCAGTGCGTTCTGTTTTTCCGTGGTTTCCTGCTCTTTCTCCAGCGTGTGCAGTGCGGTGTTGCGGTTATCCTCGGCACTTTGGGCGGCGGAAAGTGCCGCATTGTTGGCATCTTCGGCGGCTTTTTGGGCGCTGTACAGGGCATCCTCCGCAGCTTCCAGGGCAGCGGCGGCGTTTTCTACGGCGGCCTGTTTTTCAGCGTCGTCCGCATAGCCGGCATTGCGGGCTTTTTCCAGAGCGGCAGCAGCTTCGTCCCGCTTGGTCTGGGCACGGGAAACGCTCTCTTCACCATCGGCGTAGATTCTGTGTGTTTCCTCGTAGGCACGTTCTAATTGCTGCTGGGCGAGCTGGGCGGCGTAGGGGTCGGCGGTGTCTCCCGCCGTCTGTTGTGCGGCCTGGGTCCGGGCCTGCTGCAACGCGGCCCGCTTGGCGTTTACGGCGCGGTCCACTTCAGCGGCATCAAACACGGCCAGCGTGTCCCCGGCCTTGACGGTCTGCCCCGCCTGCACGGGTACTGCCATGACCAGCAGACCCGCGGGCACTGTAAAAGGGGTGCCGCCCGCAAAGCTGACCGTGGCCGTAGTGCGCACGCTTTTTGTCACATTGCCGGAGGACGGCCTATGCACCGTCACGCTGGCCATGGCTGCCCCTGCTGTACCGCGGGCCAGCAGTGTCAGCACCAGCAGCAGTGCAAAAAAGCGGACAATCCACCCAAGCCGCTGGCGCTGGCGTGGGTCCATCCCGGTAAGCAGTTCGATAGGTCCTCATCCTTTCACGGCTCCGGCCAGGATCCCCTGTTCCAGATACTTTTGGCCGAAAGCAAAAATCAGTACGGCGGGCAGCAATGCAAACAGGCTGGCCGCCATGGTCAGTGCCAGGTCGCGGGTAGTATCGGTCAGATAGAGTGACAGCGACCAAAGCGACTGTGTTTTTAAAAAGGTCATAGGCTGTTCCAGCGCATTCCAGGCATCCAGAAAGCTCATGGTCAGCGCAGCCAGGATACCGGGCAGCCCCACTGGCAGGCCGATTCGCGCAAACTGCTGCCACGGGGTCGCGCCATCTATAGCGGCAGCTTCCAGCAGTGGCAGAGGAACAGCGTCAAACCCGCGCTGCATCACAAATACGGGAAATGTGCTGAATGCCCCCGGCAGAATGACCGCCCAGACAGTATCCATCAGTCCCAGGTGGTTTATCGTCAGATAGGCAGGCACCATAGTGACCTGGAACGGCAGCAACATTAAAATAAGGTACAGCCCCCGCACGGCCCCGCGCCCGCGAAATTTCAAGCGGGAGAGTGCCCATGCGGCGGGAGCACCCACGACCAATTGACCAGCCAACTGCGGAAATGTCTGCAGGCAGGTGTTCCAATAGGTGGTAAAGTATTCCGGTGTGTCCAGCAGCAGCTTGACAGCAGGTTCCAGCGTAGGGTAGCTGGGCAGCAGGGTCCACGCAGCCTGCCCGCTGCCGGAAAGCGCCGGGCCGATGGTCGCTGCCAGCTCCTCCGAGCCGGTCAGCGTGCCCATCAAAAGGAACCATAGCGGGAACCATACGAGCAGGACGAATGGGAAAAGCAGAATTTTTTTTAGAGCCGTTTTATGCATACCGCGATCACCGCCCCCAGCGCCCCTGCCATCAGGATTGCTGCGGCGCTCAGCCTTGGCAGATCCAGTGCCAGGAACCAGTTGTTGAACAAATGCTGCAATAAATAGATGCTTTTTTCCGGGTAGGCCCCGGCCACCAGATAGGCTTCGCGGAAAACTTTAAAGGTGTTCAGCAGACTCAGCACCAGCGTGACGGCCAGTGTGGGCAGCAGGTTGGGCAGGGTAATGGCTGTAAACTGCCGCCACCCACTGGCACCATCCACGGCAGCGGCCTCGTACAAGTCTGTGGAGATGCTGTCCAGCCCGCTGGACCAAAGGATGCTGTCATAGCCGATGTTTTTCCACAGATAAGTACCGACCAGCACCCAGAACGCAGCATCCGTGCCCATAAAGTCACAATGGGTGCCAAAAGTTCCGTTCACAAGGCCGTTTTGGGCAAACAATACTTTCCAGAGCAGTGCAAGGCTTGCCACCGGCAAAGCCATGGGCAGCAAAAAGGTCGTGCGGCAGACCTCGGCCCAGGAGGTATTTTTTAAGCCTTTCGCCCGTAGCGCCAAAGCCAGTGCCAGACTGAGCGCCAGCAGCAGCGGAACGCATACTCCGATAAACCGCACCGTATTTTCCACCGCCAGTCGGAACGCATCGTTGCCCAGTACCGCCGTATAGTTGGCAAGGCCCACAAAGTGTCGCCCCATCGTGTCGGTCACGCTGCGGCGCACCGTCTCCACAAAGGGGGCCAGCACAAACAGGGTGACACCGCACAGGCTGGGGGCCAGAAACAGCCAGGGCGTAGGGTCCGGGTGTTTGTTTTGTCTTTTCTGCATACAATTTTTTCCTGCAAAGCGATGCGCGGGGCAGCATGGCCGCTCCGCGCACCGATGTTACTTTTGTTCTGCCAGATACAGCGCCAGATCACTCTGCACACCCGCCACAGCGGCGGCCACGTCCTCGCTGCCGTCAATGATGGCCTGGGCATGGTTTATAAAGTTCTGCTGCAGCATCACCGGGAACAATACAGGTGTGGTGCAGTTGGCGTAGAAGGCATCCAGGTCGCCGACATACGCGCCGGTCACTTTACCCGTTTTTGCGCCGCTTACCGTCGCTTTGACGGCATCGAGTTTTTCCCGCAGGCAGTCCGCCCGCACCGTTGTACCATCGGAGCAATACTGGCTTTGCACATCGGTGCCGAAGAACGCAGCGGCCAGCTCCTTTGCGGCATCCGGATTTTTGCTGTTGGCATTCACGCCCACCAGTACCTGCGGGTTATAGGCACCCTGCGTCAGGCCGGGCATCGGGATCATATCCACGGGAACGGCCTCGGCATCCGCATCAAAAATATCGTTGGTGCGCGCCATTGCAATGACGGCGTAGGGGGTGGCAACATCCATCCAGCCGAATTTGGCGCGGCTGCAGGTGCTGTACTCGTCCTGCTGTGCATCGATTTTGACAATGTCCGCGTTGTCGTAGCTCTGGGAAGATGCACCGTCCATCTCGGTGTTGATATAGTCAGCCATGCCATAGTAGTCGGCAGTTGTTTTCACAAAGGTAAATATCTTGGTCAGGGCGTCTGCATCCAGTGCGCCGTCGTGCAGCAGGGCATTGGCACTGGAAGGCAGGAGCAGCTTCGCGAAGTCAACGCCGCTGGCCAGCGCCAGAGCATACTTCTGGTCATCGGGCAGAGCCGTGTAATATTCATCGCTGTACTGCTCGGTGTCGGGGCGGGGTGCAGCGGCCAGCACGGCGTCCTGCAGGTCGTTCAGGTCGGTCAGGCCGTCCAGCGTGCCCGCGTCACCACAGAGTGCCGGGACGATGAACCGCGCAGGCAGCACATAGGCCCTGCCATCGGTCATAAACGGATCGATGATATTGCTCTGCAGCGCATCCAGCGGCACGGTGTCACTCATGTCAGCCAGCATTCCCTTATTGATATAGGTCGTGTAGTCGACACGATCCAGAAGCAGCACATCAGGCCCTTCCCCGGCCAGCAGTTCGGTGTTCAGCTGGGTCAGCGCATCGTTGATGGCGGCGCTGACATCATCGGTGTCGGTCTGCACGGCGGTTTCAAAGGTAACGTCCACCTCGGGATTGGCTTTTTTGTA
>OCHC01001946.1_pt1 | contig 13766 bp, 10 predicted proteins | sample 1538641 | NCBI WGS metagenome assembly OCHC01 (sample SAMN04571714, study PRJEB22368) | human gut metagenome | biome: human gut; material: stool | host: Homo sapiens | place: Luxembourg | collected 2012-08-17
TCATGCGCAGGGTGGTGGACTTGCCGCAGCCAGAGGGGCCGACGAAGATGATGAACTCCTTATCCTGGATCTCCAGGTTGAAGTCGGTAACGGACGGGGCAGTTGCGCCCGGGTAGATCTTATAGATGTGCTGGCAGCTGATGGAAGCCATAAGCGTTATCCTCCGTTTGATATTTTGTGTTTCACGCACTTGACGGCGTGTTGTTTCGTTGGTACTATAATAGCAGATAATTTTGTGATATAAAATAGCATTTTATTGATTAGAGGTGTCAGATATTGCTGTTTGACTGGAACGTTGTCGCCGCGTCCGCTTCGGTGCAGGATCTCCAGCTTTCCGCACCCCTCACCCTGTCGGGCGAAGGGCTGTGGGTCTGCCTTGTGTCCAGCGGCAAATGCACCGCCTCCGTCCCCGGGGCCGGGCCCTCGCCGGCGGGGGCCGCGCTGATCCTGCCGCCGCAGTCGGTGCCCGCCGGACATCTGATCCTGAGCCGCGCGCCGCTGTCTCTCGTGCCGGAAAGCGCCTGTCACCTGCTCTGCGTCCAGCTCACCGGGCAGGCCGCTTCTCAGTTTCTCACCGGCCTGCGGGAACTGCCCTTCCTTGCCAAGGGCGGCTCCTGCCCTGCTGCCGCCGAGCTGATGGGCCGTCTGGCCGAGGAAAAATCCTCCCACAGCCGGGCGCGCAGCCAGCTGGCCTACGCACTGCTGTGTGAGCTTTCTGACGCCGACAGCGCCTCCCCTGCCCTGCCGCCGCTGGTACAGGCCGCCATCGAGGACATCCGCGCCAACTACGCGGGCCTGTACGGTGTGGAAGAGCTGAGCGAGCGGCTGGGCGTGTCCAAGAGCCATCTGGTGCGCACCTTTACCGCTGCCATCGGGGTGCCGCCGGGCCGGTATCTGACCACCGTGCGCATCGAAGCCGCCCAGCGGCTGCTGCTCCACCGGGAATACACGCTGGACGTGGTCGCCAGCCTGTGCGGTTTTTCCGGGGCCAACTACCTGTGCCGCGTGTTCAAAAAAGAAACCGGCCAATCCCCCGCACAGTGGCGGGCAATGGCCGGTCATGCCGCGCAGTCCGGGCTTTCCCCGGAAGAATCCCTGCGCGAGCAGGAGCTTTATATCTGAGAAGCTGCATTTGTTTCCTTCATGTGGGCTTCTTTGCACGCATTTTTGGCGTGATACATGGCCTCGTCGGCGCGGCGGAAGGCTTCCTTCACGCTTTCCGTGCCGGTGTCAAAGGCTTCCCACCCGACGGAAATGCTCATCACGGGCTGGTCGCTCCCGATATGTTCCTTGTGCCATGCGTCAAATTCGGCGTTCAGCTGTTCCACCCTGTCCAGATTCCGGCGCAGCACCACGCAGAACTCGTCGCCGCCCATCCGGAAGCAGCGGCCGCTGTCGCCGTACACTTCGCGCAGGCCCTGCGCCACCGTGCACAGGCATTTGTCGCCGACCGCGTGGCCATAGGTGTCGTTGATCATCTTGAAGTGATCCACATCAAAAAACAGGATCACACCGGTACCACGGTACCGCTTGAGGTGATCCTCAAAGCTCCACCGGTTGCCCAGCTCGGTCAGGCCATCCACCTGCTGCAAAATGTCGCCGTAGAATTTGTACAGCATAATGGCCGAGATGGCCACCACCAGCCAGATGATCTCCACATTGTTATCGTACAGGGTCACCACGATGCCGCTGGCCAGAAAGACCGTGAGCAGCAGCACCATCACGCTGCCGCTCTGCTGGTAGCGCCGGAAGGTCTGCAGCCCCTGCACCAGATAATATACGGTGCTGAAGCAATAGAACGCAATGTACACAATGTACAGCGGGCCGTGGTGGTAGATGTTCTGCGCATCCACATACCAGATCTGCCCCGTGAACAGGGTCACGGTCTCCAGCATCACATGGAATGCCAGCAGGCATCGGATACCCTTCTCCCACAAAACGCGGCTGCTGAGGCTTTTGCCGCACAAAAGGCCCAGATACGGCGCACTGCACAGCTCAACGTATTTTACCAGCTTATGCAGCCCGATAGATTCTGCCGGGGCGCCGTCCAGCGCATTGCCCAGCCACTCGCACAGTGCCGCCGTGCTGATGACCAGAAACAGGACCCGGGTGATATTCTTGCGCTGCTGATCCAGCGTTGTATTGAAGCTGACCGCCGCCAGCATGATCATCATGGCCAGCACCACAAAGATGGTATTGGCTGTATAATAAGGATTCATAGCAGTTCCTTCATTTCATGATTAAGCTCCTCGGCCATTCACATCTCTGTGTATTATACCTGTTTTTTATTCCCATTTCAAGAAAATACTGGCTTATTTTTACATTGTGGGGCATTCGTGCCTTATTCCGTCTTTGTTCGCCGCAACAGCAGGAACAGGGTCAGCAGGGCCGTCAGCAGCTCCGACACCGGGAACGCCGCCCATACGCCGTTCATGCCGAACAGGCGGCTCAGCACCAGCGAGCAGACCACGATGGCCGCCATGCCGCGGCAGATGGAGGTGATGGACGCCTCTGCCGGGCGGTCGGTAGCGCTCAGGTAGCCCGCCGCCACGATGTTGAACCCGGCAAAGAAGTAGCCGATGAAGTACAGCCGCATCCCCATGTGGGCAAACTGGGCCATCCGGACGGAGTTCTCGCTGTTGAATATGCCCACCAGCGCATCGGTGGCACCAAAGACCACGCTGTACAGCACAGCGGCCAGCACCAGCGCTGTGCCGCTGCCGAGAAGCAGCAGCTTTCTGGTCCCGGCCCGGTCGCCTTTGCCGTAGCACTCGCTCACCAGCGGCTGTGCACCCTGTGCTACGCCGTTGAAGATGGCCGTTGCCACCAGCGCAAAGTTCGCCACCACGCCATAGGCCGCCACGGCCACATTGCCCGCCAGCCCCAGCAGCAGAAGGTTGAACACGGTGGTGGTAACGCCGGAGCTCATCTCGCCCACAAAGCCGGAAATACCCAGCTGGCAGCTCTGCCCCAGCAGCTTCACCGAGGGCATCCGGCGCACGAACTCCACGCCGTTCTCCTTTTTAAAGAAGTGCCGGCTGCAGATAGAAATGCTGATGATGGGAGACACGGCGGTGGCCAGCGCCGCACCGGCCAGCCCCAGACCCATGGGGAACATAAAGATGTAGTCGAACATCACGTTGAACAGGCTGCTGCTCAGGGTAGCCACCATGGCAAGGGAGGGGTCGCCGTCGTTGCGCACAAAGGCCGACACGATGTAGTTGCACATGAAAAACGGCGTGAACATAAGGAAAATGCGGGCATACGGAATGCCCAGCGCCACGATCTCCGCGTCGCCGCCCATCAGCCGCAGCAGGCTGCCCGGCGCAAAAATGCCCGCCAGCAAAAACGGCACGCTGAGCGCGCAGGCGCAGAAGATGGCGTTGGAAAAATACCACTGACAGCGTTCATCGCCCTGTGCCCTGAGGATGGCGTAGCGGGTAGCCGCGCCAAGCCCGACCATGGCACCAATGGCAAAGATGAAGTTGTAGATGGGCAGGCAGAGGTTGAGCAGGGTGACGCCGTCGGTGCCCGCCGCCTGCGAGATAAAATAGGTATCAGCCAGAATGTAGCACGAGGTGCCCAGCAGACCGAAAATGTTCTGCGATACATATTTGAAGAATTGCTTTGTCAGGTTCATCCAAGTTCCCTTTCATGGCATTTTTTACGCATACCGGCATATTTTAGCACACCCCAAAATGCAAGTCAACACAAAAACGCCCTGTACCGTGCAAAAAAAGCATTGACAGCCCGGGCTCTGGCCCTTACACTGGGAGCGGTCACAAAGCCATCCCCCGCGCCGGGGGAAGCCTTTTATTACCAGCATCTTAATTTGGGAGGTTCTCTATGTCCGGCAGCACACTGTTTTCCATTGGCGAAGCACTCATTGATATGATCCCGTCCAGAGCAGGCTGCTCTTTTGACGAGGTGCCCTCGTTCAGCCCGCGCACTGGCGGCGCACCGGCCAATGTGTGCGCAGCCTTCGCCCGGCTGGGCGGCAAAAGCGCCTTTCTGAGCCAGCTGGGCAATGACCCCTTCGGCCATAAGATCGCCCGGGAGCTGACCGACTGCGGCATCGACCTCTCCCATCTGGCCTTTACCGACAAGGCCAGCACAGCCCTTGCCTTCGTCAGTCTGGAAGAGGACGGCAGCCGCACCTTCAGCTTCTACCGCAAGCCCTCCGCCGACCTGCTCTATTCTCCGGAGCAGATCGACCCGGCATGGTTCGCCGATGCCTTTGCCCTGCACTTTTGCAGTGTCTCGCTGGTGGACAGCCCCATGCGCTACGCCCACCTTGCGGCCATCTCCGCCGCCCGGGAGGCCGGCAGTATCGTCAGCTTTGACCCGAACCTGCGCTTTCCGCTCTGGCCGGACCGCGACATGCTGCGCGGGACGGTGCTGCAGTTCCTGCCGCTTTCCAACATCCTCAAAATTTCGGATGAAGAGCTGGAATTTCTCACCGGCACGGCGGACATCGAAGCCGCCCTGCCGCAGCTGTTCGTGGGCGATGTGCAGCTGGTGGTCTACACCTGCGGCAGCAGCGGTGCCCACGCCTACACCCGCACCGCCCATGGCTTTGCCCCCTGCCGGAAAGTCCGGGCTGTGGACACCACCGGTGCGGGCGACGGCTTCATCGGCTCCTTTTTGTGGCAGCTGGAACGTGACGGCGTGACACTGGAAAAACTGGCAAAGCTCAGCAAAACAAAGCTGAACAAATACCTTGCGTTTTCCAATCAGTTCTGCGGCATCAGCGTGCAGCAGCACGGTGCCATCGACAGCTACCCCACCCTTGACCAGATGCAGTAAAGGATGCAAAAAGCCCTGCGTCCAGCACCGCGGGGCTTCTTTTCTATTTACAATTTGTAGTATTGCGTCACTATATTCCAGTTTTGTGCTGTTTCCGACATCTTTTCTGCCGGTTTAAGATTTGTTTATCCTTTGTACAAGCCTTGTTCTTATTCTCTGCCCGGTTCCATGTTACCATAGGGGCAAGAACAACAAGCAGGGAGGCTTTATCCATGTCCTTTGAATTTACCCTTCTGGATGCCTTGCAGGCTCTGCGCTGTCCGGTGCTGGATGCACTGGCGGTGTTTTTCGATCAGGCCGGTGCCCACGGCGAGATCTGGATTGCCTTCACGGCGGTGCTGCTGGCGTTCCGGCGCACCCGCCGGGCCGGGCTGGCCATGGCGCTGGCGCTGGGCCTTTACATGCTGGCGGGCCACTGCGCCTTAAAGCCGCTGTTCGCACGCCCGCGCCCCTGCGACCTCCGGCCGGAGATGCTCACGCTGGTGGCCCGGCCGCATGGCTGGTCCTTCCCTTCCGGACACACGGCCTCCGCCTTTGCCGCTGCCTTTGCGCTCTGGCTGCAGAACCGCAGGCTCGGCGTCCCGGCTCTTGTGCTGGCCGGGTTCATCGGCTTCACGCGGATGTACCTGTATGTACATTTCCCCACCGACATTCTGGGCGGCGTGGCACTGGGCCTTGCAGTGGGGGCCTGCGGCTCCCTGCTGGCAGATAAAATCAGCAACAAATGGGCGAAACGCAGCGAAGTAAAACGAACTGTATAAACCAATTTCGTCTCGCACTCGTTCTTGCTTTGCTTTTTGCATTCAGATGAAGTATATCGCTTCGACCCCATCCGTGAAAAAGAGCCTCGGAAAAATCCGCAGATTTTTCCGAGGCTCAACGAATGATAATAGAATTTCCGCTAAAACAGCCAAAGCACACGCGGCGGCTATTCCCAATCGTTCTCTTGCAGTCAGGTAAAAACAAAAGCAGCCAGCACCGTGGAAAGGAGGATAAAGCGGTGCTGGCTGCGGTATGAGAACTCCCGAACTTTGCGGTGGATCAGGAGGGATTTGGTAGTCTGTCCACCGCCCGGGCTATTGCCTGGCATGGGACGGGGGACAGTGTTTTAATAAGGATCTGCTGGGTCGTGCCCAAAGCACCGGCCCCCGCAGATGAAAGCCCTTGTCGGCTTTTGGGAGGTGTCTTTGCATCTCCCTGACTGCACCCTTATACTACCAGACAATCGTGGCATTTCTTTGTGGAGTTTTTGAACAATTTGCAAATAGATTTTCAGGTGTTTTCAAAGGGGCCCCAGCTTACCGTGATGGTGGGCCGGAAGTTTTCCCTGACAGGACAGCAGGGAGTTTCTCCGCGAATGTCCTGGGGGTGAGGCCCCAGCGCGTAAGCGTTGGGGCGGGACTGGAGTCCCGGGCTGTTCGCGGAGAAAGCTCCCTGCTGGCCTGCCCACATAGCGCTTACTGCGCCCCGAAAAATTTCTTGGCGATGTCGGCGCTGCGTTTGGCGTCCTTGGCGTACCAGTCCGCGCCGATCTTCTCGGCATATTCCGGGGTCAGTACGGCACCGCCCACCATGATCTTGCAGTCCAAACCCGCTTCGTGCAGGGCGGCGATGGTCTCCTCCATGCTCTTGAGGGTGGTGGTCATCAGGGCAGAAAGACCCACCAGATGCACATTCTTTTCCCGCACGGTGTTCACCACCGTCTCCACCGGAACATCGCGGCCCAGATCGATCACCTCAAAGCCGTAGTTTTCCAGAATGACCTTGACGATGTTCTTGCCGATGTCGTGCACGTCGCCCTTGACGGTGGCCAGCACGATGCGGCCCTTGCTGGCGCTGCCCTCGCCCTTCTGGGCAATGACATTCTTGATCTCCTCAAAGGCGCTCTGGGCCGCGCTTGCGGCCTGCAGCAGCTGCGGCAGGAACAGCGTTCCCTTCTCGTACTTTGCTCCCACGATGTCCAGCGCCGGGATCAGTGCTTCGTCCACCACTTCCAGCGGCTGCTTTTCGGCCAGCAGTGCCTTGGTCTGGGCGGCAGCATCACCCTTCAGGCCCTTTTCCACCGCCTTCATCAGGCCCGCATAAGGGCCGGTAAGCTCTGCGCTCTCACCGGATGCCGAAGCCGCAGGCACCGCCTGCGCGGCCTGCCGGATGGCTGCGGATGCAGGCACACGGTCGGCATACCGCTCAATGTACTTGGTGCTCTGCGGGTCGCGGTTGGTCAGCACGTTGTAAGCATACACCGCCGCCATCATCTCCTCGCTGGAAGGGTTCATGATGGCAAGGTCCAGCCCGGCGTACATCGCCATGGTGAGGAAGGTGGTGTTCAGATAGGGGCGGCAGGGCAGGCCGAAGCTGATGTTGGACACACCCAGAATGGTGCGCACCCCCAGCTCCTTTTTGCAGGCTTCCAGTGCCTGCACGGTGGCCAGAACGTCCTTCTGCTGGGCGCTGGCGGTCAGGGTCAGACAGTCGATGTAGATGTCCTCCCGCGGGATGCCGGCGGCAAGGGCCGCCTCCGTGATGCGGCGGGCAATGGCCACACGGTCCTCGGCGGCAGGCAGGATGCCCCGCTCATCGATGGCAAGGCCCACGATGGCCGCACCGTACTTTTTGCACAGGGGCAGAATGGCGTCCAGCTTTTCCTGCTCGCCGTTGGTGGAGTTAACGATGGGCTTGCCGTTGTACACGCGCAGACCGTTTTCCAGCGCCTCCACATTGGAGGAATCCAGCTGCAGCGGCAGGCTGGTGACGCTCTGCAGGGCCTTGACCACCTTGGGCATCAGGGCAGGCTCGTCCACGCCGGGCGCGCCCACGTTCACGTCCAGCACCTGAGCTCCGGCCTCCACCTGACTGACCGCCTGCTCCAGAACATAGTTCATATCCTCTTCCCGCAGTGCCTGCTGGAAGCGCTTTTTGCCCGTGGGGTTGATGCGCTCACCCACCACCGTGATGCCATCCACGTTGACGAAATCCACCGGCGTACACAGCACCGAGGGCATTTTGTGGGCCGGACGGCCGGGTACGCAGCCTGCAAAAACGCTGTTCAGCAGCTTGATGAACTCCGGCGTGGTGCCGCAGCAGCCGCCCGCCGCAAACAGATGCAGCTCCCGGTAGGGCTTCATTTCCATGGCGAAGAGCTGCGGGGTGATATCGTAGCCGCTGCCGTCGGCCCGGGGCAGGCCCGCATTGGGCTTGACGAACACCGGGAAATCGCCGGGTACAGCCTCTGCCAGACGCTTTGCCATGGGGAAGATCTCCTTGGGGCCCAGTGAGCAGTTGATGCCCACCGCGTTGGCCCCCAGACCGCGGGCGGTCACGCCGAAGCTTTCCACCGTGCAGCCCGTAAAGGTGCGTCCGCCGGCTTCAAAGCTCATGCTGGCCAGAATGGGCAGGGTGCTGTTTTCCTTTGCGGCCAGCAGAGCGGCTTTCAGCTCGTAAAGGTCGGTAAAGGTCTCAAAGAAAATAAGGTCGGCCCCGGCGGCAGCACCTGCCCGGACGATGCGGGCGTATTCGCTCACCGCATCCTCAAAGGCCAGCGTTCCGCTTGGTTCCAGCAGCTCGCCCAGCGGGCCCACGTCCAGCGCGGTCAGGGCACCGTAGGGCGCACAGGCGCGCTTGCAGTTGGCGATGCCCGCCGCAATGATCTCTTCCAGACTGTAGGCGCTGCCCGCCAGCTTGTGGGCCGATGCGCCAAAGGTGTTGGCGTTGACAATGCGGCTGCCCGCAGCGGCATATTTTGCATGGATGCTCTCGATCAGCTCCGGGTTGGTGATGTTCAGTTCCTCCGGCTTTGCGCCCAGCTTCAGGCCCGAAGCCTGCAGCATGGTGCCCATGCCGCCGTCCAGCAGGACGGTATTGCTCTGTTTGAAAAGTTCACTCGCTTGCACAGGTCTTTCCCCTCTTTCTGTATTCGCAACGGGTGCGCAGCACGCAGTGGCCGCACCCGGCCAGTTTCCCCTTTACCGGGTGGCCGCTGACCCCCAGAATGGCCGTCACGCTCTTGCGCGGGGTCATCAGATTGGTGTCGGTGACGCACAGGCCTGCACGGCGCACCGTGTCCAGCGCGCTTGCCACCAGCGGCTGCACCGCGATATCCCAGTCACCGTAGCCGGGCGAGAACCGCCCGGTGAGATACTTTCCCTCTTTTGCGGCCCACTGGCGCAGCTCCGCTTCTGCCGCGTCTGCGGCCTGCTCAGCCAGCGCGCTGCCCAGCGCGTCGGACGCTACGCCCGCCGCAATATCGCCCACACCGGCGCGGCGGATCTGGGCGTCCACGCCGGGCCCCAGCGTCACAGCCAGCAGCACCGCCTGCGGACATCCTTCCAGATGGCGCACCACGTCCCCGCCCCGCAGGATGCCTGCCTCGGCAAGGGCAGCCGTGTCTGCTTCCAGCCAGACCGCCCGGGGCGTTGCCGCCGCCAGCAGCGGCAGGGCGCATGTTTCCAGCAGCGCCATGGTTTTTTCGTCCGGCTCACCGCGGGCACCAAAATATCGTGCGGCCTGTGCCGTATCAATGGCTGCCGGTTTTGCCAGCGGCAGCGGCCTTGGAGCACCGATCATCCACCGCACCTCCCTGCTTTTTTAAAATAAAGTGGTTTTAAGTATACCGCACCTGTGGGATTTTCGCAATCCCGCACAGAGAAAGAAAGCGATTTAAACCGGCCTCCGCTGCGTTCTGACTCTCTTCAAAAGGGCAACCACGCATCCGGCAGCTTTTTTGCTTTCCGGTTTTGTTCTTTTTTTATTTACAAACAGTACCTTGACACCGAAATATCCTTTTTGTAATCTGGAAGAGTATTCTGAATGTAAGTGAATGCCGTCCCGAATCAATACGGTTTTTCGGGCAGGACGGCAATGGGAAAGGAGCAACACACCTATGGATCATCTGCAGAACGTGATGGGATATTTCGACCAGCAGCAGCCGCTGTGTGCCGAGCATGACCGCATTGCCAAAGATCTCTACCGGGAATTTGGCGTCAAGGCGGGCCTGCGCGACGAAAACGGCAAGGGCGTGCTGGCGGGGCTGACGAATATTTCCGATATCCGCGCCTTTCAGTATGTGAACGGCGTGAAAAAGCCGGCAGACGGCCAGCTGCTTTACCGCGGCTATGATGTCAAGGACCTGATCCGGGGATCGTCCGGCAGCCGTTTCGCCTTTGAAGAGGCGGCCTACCTGCTGCTGTTCGGCGAACTGCCCACGCAGGAAAAGCTGGATGAGTTCTGCCGGGTGCTGGGCGAGTGCCGCACCATGCCCACAAACTTTACCCGGGATGTCATCATGAAGGCCCCCAGCCATGATATCATGAACTCCATGGCCCGCAGCGTGCTCACGCTGGCCTCCTACGACCCCATGGCCAATGATCTGGATATCTCCAATGTGCTGCGCCAGAGCATCCAGCTGACGGGCATTTTCCCCATGCTGGCCGTGTACGGCTACCACGCCTACAACCACTACGAAAAGGACGGAAGCATGTACATCCACCGTCCGGACCCGACCCTTTCCACCGCAGAGAACTTCCTGCGGATGCTGCGCCCGGATATGAAGTACACCGAGCTGGAAGCGCGGGTGCTGGATGTGGCCCTGCTGCTGCATGCAGAGCACGGCGGCGGCAACAACTCCACCTTTACCACCCGTGTGGTCACATCCTCCGGCACCGATACCTATTCTGCCATGGCGGCAGCGCTGTGTTCCCTCAAGGGCCCGCGCCACGGCGGTGCCAACCTGATGGTGATGCAGATGATGCAGAACATCCGCGAAAATCTGCACGACACCGAGGACGACGAGGAACTGGAAGCCTACCTGAAAAAACTGCTGCACGGCGAGGCCTTTGACCGCAAGGGCCTGATCTACGGCATGGGCCACGCAGTCTACTCCCTCAGCGACCCCCGCGAGGTGGTGTTCAAGGGCTATGTGGAGCAGCTGGCCCACGAAAAAGGCCGGGACAAAGACCTGGCCCTCTACAACAAGATCGAGACGATGGCCCCGCAGCTGATCGCAGAAGAGCGCAGGATCTTCAAGGGCGTCAGCCCCAACGTGGACTTTTACAGCGGCTTTGTCTACGATATGCTGGGCATTCCCATGGAGCTGTACACCCCGCTGTTCGCCGTGGCACGTGTGACAGGCTGGAGCGCTCACCGCATTGAGGAGCTGCTCAGTGCCAACAAGATCATCCGCCCGGCCTACAAGAGCCTTGGCGGCGACCACGAATATATCCGCCGCAATGAACGGTAAGATGCTGCTTTTGCAAGCAGGATCGAGGACAAAAAACCGCTTTTGAAGGAGGAAACGATATGGAACTGAAACATCACCCGGAAGAATGGTTCTTTCTGCACAATTTTGATGCAGACAGGGTGTTCAATACCATCCAGCGGGCCGACTATCTGATTTTGTACTATATCAAGATGGAGGCCGACCAGCACCCGGAGCAAACGATCTATCTGGCAGATCTGGCTGCAGTGATGGGGCTGAAGATTACCGAGCTGTCCAAGGCGGTGGAAAAACTGCAGGACAAGGGCCTTGTGGCGTGGAAGACCGACCGCGAGGCGGGCCGCACCTACGTGGAGCTGTCCAGCAAGGCCGTGGAGCTGATGGCCGAAGAACGCGATTTTATGAAGCGCTGCTATGCCCGCCTGCGCACGGAGCTGGGTGACGACGAGCTGCGCCGTGCTGTGGACATCATGCAGAAGGTGACGGCTGTATTGCAGGAGGAGCGGGAGAAGAACAGCTGAACCTGTTTTGCTCTGCGATACAACATGGAAATCAACTTTCCGACTGAAGGCTTCCCCCGGTCGGGGGAAGCTGTCACCGCAGGTGACTGATGAGGGCGCAGGACAGCAATATTTTGCCCTAAATACCCCTCATCCGGCGCTACGCGCCACCTTCCCCCCAAGGGGTGAAGGCTTTAGCTCTGGGTCAAGTTGCAAAAATTGATTTCCGTGGCGATACAAAAAGCCCGCTTGACAGGCGGGCAGAAAATCACTATACTGAAAATAGAAAAGGTGCTGCCCGCAATGGTCAGCTCCCTCTGGCTAGTAAGTCAATAAGAAAATGACCGTTCACTGTTTGGAAGGCTGGGGCGGTCATTTCTTATTGTTATGGATCTCCTTGAAGATTGCCCATGTGATCTGAAATGTAATTCCGACTGTCCCGCCGATGACGACGAACAGCTGAAGAACGTCTTCCAACTTCATGAGGCATCCCCCCTTTCGCGTTTGCGTCCGGGAGGAACAACAATAAGGCTTTCACATCCTCCCGGAAGCTTGCCGGAGGGAGCTAGACCACCTTTTATGCAGACAACACCTTAACACCGCCGAAGCGGCACTCTCAGTTTAACATACTTTTCGGCAGCAAACAAGGCCCCGCCCCTGTGGAGAACAGGAGCGGGGCCTTGCTGTTGAAAGTTTTACTTTCTGGCGATCATTTCGGTGTAGGCCAGCACCAGCGGGCCCACGCCCTTGGCGTCGTTGCAGACCACCGGCTCGCTGAAATAGTAAGCCAGAGAGCCATCGCGGTGATCCTTGCCGCCGAGACCCGCCACCAGACAGATGCCGTCCAGCTGCAGGCTGCCGTCCGGGTTCTTGGAGAGGTACTTGTCGCAGGTGCCGTAGAAGGCCTTTTCGGCCCATGCCGCCATGCGTTTGGGCAGGTAGCCCAGACGCACGCCCTTGAGCACGGCGTAAGCGAACAGGGCGGTGCCGCTGGTCTCGAGGTAGTTGCCCTCCACACCGGGGTGGTCCATCACCTGCCAGAACATGCCGGTCTCCTCGTCCTGGAACTTGTGCACATCCTCGATGGTCTGCTTGAGCATTGCCATGATGCCGCGGTACTCATTGTACAGTTGCTCGTCCATCCGCTCCAGCACGTCTACCATCGCCACCATGAACCAGCCCATGGCACGCAGCCAGAAGTTGGGGCTGCAGCCGGTGACTGGGTCGGCCCAGTACATCTGACGGCTCTCATCGTAGCCGTGGTAGTACAGGCCGGTCTTTTCGTCCCGCATGTGCTTTTTGATGTTCATGAACTGCTTGTAGCTGTCGATGCAGCCCTGCATCTTGTTGAAGCGGGTCTCGTATTCCATGTAGAAGGGCTGGGCCATGTAGGTGCCGTCCAGCCACACCTGCCACGGATAGATGTCCTTGTGCCAGAAGTTGCCCTCTTTGGTGCGGGGCTGGGTGGCCAGCTGGCTGCGGATGGTGTCAATGGCTCTGCGGTACTTCTCGTCACCAAAGATATCGTACAGGGTGAACAGGTTCTTGCCCTGATTCACGTTGTCCAGATTGTACTCCTTGGGGTCGTAGGTCTTGATGGAGCCATCCTCCTGCACGAACCAGTCGATGAAGTTCTTGGAAAAGCTCAGGTACTTCTCGTCGCTGGTGGTCTTGTACAGGCTCAGGCAGGCGGTGATCATGCAGCCGTCGATGTAGTTCCACTTGTTGGGCTTGCCGCTGCGCACCTTTTCGATGTTCCACATGGGTGCTTCGGCGCTGGAATTGGCGATCAGATAGTCCACGTAGTCGCCCAGCATGGACAGGATCTCTTCATGGGTCATGGTTTCAGTCCTCCTCAAAATGGCCGACGTTGGCAAAATGCAGGCGCTCGCCCTCGTAGCCCTCGATCTTGACGTTGTGCAGGTCGATCTCCTTGACGTTTTCGGCATAGATGGCCAGCTTCTTCACCAGCGGGCGGTTATCTGCCATGGCGGCCTGACCTTCCTTGGCGTTGGGGTCAAAGGTGATGGTGACATTCTTCATGGTAACGCGCTCAATGGGCTGCTCCGGCAGGCCGTCAAAGTAGCAGCCGGCGAACTGGGCGTCGGTGGCCACGATGTCCTCCATGGTCAGGCTGCCCAGCTTGGGGGTGTACTCGTCCACGGGCATGGCGTCGCGGCACTGCACATAGGGGCCGTGGCCGTCCGGGTCGCAGAAATAGAACATGTTGATAACAAAGGGAGCCTTGA
>OCHC01001953.1_pt1 | contig 13707 bp, 10 predicted proteins | sample 1538641 | NCBI WGS metagenome assembly OCHC01 (sample SAMN04571714, study PRJEB22368) | human gut metagenome | biome: human gut; material: stool | host: Homo sapiens | place: Luxembourg | collected 2012-08-17
GTACACAGCATTTGGGCAATGTGTATTACTCCAGCGAGCCATTTCAGGCGCGTTCCTAGCGAAGGTGAAATCCAGCGCTTACGAAGACTTATGCGTGAGGGCTCTCCCGAACGCATTAGTCGCAGTTAGCGATTAGTTCATCGGAGCGTTGCGCCGGCGAGTGAGTAATACACATTGTCCAAATGCGTCCGCATTGAAGAACTTTTAATCAACTAAATAGCAATTATATTGTCTGGCTCGGCGCGGTGCCAAATTGTTTTTTATAGGCCCGGGAGAAGGTGGTATAGTCGGAGAAGCCGCTTAACTGGGCGGCCTTCAGGATGGGGGTGCCTTCGGAAATTTTTGTGCGGGCGAGAAGAAGGCGCTTGCTAATGATGTAGTTGTGGATGGTGTAACCGGTTTCCTCCTTGAATTTCCGCATCATGTGATACTTGCTCAGGTAGTATTTCCGCGCAAGGGTTTCAATGGAAAGATCTTCCGTAAGGTTGTGGTTAATATAACGGAGAAGCTCTTCTATCTGGGAATCACTGCTGTAGGAGCGAGCGTCGTAAATGTACTGCTTTTCCAGAAAAATGCGGTTTACATAAACCATGAACTGGGTAAAAAGAGCTGAGCCAAGAAGCTCGCTTCCAAATTTTTTGTCTTTCAGGGCAGCTTCCAGTTCGTAGAGAAGCTGCTTTAATTTTTCCTGAGTGTCAGAGTCCAGACGGATTAGATTGTAACTCCGGTCAATCGCCTTCTGAAAACAGCGGAGCAGTTCTGTGGATTTGATGTCGTTGCGGATCCATAGTACAAAACGTTCGTATGGAACCGAAAAATCAATTTCAGGTTTGTGGATGGCGTGACGGTTCACGAGGAGAATGTCCCAGGGCTTCAGGTAGTAGGACTTTCCCTCAATGTGGTAGGCTGCCTTTCCGGAAAGAAAGATGATCACCTTGTGAAAATCATGATAATGGTAGGAAAATTCCCGCTTGGTTTGGTCCTTGATGTGAAAAAGCCGGAAATCCTGCTCCAGATAGCCGGTTTTTTCAGTTGGCTCATTGAAAGAATTCATATGTTATGGCTCCTGTTTTAACTATAGTGTGTATGGAACCGCAAACTTTGTTTGCAGCTACGTTTGCGTAGCGTCATAATTCAATTCTGCGCTTGAAATATGACTTTATTATAAATGAAATACCGCATTTTTTGCAATATATTTCGCAAGTTATTCTATGTACATGGGAAAAATAAACGCTATACTGGATATAAGATGTGATTTGAGAAAAAAGATCACGGGCGTTTCGTCAGAAAGGAATTGAAAACAATGAGAGACAGCATTATCATGACAAAATATCAGGGCTTTGGAAATGATTATCTGGTACTGGATGCGAAGAAAAACCAGCTTCAGCTGCAGGGCAAAAAAGTTGCGCTTCTTTGCCAGCGGGGGTTCGGACTTGGAGCGGATGGTGTGCTTTACGGACCAGTTGACATTAACGGAAAAATGGGAATGCATATTTTTAATTCCGATGGAAGTGAAGCTGCAATCAGTGGAAACGGTGTCTGTATTTTTGCAAAATATCTTATGGACAATGAGTATGTTACAGAGAAAAAATTTGCCATTGAGACTTTATCCGGAACAATCGAAGTAGAGTGTCTGAATGCCAGAGCGACAGAGTTCCGCGTAAATATGGGCAAAGCCTCTTTCCTTTCCAGAGAGATTCCGGTAACTGGCGAGGTGCGTGAGGTGATCGATGAGCCATTTACATTTAACAAGAAAGAATACAAGGCAACTTGTCTCACAGTAGGAAATCCACACTGCATTATTTTCATGGATCAGGTATCTCAGGAAAAAGTAAGAGAGCTGGGGCCATATGTGGAAAATGCAGATGAGTTCCCGGAAAGAGTGAACCTGCAGATCTGCCGCCAGATTGATAAAGGAAATCTGGATATCGAGATCTGGGAGCGTGGCTCCGGTTACACAAAAGCTTCCGGTACAGGAAGCTGTGCGGCAGCCATTGCAGCCTACCGAAAAGGTCTGATGGAAAACAGAATCAATGTAAACCAGCCAGGTGGTATGATCCAGATCGACATTAAAGAAGATGGAACTATTTTTATGACAGGAACTGTTGGATATATTGCGGAGATGAGCGTGGCTGAGAGCTTTTTCTCATAGAAAGAAAATATGGTGCATATGGCGCATCCCAACGGCCGGGGCTGTGTAGCGGTAGCTACGGCGACTGACGTAGGAGCAGCAGATGAAAAATCAGACAAGTCAATATGGCAGTTGCTTAATTTTCAATGTAGGAGAATCCAGGTATAGAAGTAAGAAGACTTCCGTGCCTGGATTCTTTTTTGCTGCAAATGGGGGGTGATGTCTGTAAGCGATATCATTATGCCTAAAGAGAGAAAAGTATTTTTTATATAAAATATGGAGACAGAATCAGCATGTTGATATACGAAACAGCCCCTCTTGTTGATAAAAAAAGTGCAATGTCTAAACTAAAAATAGATAGACATTTCTAACACAATTCTGTAGAATAAACAAAGGTTAGAAAATACTAATAAAAGTTAAACAAGGAGGAAGAGGATGGCTGACAAAAAGTTATTAAGAAAAATTGCTCCGATCATTATGAGTGCAGCTGTAGCGATGACCAGTTCACCGGTTGGAGTTATGGCAGAGGACTTTACTTCTGGAGAAGCAGCTGTTGAGGTATCTGAGGAGACTGCATATGGTTCTGATGAGATTTCAGACGACTATGACGAATCATCAGAGGCTGACGATTCAGCAGATTTTGGTACAGACACAGAGGATGGTTTTGAATCTGGAGAAGCCGCAGAAGAGGAGTCTGGATTTGAGGACGGCGAAACCGGAGACACAGAAGATGTTTTTTTAGCAGACACTGAGGGCGAAACCAACAATGAAGCGGGAGCTGTGAAAACAGTGGAGGATGGTCAGATCGTACTGATGAACATTCCCTATGAAGCTTTTTACAGATCTGAGTTGAAAAACAATGATGTAAAAGTAGATGCATTTACATCCGCGACGAAAGCAAAAACAAAGATGAGCGGCGTGATGAATGGAAATGCTGCTTATCATACAAGCGCGGAAGGAAATGAACTTGCAGGTGTTACTTTTCCGGTAAAAGTGAATAAAGCTTCTGATTTGGAAAATTTTAAACAGATTACAGACAGCACTACTATAGAGATTACTACGAACATGAAAGGCCAGGTAAGTACTAATACATATACTGGTGCAGCGGCTCTTATTGAACAGCCAAGCTATACTTATTATGTTCCGGCAGAAACTCCTGCATATTACAAGGAAATGAGCGTAGATGAGAACGAAAATATTTCTTTTGGCGCTGTTCAGGGAATGTCCGAACAGAATGTTAGTGTGAATGCTGAATTAAAGCTTAATTCCAAATATGGAGATTATCAGCTTGAGCTGGATGAGACAGCAGTAAAGGCAGTAGTAAATGCATCTAATGGTGATAAGATTTATGGTGTAATCATCAATACAACAGACGGAACCACTTATGCACTCCGTCATCTTGAGAATATCTGGAAAGGAAAAGAACTTGCATGGAGCACCGGCTTTACAACAGAATCTCACGGTTGCCCAATAAGCTCTGACCACTACAAATCCATGATGGGAAAAACTATTTCCAGCGTAACGTACTATACGGATAAGGGGGAAATTAATTTTGATATTCCAGATACTTATGTTCCGGTAAAAACAGGTGTCAGTGCAACCGTTGACAACATCAAGGTAACAGATGCAGAGGTTAAAGTTGAATTATCTGAAGCACTTCCATCTGATTATTCAAAGAAATATGCAGTTGATGATGTGGAAGCAGCGACAACAGAGACAGGAGTAAAGGTTACAAATCTTACACCTGGAACACATACTCTGACAATTTCCGATGCAAATGGAAAATATGCTCCTGTCAGCGCTACTTTTACAGCAACAACAGATACTGTAATGGCTTCCTATGATGAGTATGAAGGAAAACTGGTTGCTGCGGCAGATATTACCGCTGAGCAGTTTGTTGCATTTACCAAAACAGTTTCAAAAGTAAAAATTGGTGACCAAGAGTATGCTGCAAGCGGAAAAGGTGCTGTGAAGATTGTTCAGGAGGATGGAACTCTTGATTATTCTAAAACAGCTGTAAACGATGGAGATACAGTAGTTGTAAGTGCTGCCGGATACCCAGATGTAACATTTGTTTACAACGAAAACGTATATGTATACGCAGGTCTTACATGGGCTGAGTACTGGGCTTCCGAGGATGTATACAATGCAGGCTCCACAGCTTCTTCTGAAGAAAAAGACAGAAGAGGTGAGTCAGACCTTGGAGCATTTGATGCTGTAACAAGAGCAACTGCAAACCATGGCCTTCACAGAGGAAGCTTCCAGGCAATCGCGGTTCTTAATGGAAAAACAGTTTCCCACTGGAGCGCAGACGGAAAAACAGTTTATTATGCCGATGGAACATCAGAAGTATTTAACCGGAACAATGTAACCGGATATACCGTAACTGGCCTGAAATATGTACCGGTTGAGATTAAGAGAGCTGACCTTGCTGCTTTTGCAGAAAGCCATGCAATTGTAAAAAATGACGGACAGCTGATCGGCGGTTATGGCGAGAAAGAACTGAAATCCTATGAAGCCGTTGCAAATGTAACTGCAAATACAAATGGTTTGAAAAAAGCTACAAAAGCTGAAGATGGAAGCTTTGTAATCGGAGCAAGACAGAACGGAACTGAGTCTGGTATCAAAGATGCAGAGCTGAAAGTGGCAGACGGAATTACAGCAACTGTAAAGCCTGGAAATGGTTCCTATGGTGAGTTCCTGAGAGTTGACCTGACTGGAAACTATGGCGATCTTGGTGCACATATGCAGTCTGTTGAGTGGGCATATTATGGAAATGATTCCACTTATACAAACAGACTTGCAAACTATGGAACAAAATTTGCAGCTGATAACTGGATGCATAAAATGATGGGTATCCAGCTTGGCCTTACAGAATCAGGAAGATGCAAGCTTCCGGAAGGAACAGACGGAACTGGTTACTGGATCCTTACTGTTCATGCCCTTGGATACCAGGATTACGTTGTAAAATTCCAGGCAACAGCTGAGAATATTGCAAAACCTGCAGGTGATGCAGATTCCACACCACTGGAAAACATTATCGCAGAAGCAAAAGCCCTGAACGAGGCTGATTATACTCCGGAGAGCTGGGCTGCTGCAAAAGACAACATTGCAAATGAGCTTGAAGAGTGCGAGGAAATGCTTGCAAATATTAAGAATCAGACAACTTATGGCGTAGAAGAGCAGATCGGACATTTAAGAGAAGCTCTTAACATGCTTGTAAAAGCTCCAGCTCCAACCGCTACTCCGGTGCCGGCAGAGCCGACCGCAACACCGGCACCTGTACAGCCGACCGCAACACCAGCCCCTGCACAGCCGACTGCAACACCGGCCCCAGCACAGCCAACTGCAACTCCTTCACCGACTGCAGCACCGGCCAAAGGAATTACAGCAACTGCAAAAGCTTCCACAATTTACACCAAAGGAAAAACCTCTACAACCATTACGGTTGTAAAAAATGATGTAACTGGAAAAGTTAAATTTACATCCAGCAACAAGAAAGTAGCTACGGTTTCTTCCAAAGGCGTTGTAAAAGCGAAAAAAGCGGGAAAGACAACCATTACTGTAAAGGTTGGAAATTACACTAAGAAAGTAGTAATCCAGGTTAAGAAACCTTCTCTGAAGCTTGCAAAATCTTCTGCAACAATCAAGAAAGGCAAAACAGTAAAAATCAAAGCAACCGCAACACCATCCGGAAAAGTAACATACAAGTCCAGCAACAAGAAAGTAGCGACTGTTACTGCAAAAGGTGTTGTAAAAGGTAAGAAGAAAGGTACTGCAACCATCACTGTTACAAGTAATGGGGTATCTAAGAAATTCAAAGTAAAAGTAAAATAATTGGTAACCATTCAGAAGGTACTGAACAGTTACAATAATTGTTACAAAGTTTTTACTGGTAACAAATAAGACTTGTGTGAAACAAGGCAAAGGAACGGGGGCCGTTTTTAACAGCCCCTGCTTTTGCTTGTAAAAAGAAACTTATTTTGCTACATATTTTAACAGGAGACAGCATGAAAAAACGAGACAGTGATAAGAATCCTTTTGAAAAAAAGAATCTGGTGAAACTTGCTCCAGCAGCAGTGGTTATTGCGGCTGTGGCTGCAGCAGGTGCTCAGGCTGGCAGCAGTGGAAAAGAAGTGACTGCTGAAACCAGAGAGGTTGTAAAATCCCAGGATCTGGAATCGCTTCTGAAAACAGCCTATTCCTATGAGGCAGCAGATGACGAGGCAGAAGAGGAGAGTCTGCTGAAAGCAGGCAAGAACACATCATCAGCTTCTTCAAAGAAAAAAACCTCCAAAATTTCAAAGAAAAAAAGTGGTATAAAAAAAGGAAGCTCAAAGACCCTTCCAGTAAAAACGGCTGCATCTTCAGGGGTAGGTCAGGGCTCCACCACTACACCAACTACAGAAGTTCCGGAAGGCGGCTATAAAGATGGAACTTACCAGGGAAGCGGAACTGGCTTTGGAGGAACGATTACCGTACAGGTAACGGTATCAGGTGGGAAAATCACAGCTGTTGATATATTGAGTGCCTCTGGAGAAACAGGCTCTTATTTTGCCTCTGCACAGGGCGTTGTAAGTAAGGTTTTATCAAGCCAGTCCCCGAATGTGGATGCAGTCAGCGGTGCAACTTATTCCTCAAACGGGATTATCCAGGCAGTACAGAATGCCCTTTCACAGGCAGGAAACAGTGATTCTGCCACACCGGCTGCCACACCAACTCCAACGCCAACGCCAAAACCTGCAAAGAAACCGAAGAAAGATACTTCTGTCAGCTATAAAGATGGCGTATATGAGGGACAGGCAGAAGGCTTTGATGGAACCGTAACGGTAAAGGTTACAATAAAAAATGGAAAAATCAAAAAAATAAGCAACACAAATACAGATACACCTGAATTTTTTAATAAAGCATGGAAAACAATCAAGTCCAATGTGATTTCCAGACAGAGTACTTCTGAAATTGATACTGTAAGTGGTGCAACATTTTCTTCAAATGGAATTCTCGGAGCTTTATCCCAGGCTCTCTCAAAGGCTGATCAATCAGGAACTACAGACTCAAAGGAAGAAGATATAACTCCAACCCCGACTACTGTACCTGATGAAACTGTAACACCAATTCCAACGGAGATTCCACAGCCTACCAAGACTCCGGATAATCCGTCAGATGAACAGCCGGTTGTAAAGCTTTTGAAAGATGGTATCTATATAGGGTCTGCAATGGGATATTCCGGAAAGGTTAACATAACACTGACAATTAAAGACGGAAAAATTACGGAAGTAACCAATACAAACTCAGATACCCGAAGCTTTTTCAATAAGGCATGGAGATCCATACAGCCTAAAATACTGGAAAAGCAGAGTACAGAAGGAATTGACACTGTAAGTGGTGCAACATTTTCTTCTATGGGAATTCTGGATGCGTCCAAAATAGCACTGGAGCAGGCAAAAAATACAGAGGTACAGCCTTCTGTAACGCCGGAACCCACTGAGGCGCCGGATTCCACCGAGAAGCCAGAACCCACAAATACGCCAAAGCCGACTTCTGTTCCGGAACCAACGACTGCACCGGAGCCTACAGCTGTACCAGAGCCTACTGAAACGCCAGCGCCAACTTCTGCACCGGAACCGACGGATACACCGGAGAATTCTGTGACGCCGGAACCGACAGCTACGCCAGAACCCACGCCTGTGCCTGCTGGTGCATATACAGATGGAACCTACACTGGCATTGGAGAAGGCAATGACGGACCAGACAGTGTACAGGTTACCGTAACAATATCCGGAGGACAGATTGTGGGAGCAACTTATTTTTCCTATGATGATGAAGAATATGCAGATACAGCCTGGGAGGGAATTCTTGGACAGGTTATGGGAAAGCAGTCCGCAGACAGTGTAGATACAGTATCTGGATGCACATATTCCTCCCAGGGATTTATTCAGGCATTTAGAAATGCATTAAATCAGGCAAAAGGAGCATAACCCATGAAATACCAGAGTTTTATTATGAGAGTTTTATGTCTGCTTCTGATCGTTGGTGTCGTTCTTGGCTACAACTCCATGCAGAAAAAAGATAGTGATACCGAAAAAGACCAGCAGATCGCCAGTCTGACAACCAGAGTGGAGGCCTTGGAAAAACAGCAGGATGAGATATTAAGTGCCCTTGAAGAGGCTGCAAAAGCGCAGGAAGAGGCGAAGAAAAAGGCAGAAGAGGAAGCGAAGAATCAGAAAGCCCAGACGGAAGAAGCGGCTTCCGGGGATGCTTCCGAGGACGCGAAAAAAGATGACGAAAATACAGATGAGACAGAGGCTGAGGATGCTTCTTCTGAGGAAGAAAGTGAAGATCTTGTCTACAAAAACGGAACCTACACAGGAGACGGCCAGGGCTTTGGCGGCAATATCCAGGTTCAGGTTACACTTGAAAATGACACGATTACAGACATTCAGGTGGTAAGTGCACCAGGCGAAGACTCTGCATACCTTTCCCAGGGACAGGGCGTGATCAGTACCATTTTGGCTGCCCAGAGTACAGATGTTGACACCATTTCCGGAGCAACCTTCAGTTCCACTGGAATTATCAACGCTGTAAATGATGCACTTGGAAAGGCGGAAAATCAATGAAAAAGAGACAGAGAAAAATCCGGCTGATCCGTGCCGGCATCCAGCTTCTGTTTTTCATTTTTGCTCCGGCACTTTTTTCCACAGCATTCGCAGGCGTGAAGTCCGTTTTTCAGGCAATCGCAGCACATCAAGCAATCAGCTGGAATTCCTTTCTGGATGTGACTGCCGTGCTGCTGGTGGTAACCTGCCTGTTCGGACGGCATTTCTGCGGATATGCCTGCGCATTTGGTTCCCTTGGGGATGCATTGTACGAGCTGACTGTGTTTATCCGCCAGAAGGTTTTTCATAAAAAAGGCCGTCACGGATACTCAGAAAAAGCCATCCGCATTTTGCAGAAGGTGAAATATATCTGGCTTCTGGTGCTTCTTGTATCTATCCTTACCGGCTGGTACAGCAAGCTTCAGGGCATGAGCCCATGGGATGTGTTTTCCATGCTCACCGCTGGCAGACTTCCCGGTGCTGCCTACAAGGTGGGGATTGTGCTGCTGATTCTGCTCATGATCGGAATGTGCACTCAGGAAAGATTTTTCTGCCAGTTCCTCTGCCCAATGGGCGCAATTTTTGCTATAATGCCTATAGCGCCCTCTGCGCTGTTCAACCGTGACAGCGGCACCTGTCCAGCGAAATGCGGAGCCTGCAAAAAGCGCTGTCCTGCTCATCTGGACATTGACGGTGATACCCCTCTCTCAGGAGAATGTATCTGCTGCCACGCCTGCCAGGGAATCTGCCCGAAGAGGAACATCCGGATCGGGATTCCGAAGGCGAAAGATGAGAGCCTTTTTTAAACACGAGCTGGGAAAAGATGGGCGAACGCTATTGGAAAATAAGAGAAAATAAAATCAGAAAGAACAGGATATGAGTAAAAAAAGAAGTAAAGTAAGATTTCAGAATGAAGTCGATTTAATTAAGGTACATTATAAAAAGCAGTCCAGAGGTCAATCACTTACCTGCTTGGATATGTTTAATGGGAGAAGGAATTTGAGAAAGAGAAGTGCGGCAGGAATTCTCTGCAGCAGCCTGTTTCTCACTGTCATTTCTGCAACAGTACTGGGAAAAACCACTACAGTTGTTTATGCTGCTGACGTAGAAAAATACACCAACGCAGATTTCGCAATGGACACGGTAGTTTCCGAAACCCTTTACACCTCAGGCGCGGACATCAATACCCAGATTGGTGAAAAGCTCCGCGAAATGGAAACCACCCTCCTTTCCTGGACAGAGGAAAACTCCCAGATTTCCCAGCTGAACAATGCTGATGGCAAGACCATGGAAGTTTCTGATGATCTTGCCGCCGACCTTGAGAAAATCCGCCAGCTTTCCCAGGATTCCAACGGTGCTTTTGACCCCACCCTTGGAAAAATTATCCGCCTGTGGGACATTGCCGGCGAGAACCCTCATGTCCCAGATCAGTCCGAAATCGACACCCTTCTTCCCGAAGTGGGCTACGAGAAAATTCAGGTGGACGGAAACAATGTAACCCTTCTTGATGGCTGTACCCTGGATCTTGGTGCCGTTGGAAAAGGCATGGGCTGTGATTTGATCATGGATTACCTGCAAACCCAGCCAGATGTCTTCGGTATGATCCTGAACCTTGGCGGCAGCAGTGTCATGACCTACGGCGAAAAGCCCGACGGCTCCTCCTGGAAAGTAGCCCTTACCGATCCCCGTGACACGGAAGGCGACTATCTTGGAGCCATCACCCTGGACGCCAACCAGTTCCTTTCCACCTCCGGCGACTACGAAAAATACTTCATAGAAGATGGAATCCGCTACCACCACATTCTGGATCCAAAGACCGGTTACCCTGTCTGGAATGGTCTCACCTCTGTTACCATCGTCTGCGATCAGGGTTATCTGGCCGACGGCCTTTCCACCGCCTGCTTCGTCCTGGGTATGGACGCGGCCAAACCTCTTTTAGAGAAATATGATGCAGAAGCCGTATTCGTAGATGAAGACAAAAATGTGTATGTGACAAGTGGATTGATGGATAAATTCGAATTAATGAAAGACGGATACACAGTAAACGAAGCGTAAGTTGTCCATGATAGATTCATAGAAAATGATAGCTTACGGAATAACGAAAAGAGCTCCAGAGGATAGTCAAAAACTATCGCCTGGAGCTCTTTTTCAATCAACAGCATTTGGGCTGGATATATTCCTAAGCGGGGCATTCAAGGCGCGCCCTTAATGGAGCGGAGATCCACTGCTTACGAAGACTTAACATCGAAGGCTCTCCTGAGATGTTTAGTCGCAGTTAGCAGTTAGCTCCGCGGAATGTTGTGCCTCCCCGCGTGGAATATATCCAGCCCAGATGCGTACGGTGGTAACATATTACGGAATCCTCTTAAGCACTTCCTTCGTCAGCACTCCAATCAGCAGTCCTGTAATCACTCCCGACACCATCAGCGCCGGAGCATAATAATACAACAGTCCCACCGTATGCGTTGCCGGAATCGCCACCAGCAGCTGACCGATGTTATGGGAAACGCCACCAGCCACACTTACACCCAGCTGCCCGAATCCAATCTTATTTTTCACAAAAACCATCACAATCAAACTAAGGGTCGCCCCCGCCAGACTATACATAATACTGGAGCCGCTTCCAAACATAAAACCGATAATAAAAATTCTCACAATGGAAACTAGCGCCGCTTCTTTCCACGTATACCTCTCCAGCACAAAAAGCACCGCCAGATTTGCAAGCCCTAGTTTCATTCCCGGAATTCCCGCAAAAAACGGAATCAACGATTCCACATACCCGAAAATAATGGCAATGGCTGCAAACAGCCCAAGATACGCTGTCTTTTTCTGATCCATCACTTACACCACTGCGTCAAATCCACTTTCGGAATCCTGTGAATCTGAATCGCCCTCTCCCTGAATGACTACTCTGTTTGGCAGGCACACAATATATCCGCCTGCACTGCCCACTGCCGGCTGCTTCATGCAAAGATGATCCGGGCAGTCCGCCTCTGTCATCTTTACCTCGCCGTCCTTAATTTCACACACATTGGTATCCCCAATCTGGATCACCTGATCCTCCGCCAGTGAATAAGTCCCATAAAGCTTCCCGTCCACCGTAATCTGGATCGACCCATGAGTTCCATGTGGAACCGCATAAACAAAAATACAAAGTGCCACTGAAATAACCAATAGTGCACCAATAAATACCGCTTCTTTTTTCTTCAAAAATGATACCTCTTCATTAATCGCTTTAACCAAAATCATTATATCATAGAACCATGTCCCACAAACGGACCATTAGTTTATGATATAAGAAATACAGAAATTTTTCAACCTATTCTAAAATCCATTTTTGAGAAAAAATCGCAACAGAGAGAATGCCTGTTATTCACAAAGAAAACGGTAACGGGTAGCTATTCCTTTCCACACCGCTTTTTATTGTAATTTCCCACGGAATATGCTATTGTATAGTTTGAAAGTCTGTGTGCCGTGCGGATCGCGGGAATGATTTTTCAAACACGTTCCAGGCCGGCGGCATTGTTGAAGAAATGTAACGATTCAGAAAACACTGGACAGTTACACAGAAATATTAGAAAGAAGGTGAAGCTATGGTTGAATTAGACCAGTTCAAGAGCATTCTTGCAACATACACAGAACCATTAGTGGAAGTGAGGGATTCACTTTGACCTGGCTAACAAAGAAAAGCGGGTTGAAGAATTAGAGCGCGAAATGGAAGCGCCTGATTTCTGGGACAATGCAGAAATATCCCAGAAGAAAATGAAAGAATTAAAGGGTATGAAGGACGACATGGAAACCTATCAGAATCTGGTAACCCAGAAAGAAGATATGGAGACCCTGATCGAGATGAGCTATGAGGAAAATGATCCGTCCATGATCGAAGAAATCCAGGAAATGCTGGATGAGTTCCAGGCACAGTTTGACAGTATCCGTGTGAAGACACTTCTTTCAGGAGAGTATGACGGCGAGAATGCCATTATCAAACTGAATGCAGGAGCTGGTGGAACAGAAGCCTGCGACTGGTGCAGTATGCTGTATCGTATGTATACACGCTGGGCTGAGCGCAAGGGCTTTTCAATTGAAGTTCTGGACTATCTGGACGGCGATGAAGCTGGTATCAAATCTGTTACGTTCCAGGTAAACGGAGAGAACGCATACGGACTTCTGAAGTCTGAGAAAGGTGTTCACCGTCTGGTACGTATTTCCCCGTTCAATGCGGCTGGAAAGCGCCAGACCTCTTTCGTATCCTGCGATGTAATGCCGGATATTGAAAAAGATCTGGACGTAGAAGTCAATGATGAGGACATCCGTATTGATACCTACCGAAGCAGTGGTGCCGGCGGACAGCATATCAACAAGACCTCATCCGCTATCCGTATCACTCATTTTCCAACAGGAATCGTGGTACAGTGTCAGAATGAGCGTTCCCAGCATATGAATAAAGATAAGGCTATGCAGATGCTGAAGGCGAAGTTATATCTTCTGAAACAGCAGGAAGCAGAAGCCAAGCTTTCCGGAATCCGAGGTGAAGTAACGGATATCGGCTGGGGCAACCAGATCCGTTCCTACGTTATGCAGCCATATACTATGGTCAAAGATCACCGTACCAATGAAGAAACCGGAAATGTAGATGCAGTTATGGATGGTGCCATTGATATCTTTATTAATGCATATCTGAAATGGATTGCACTTGCGAAGAGACCTGCAGAACAGCAGTAAAAGCATGCTGCTGTTCACGGAGTGAACGGTAACAGGGTAAGGCCAGTTTCCGGATTATGTCTGGATACAGCGGCTGTAATGGCAGAGATTTGCAGGGCGCAGTGAAAGTGGAAGGAAATGCAGGATGCCAAAGACAACAGATAAGAATAAATATTTTGTAGTAAAAGAGCGGGCTGTGCCGGAAGTGCTTCTGAATGTAGTTGCAGCGAAGAAGCTTCTGGAATCAAAGCGGGCAGTTACAGTTCAGGAAGCTGCAGA
>OCHC01001961.1_pt1 | contig 13651 bp, 6 predicted proteins | sample 1538641 | NCBI WGS metagenome assembly OCHC01 (sample SAMN04571714, study PRJEB22368) | human gut metagenome | biome: human gut; material: stool | host: Homo sapiens | place: Luxembourg | collected 2012-08-17
GCACCTCGCTCGCCGTATCGGCACTTAGAATTATGCGGTATTGCCCTAGGGGCGACCATTGGTCGCCCGCCAACTTGGCGCAGCAACGCCTTTTCCGGGTAAGTTTTTTCACAGGCAAACGGGCACGGGCGAGCAATGCTCGCCCCTACAAGAGTTTTTTGACAGTCTGCATACTCAGGGAAGATATAAGATTCCATCTTCAACTTGAACATTGGTGTGCCGCATAAGCTGACCCCTGCCCTTTTCGGCTCCGGATAAGGATAAAACCGCAAGCACACACACGACCAAATCCACGGACATTTCAGTTGAATTTGTGTTGTGTTTACGCTTTTTTGTGGCGATTTTTGCGCAATAGTTGCGCAAAAGCATCAGCAAAATTTTAACAAGTGCTTGGCGGTGTGTATAATAGTTGCCGAAAGCGCTTGTCATTGTGACGAATTCGACAAGTCAAAATTTTGCAATCTGCCAAAAATTACTTGCTTGAATGTAGCCGTATTGAAATTTTCATCCCAAAGTATTATACTGCTTTTTATAAAAAGGCACACAACAAACATACCGTGTCTTACTTTTCCCGACGTAAGCGCAAATGTTTGCACATCGGATTATATTCTCAAAAAAGACTGTAAATACAGCACAGCTTGTGGAAATAGTCCGTTTCCGGGCCAGATGTGCGCAGCGCATAAAATCGCGCCGAATGGCGCGCGTTCCCCCGATATATCGTAAGAACACACATGTATAGAAAAGGAGTCGAAGCAGATGACGAAGGCATTTTCTATCCTGCACCGTGCGGCGGCACTGCTTGTCGCCCTGTGCCTGCTGGTTGGTATGGCTCTGCCGGTTTATGCAGCTGAGGATGGGGCTTTATTTTTTGACGCAGGTTCGGAAACGATTCCGACAATTCCTGCTGCAAACACGTCAATCGAGGGTGTAGAATCTGCGCAAGAGCCTATTATATCCGACTTGGAAACGATTCCGGGTGAAGGAGATACCCCGCCCACTGCGAACGAGCCGGGAACAGAAGCGGGAAACACGGTAAACAATACAGCAGCGGTTCCGAACAATGACGGCAAAACCCAGGAAGCGGCAGAAAATCAGACTCCCGCCGCCGATACGGACACCGCCCCTGCCGACCCAGCCTTGACGAACAAAACCCCTGCGGACACTCCCGATACGGCTGCCGCGCCAAACCATGCCATCAACGCAGAGGAAACCACGGCGGCAAAAACCAACACAGAGCAAGATGTTCTTTTTGCTGACGGGGACAACCCCAACGAAGAAGATACTATGCTTGCGGATGATTTGCCTGACAACGATGACGCGAACACAGCTGATACGATAGCGGACACGAGTGTATCGACGGGCTTTATCCCGGCAACGACAACCATTTATTTTGCGGATGACGGCAGATACGATAGTACATATAACGGAAATTGCACCATGCGTTTCCTCGGGTTCACGGGTAACGGTAAAGAAGCCTACATAAACAAAGTCATGGTGGATACCGAAACCACAGAAACCGGCAAAGATGGGACAACCCACAAAATCTTCAGCATCACGCTGAATTCTGCGGACTATCCGGCGGGCGGGTTTTATCGAATCGCCTTCCAGTATTATGATGGCAGTAACAGTACTTGGCAAGAAGAAATCAACGCCTTTGGCAGGGATGATGGAGTCAATAATGACTACCTGACAGCGATTGACCTGCTTGCCGGCAAAAAGTTTGTTCGTGAAGGCATTACAATCTCAGATCAACAGGGCAAACATTTCAACCAAAATCAACACTACAACCCCTCCCAATGGACGCGCGTGGAGTACTATTACAAGGACACGCCGCTTTACTTCAAAAATGAAAGCGACGCCGCGCTTACCGACGTAACCGCAACATTTTACAAGCCGGAAAACGGAGCCCCGGCACAAACCGGCATCCAAACGATCGGCACGGTTGATGCGGGCAAACTTGCCGCGCAGCAGATCCTGATCCCCGACAATCAGTCGCGGTTTGTGCAATTTACTTGGGGTGAAAGTGGCCGAAGCGCCCTGTATGATTTCACCACGGACTACACCGAAAACCCCGAAACAGGTGTACAGAAACTGGACTTAACAACCGCAAATCGCTATGTCTGCAATGGTACTGATGGCACTTGGGAAAGTGCGGGCGGCGATTTGCTTACCGCGGGCAAAAAGATTTACTTTGACGCCACGCTGTCCGCGTACAGTTATGAGGGCGAATATTTACCGCAGTCCGCCATGGGCGACGGCGAAACCATGTACTGCTTCCTGACGGGTTCAGGCGGCGTCAAATCGCTGCAGATGACGCAGGAAACCGACCCCACAGCCGCCGACCGCAAGCTGTGGTCTTGCACAATTCCTGCGGGCACTTACACCGCAGTGCAATTCTCCGCAACGGATAACCAAAACACCCCCGCAAAAGACAACAAGACCAGAAAGTACAGCACAGCAGAAATCCCCCCAACCCTGCAAGAACCCTGCTTCTTTGCCGACGACGGCGACCCGTCGGCCTACACGGGCGGCGAAGGTGTCAACCGTGACGGTTACTGGGGCGAGAAAGCCTCTGTCCGCGATGCCGAAAGCGGCAAAAATACCACCGTTGTGGATATTGCAAGCGGCGAGTTCAAGCAAGAGCCAGGCACAAAGTACATCACAAGCACCCTGTACGATTACTACACCGACTACGAGCTGAACGGCCTGAACCGCGACACGTACCCGGACGGTAACACAAGTTCCCAGCGCGGGTACGTCACTTTTGAGCAGTTCAACCGCGCACTAAGCAGTGCTTACACGGCAAACAACAATGTCAAATACCCGCTTTATACCGGGCATTTCCAACCGTCAATAGGTGGTTGGGCCAACCCCTTTGCAACCGTTGCCGCAGGTATGAAGCTATACGGCTGGGACGGTAATACGAACAGCCCGGATTACAAAACGTTTATGGCCGTGAACAACTCGGCACTGGATGATAGTGGTAATGGAAACGACGATTACAACCGCACCTTCCAGGGCCTTGTGGAAAGCAAGACCTCTGACGGTACGGCAAACGGTCTGCCGCTGTTAAGAACCAAGAATTCCAACACAAATGCGTCGGTTGACCCACACTTTGACAAAGACTTCCTGCAAGGCAAAAACGCCTTTAACACCGTGCTGGGCAAGGTGTATGAGGATGTTTCCTTCCCTCTCAAGCAAAAAGCCGTTTTTGCGCAAGATCCGAACCGTCCGGACGATAACGACCCGGAGGGCAAAGCCAAATATTGGTACTATGACAGCAACGAAACCTCGCTGTACCTCAAACAGGGCAGCGCCCGCCAAAGCTACTATCTGGTGGGGGATGGCATAAACGAAGCCTCACATAACCGTGATGCCGGCAACAAAACGGATAATATGGGGTATGGTTTCTTCCCGTTTAACGAAGCAGTTACCGGCAGTGCCCCCCCAATACAACTACGGCTTTGGCGCCAAGCTGCAATTTGACTTTACGCTTACAGAAAACGGCAAAGTGATTGTGCGGACAGATAGCAGCGGCAAGAACATTGAAGTTCCTATCAAGTTCTTCTTCTCCGGCGACGATGACGTGTGGGTCTACATTGACGGCGAGTTGGTGCTGGATGTCGGCGGCGCACACGGTAAAGCGTCCGGTCTGCTGGAATTTGGCGAAAACAACACCGTAACCCCCTACGTCAGCTCCAACAAGAACACCGACTCAAATGATACCATGGTCTACGAGGATTATGGGTCCGGCGAAACAGTCAAAACCGTCAAATATAACGGACAATCGATCACGTTCAATAAGAAGGGCACCACCAAAACCCTTGAAAACCAATCCACCCACACCCTGACCATGTACTACATGGAGCGCGGCATGTGGGAGTCTAACATGGCGCTGGCGTTCAACTTCCCCGACCATAACGAATTGCAGGTCGAAAAGCAGGTCGATGTTTCGGACGTGAACCCGCTGTTCCGAGACAGTTTCAAAAACCAGAAAATTTTCACCTTCAACATCCAAAATCTGGCCACCCACTACGAAGCAAAAGCAACTGATGAACCGGCAATCCAGACCGAGAAACTTCCGGACACTGCATACAGTTCGGCCACGGGACTATTAAGCTATGAGTCGTCCCTGCCGGAGGATGTAGGAACAGGCAGCGCCGTGCTGTGGTCATCGGATAAAAGTGACCCATCCAGCCTATACCGCGACCAGCGCCGCGGCACACTGACATGGGACAGCTCCATAAATATAAGTCCGTACAGCTACCTGACCTTTGATGTCTATGTGCAGGGCAGCCCGACCGATACCTGCGCCATGAGCAACCTGTATGTGGAACTTTGGGACACAAGCGGCAAGCAAATGGGCTGCCTTGGCAGCAAGGGGCTGCAAAGCAGCGATGTCTACGGCGCGGCGACCGCGCTGCACCCGGGAACGTGGTACACCGTACGGCTGATGTTGAACTCCCTGAAACAAGTCGAGAGTTTCGACAAAACGCAGCTAAAAAGCATAACGGTGGGCGATAACTATGCGCGCAGCATTTACCTGCGCAACTTTACATTCAGCAGTGCGCCGACCCTGCCGAAGCAAACAGGCTTTACCACCGCGCAGTACAACGTCCCCGACTATGGCTCTGCCGAAAGCGGTAAGTTGGAAAACGCGGCCTATGCGGTGTTTTCCTCCAATCTTGGCAACGGCGACGTTGTGGATGAAAACGGACGGTTCCTGCTGCAGGACGGTGAGACCGTTACCTTTAATGACCAGTTCCGCCGCGGCAGCTACATAGCCCTGCAAGAGCAGATCGACACCGAACTGTACGATACAACTTGGACGGTATACGAAAACGACGTACCTGTTACAAGTGTAAGCGGCAATAGTAACGTTGTTACGATGGGCGATGTTAGCACGTTGCAAAACGTCAGAGGCACCGCCCCAAACGATGGCCGAACGGAGCAAGTGGTTAATACAACCCTTGACGGATACAACACCAAGAACGAGTACACAGAGGCCCAAAAGCCGAACGCTGGCACGCTGGTTTTTCGCTCTTACAGCAGCTCGGCCGATGGTAACGAGCTGACCAAGCTGAAAGTGGTTTTCAACAACAAGGTCAAGACAGGCAAGCTGATTATACGCAAGGTCCCCGCCAAGGGCGAGACACTGGAAGGCAAGGAGTTTGCCTTTACCGTCCGATTCGGCGATGTTGGCGGCCAAAGCCTCGGCGACACAATCGAGCAGCAAACGTACACCTGCACGGTGAAACAACACGGTGACAAGTACTACGGCGAGATCGTGATCGACAAAATCCCTGTCGGCACACGGTTTGTTGTGTCAGAAAAAGAACAGCCGGGCACAAGCCTGAAATCGGTGTCTATCGATGGCGGCAAAGACTGCGCTGTTGCCGCGGACGGCGTAAAGGTGTACGGCGCCATTGCGGAGGGCGAAGCGAACGCTGCAACGGCAACGTTTGAAAATACCGCCCGCGAACTGATTGACATAACGGTCAAAAAAGAGTGGAAAACGCAGGACGGTAAGGCGGACATTCCGCAAGCCGACCTGCCCAACGCCATTTACCTGCAACTGCAGCGCACCGAAACGCCGGATGAAGCAGACAGCTGGCTGCCGGTTTCGGGGTATGAAAGCGTAGAGCTGAAAAAACCCGACGGTTACGAAGGCTGGACCAAACAGTTTACCGGGTTGGACAAGTACGATGCGAACAAGGCGGGGAATGACCATGTCGCTTACACCTACCGCGTGCTGGAACGCGCGACGGCAGATGGGAAATTTTACGGCGGCGCGGATGGCGATGTGATTGAGATCAACGGCAAGAAGTACAAGGTTCTCAATACCACCGTCACAGGCGATTCGGCCGACAAAACGCTGACCCTGACCAACCAACTGCAGGATGCCAAATATAACTTGGTCATCACAAAGCAGGATGCACAGGATGCCGGCATAAAGCTGGGCGGCGTGGAGTTCAAGCTGGAAAAGCCGGACGCTGTACCGAGTGAAACCAAAACAGGCAAAACCGCCGAGGAAACAGGCGAACTTACCTTTGCAGACCTGACCCCAGGCAGCTACCGCCTGACCGAGACCAAGACCGCCGAGGGCTACACCCTGCTGGCCGAGCCCATCGAATTTACGCTGACAGCGGACGGGCGATGCCTACGCGATGGCGCGGCGTTTGGAACGGTAACCCCAGATACCAGCGGCGTGTACAACATTGCCCTGACCATTTACAACCGCAAGGGCTTTACCCTGCCGCACACGGGCGCGGATGCACCCAGCCTGTGGCTGCTGATAGGTTTGCCCGCACTGGTGGCTGTGCTGCTGGTGCTGGTGTTCCGATACAATAAGAAAGGGGGCAAACATTCCTGAACCCCCTAAAAAAGCCCTCTACGCAAAACAACATAGAAAGAAAGAGGTATGCAACAAGATGAAACTAAAACGTTTATTTACCGCAGTCCTCAGCACCGCCCTGGCCCTGAGCCTTTGCGCCATGCCCGCCATGGCGGCTGACGGCTCGACGGCGGCGACGACAACGAGCACAAGCACGATTAACAAAGACCAGCTAGGCTCTATCACCATTCATAAGTACCTGATGGATGACATAAACGATGCACTGCCATCTACAAACGGCGAAGAAACGGACACTTTGCCTGATGGTGCACTACCTGCATCTGGTGTCGAATTTACTTTGTACAGGGTTATGGACAGCAAAGAGTTGATACAGTATTTTGATGGTGTCAGCAACGATACAGAAGTAAATGCGAATAGCTATTTTGTTAATGGCGATTATAGTCAAGATGTAACTGCTGCCGTTGCTAAGAAAAAGGTCGACAGTAAAGAAACAAACAAAGATGGGATCGTCACTTTTGAAGACCTCGAGTTGGGTTTGTACCTTGTAGTTGAATCCAAAAAGCCGGTGACTGTTACCGAGGCTGTCGAGCCGTTTCTGGTTTCTGTACCTATGACACGTATTGGTAAGGATGGAAAGACGATTCCCAATGAGTGGTTGTATGACATCCATGTCTATCCGAAAAACAGCACGAGCAAGGGTGATGTTAAGCTGAAAAAAATGGGTGCAGTCGGAGACAAAACGGATCCGAACCCCGTACCCGTGCAAGGCGTAAAATTCAAGCTGGAAATGCTGACCGCCGGTGCAGACGAAAACGTTGAAGCGAGTTGGAATTTGATTCCCTTCAATAAAACGGTAACTGAGTTCACTACGAACAATAATGGCGAAATTACAGCCGCAAATTTGATCCCTGGCAAATATCGTTTTACCGAAGTTGATTATGCGGAGGATGCCCCTAATAAGAGCTACATTATCAATAAGGACGATAAGTATGTTTTTGATGTAGACAAGAATGGCAAAGTCTCGAAGCCTGAAAATGCTAAAAACGTGACTGACTATGATGCGGTGGATAAGACGATTACTGTTTATAACTATCGTCCCGACGTAAATAAGCAGGTGAAAAGCCGTAGCGATAATGGATATGGTGATGCAGCTGACTATGATAAGGACGATACGATTACCTATAAGGTCGTTGTTGACGTACCTACCAACATTGTGAAGCTGCAGAAGTTTGTTCTGACGGATACTCCTATGAATTTGACGGATGATTCTGAGTCTGTCAAGGTTTATAAAGATGAAACCATGCAGAGCGAGGTTGCAGCCGGAAATATTTATAGCGTTGCGAAAACTGATAAAGGTTTTACAATTACCTTTACCCCTGCACAGATGGGCGCGTTTGCGGGCAAGAAACTTTATGTTTCGTATACAGCCAAACTGGACAAGGACGAGAGTGGCAACTTCGCGGGCAGCACGGCTGTTGACGGCAACTCCAACAAAATTGAGCTGACATATTCTAACAAGACAAAACTGACTAAAGAAGAAGCAAATACGCAGGATAATAAGACTGAAATCAAGGACGAGGCAGTCGTTTACTCCTTCCAGCTGAATGTTAAGAAAACGGATGGAACGAAAAACTTAGGCGCAGGTGTTATGTTTGACCTGTACAAGGAGAGCACGACCAGCGCTCAGGGCGCGCTTACCCCTGATGAAGCAAAGAAGTTGGGCTTTGAAAACACGGATACAACCGGATATGTTTGCGTTAAAAAAGATCTTGTAACGGATAATAATGGTCAAATCGTTTACAAGGGTCTGGCAAATGGCAACTACTGGCTGGTTGAGACCAAAACGCTTGAGGGGTACAATCTGCTGGCAAAACCTGTTGAGGTTAAGCTGAACATTAACTATAAAAAGACTTTGACAGAGAAGAAGACATACGTAAACGGCGTACTGGTTAAGAGCGACGTGAGCGCAACGGCAGAACCGTTTGATGGTACGACTATTACTGACAAAGAAGAAGGTAAGACCATTGGCGGAAGTGCTGTTACGGTTGTCAACCGCAAGGGCTTTACGCTGCCTGTCACCGGCGGTTTCGGTACGCTGCTGTTCAGCGGTATCGGTGTGCTGCTGGTTCTGGCGGGCGTCGGCGTTCTGTTCAGCCTGAAAAAGAAATCCAACCGTGCGTAATGCACACCATCCAAACACCCACAGCAAAATAAACGGGTAATCCATAGGGGAAGGGCCGGAAACGGTTCTTCCCCTATGGGCGGTTGTGGCAGTGCGTCACCCATTTACAGAAAGGCTCTTTGCAATGGAAACCACCGTCAAATTAAAACTTGGCTTTGCTGCGCTGATGATCGTCTCCGGCATCGGCGTGGCCATGTACCCCGTTGTCAGCAACGCGGTGGCACAGCGCCACGCAAGCTCGGTCATTGAAAGCTACAACGACACCGTGCAGTCGATGGACGCCGAGAAAATCGACGCCGCCAAGGAGGCTGCGCGCCGCTACAACCAACAGCTGAACAATGCCATTGACCGCGACGCGGCGGGCGAAGCGGACGACATCGGCACAAGCTATGTGGACATGCTGGACGTGGGCGAGAGCCTTGGCTACATTACCATACCCAAAATTGACGTAAACCTGCCCATTTATGAGGGCACAAGCGACGATGTGCTGGTAAAGGGCGTCGGACATCTGGAAGGCTCCAGCTATCCGCTAGGCGGCGCGGGCACCCACAGTGTGCTGACGGGGCACCGCGGTCTGGCCGAGGCGGTACTGTTTACCGACCTGGACAAGCTGGGCGAGGGCGACCGTTTTTACCTCCACATCATGGACGAGGTGCTGGCGTATCAGGTAGACCAGGTCAAGGTCGTGGAGCCGGAAAACACCGAGGATCTGGAAATTATCCCCGGCGGGGACTACTGCACGCTGGTCACCTGCACACCTTATGCCATCAACACCCACCGTATGCTTGTGCGCGGCGCCCGTGTGCCGTACACCGGAGAGGACGAGCAGCCCGACACGCCGCAGACCGTGCAGTACCAACAGCTGAATACCGGCAACGTGGTAAAGCGCATTGTGGACGCCTGGCCGTGGATCAGCGTGACGGGCAGTGTGGTTATCGGCGGCGAGGCGCTGCTGTTGCTGCTGCTGTTGCACCGCTGCAAAAAGCGCGAGGAGGAAGACTGATGAAACGCCTGTTTCTGCAAATTTTTGCATGGCTGGCAATTTTGCTGGGCGTTGGGCTGATGCTGCAGCCCACGGTCAGCCGATATCTGACGGAGCAGAAAAGCACAAAAACCGTGCAAAAATTTGTGCAGGCCGCCGAAGCTGCCGCCCCCGCCGCGCCTGAAACCTCCGCCGCCGAACCCGCGCGCGCCTACCCCGAACTGTACGACGCGTTTCTGGCCTACAACCAACAGCTTTTTGCCCAAGGCCAAAGCGGTCTGAAAGACCCCTTTGCCTACGAGACCCCCGCCTTTGACCTGACGGGCTACGGCTTGCCCGACGACGTTATCGCCGCGCTGTGGATACCGCGTCTGAATTTGGAACTGCCTGTTTATCTGGGGGCCAACGCGGCCAACATGGCCCGCGGCGGCGCGCTGCTGGGGCAGACCTCCATGCCGCTGGGCGGCGAAAACACCAACACCGTCATTGCCGCCCACCGCGGCTATTACGGCGCGGAAATGCTGCGCAACGTGCAGCAGATACAAATCGGCGACAAAATTACTATGACAACGCCGTGGGACACGCTGGTTTACCGCGTGTGCGAGCTGAAAATTATACAGCCGGACGACATAAACGCCGTGCTGATACAGCCTGGCCGCGACCTGCTTACCCTGACGACCTGCCACCCCTACACCCAAAACACCCAGCGCTACCTGGTGATAGCCGAGCGCGACCCCGACGCAGAGGCCGCCACCCATGCGGCAGACCTGGCCGAGTGTGACGAAACCTGGGACGCCGCACCGCGCCAAGTGACGGTGGAGGCCGACGGTACCTCCGCGCTGGAGGAAGTTACCCCCGAAAGTATCACTCCCCTGCCCCACGAGGGCGGCGGCGAAAACGCGGGCGGCGCGTACTCCAACTGGGTGATTTGGCTGGAAAACAACGCCCTGTGGGCGGGATGCCTGCTGATTGCCGCCGTGATCGGCTGTATGCTGATTTGGCGCAGGCATAGAAAGGATTGACCCATGCAGAATATCAACGAAAAGGCGCTGGCCGTTACAGCCGAGGTAAGCAAGGCGGTACTGGGCAAGCCGGAAGTCGTGCTGAAAATCATGATGGCGATACTGGCCCGCGGCCATGTGCTGATTGAGGATATCCCCGGCGTGGGCAAAACCACGCTGGCACAGGCGTTTGCCCGCGCTATGGACCTGACCCAAAACCGCGTGCAGTTTACCCCCGACGTTCTGCCGTCCGACATTGTGGGGTTCTCGCTGTACCAAAAGGAAACCGGCAAATTTGTGTACCACCCCGGCGCGGTGATGTGCAACCTGTTTTTGGCCGATGAAATCAACCGTACCAGCGCCCGCACCCAGTCCGCCTTGCTGGAAGTCATGGAGGAAAGCGCCGTCACGGTGGACGGCGTGACGCGCGTTCTGCCGCAGCCGTTTACCGTTTTTGCAACGGAAAACCCCGTCGGCTCGGTGGGTACGCAGATGCTGCCGGAATCCCAGCTGGATCGCTTTATGGTCTGCGTGGTCATGGGCTACCCCGATGCGGAGGCGGAAATGGAGATTTTGTCCCGCCAGCCGCGCCGCGCCCTGCTGGACCGTGTGCAGCCGGTGATGGACAAAAACGACCTGCTGGCTATGCAGCAGCAGGTAGACGAAGTATATATGAGCGATGAAATCAGACGGTATATCGTCGAACTATCCCGCGCGACGCGGCAGGACAGCCGCCTGATGCTGGGGCTTTCGCCCCGTGCGTCGCTGGCAGTGGCCGGTATGGCGCGCGCGGCGGCTTTTCTGGGCGGGCGCAATTATGTGGCCCCGCAGGATATTACCGCGATTTTTGCCGATGCGGCCCGCCACCGTCTGTGCCTGACCGAACAGGCCCGCACCGGCGGCGATACAGTGCAGAATATCCTTGACGATGTTCTGCACACCGTGCCGCGCCCTCGCCCGGAGAAACCGTTCCATGGCAGGTAAGGTGGGCTGCGCGCTGCTGCTGGCCGTGCTGTTTGCCGCGGCAGCGGTCAGCCGCACGTCGTTTGCGGTCTTTTTGGCGTCACTGGCGGTGCTGCTGGTAGGCTTTTTGGCGTGGTATGTCCGCACACTGCGCAGGGATGTGACGGTAACGCTGCAGCTGCCTGCCCGCCCCGTGCACCCCGACGAGGATTTTGCCGTACTGGTGAAACTGCACAACAACGGGCGGCGGCCCGTGCCGGAGCTGCGTGTCGTTTTGCAGGCTGTGGACGCCGAAAGCGGAACGGCCATTGAACTGCCCTGCGGCGCGATGCTGGCCCCGCATCAGTGTGCCGATTTGCGCGTGACCCTGCGCGCAGCAAAAAGCGGTCTGTGGCAGTTCCGTGTGCGGGAAGCCACCGTGCGCGACCTGTTGGGGCTGTTTGCCGCGCACTGCGCCGTGCCGCCCCAAAGCAGAGAACTGTGTGTGCTGCCCCCCGCCGAGGGCGAGGACGACGGCGCAGGCACAAAACCGCAGAACTGCGCCGAAAAAGTGACTGCGGCGGGCTGCGATTTGACCGACGGCGTTTATGATCTGCGCCCCTACCGTGCAGGCGATTCACCGAAGCTGATCCACTGGAAACTGACCGCCCGCGTGGGCGAGTTGACCGTGCGCGAGCCGTTGGGCGCAACCTACCGCGCTGACCCTGCGGGCAACGTTTTGGCAGAGGGGGCCGACGCGCCGCAGCAGTTGTTGCACTTTGGGCAGGCCGCCGTAAAGCGGCTGCGCAGATTGACCCGCCGCAAGGACACCGACCCCGCTACGGGGCTGGTATTTGTGGACCGTGTGCTGCTGCCCCGCACCAAGGCCGCTGCCCACCCCATGGCGGAAACGGCGGCGGATCTGCTGATTTCGGAGCTGCTGGCCTTGGGCTTGCTGACGGCACTGAACGGTGCGTTTGCACTGGCATTGCCGATTTGGGTATGGCTTGGCGTGGCGGCACTGTGTGCGGCGTGGCCGGCACTGCACCGCGTCCCGCTTTCCAAGGCGGGCCGTTACGGCGCGGCGCTGGCGCTGGCCGTGGGGTATCTGGTGCTGCTGTTTGCCGTGCAGCAGCCGTTTTTGGCCGGTGCGGCACAGTGCGCGGATGCCGTCAGGCTGTGCCTGAATACACGCTTCAACGCAAATTTTGTGGTGTCCACCTCGCCGGTTTCGGCGCAGATGGGCCTGTTTGCGCTGCTGACTGCAGTGCCGTTTACAATGTTTTTGGCCACGCTGACAGCCCGCCACACCGACGCGCTGTTGCTGGGGGCGGTGCTTCTGCCGATCGTGGCGTTCACGCTGTTGGCGGGGACGGGCCGTGCCGTTTTGGGCTGGCTGCTGCTTTTGCCGGGCTGGTTGGGAAGCTGTGCGGCGGCGCGGTCGCTGGTGCGCAAACGGCTGTGGCGCGGCAAGGGTTCCGCTGTCTATGCCGCCAACCTGCAGACCCACCGCATAAACCAAAGGCTGGCCGGTGTCGGCATGGCTGCCATTTGCGCGGTGCTGTTTTTGCCTGCCCTGGCACTGCGCCCCGTGCTGATGCTGCCCTTGAACGCGCTGCAGCCTGTGACCGACAAAGTCTGCGCGGCCGCACTGAGCGCGGCGATCGAGTGGCTGCCGAAAATCAGCGGCGGGGCACTGAATTTCCATGTCAGTGCTGCTGCGGGCGGCGTGGAGGACGGCAGCCTGACACGGGGCGACGGCCTGGCGCTGACGGGGCTGGAGGATATAATGGTCACGACCAACGCCAAACCGGAGGAGACCGTCTACCTGCGCGGGTTTATCGGCGTGGACTATGACGGCACAAGCTGGCAGGCAGGGAATGCCGCTGCCTTCGACAGTGCCGCAGCAAACTGGAAAACCGACGGCGACGGGCGGCTTGCCATTGCGAACCTGCCGTTTTTGCGCGCGGCATACAGCGGCGCACAGCCGCAGCAAATGACCGTACATCGTCTGCATGCAAACGATGCCTACACGTTTGCGCCGTACAACGCATATTTTAACGACTACTACACGCCGGACGGCGACGGAGCCATAGCGGGGCAGACCGTGCAGGACGATATGTTCTACTATTTTCCGCGCAAACAGGCAGAGGAGCTGCTGGCGGCCCGTGACGATGATGACGCGGGGG
>OCHC01001963.1_pt1 | contig 13631 bp, 10 predicted proteins | sample 1538641 | NCBI WGS metagenome assembly OCHC01 (sample SAMN04571714, study PRJEB22368) | human gut metagenome | biome: human gut; material: stool | host: Homo sapiens | place: Luxembourg | collected 2012-08-17
CCGGGTGCGCACGGCCTCGGGAAGCGGGTCCGCGATGCGGTCCTTCACGAGCGTCCAGGCGTTGCAGATGATCTGGTACATGCCCTTCGCGCCCAGCACATTGCCCAGCTTCTCGGTCGAGGGATAGATGCCCTGCATGCCGCTTTCGGCCTTGCGCGAGAGGGCCTGCTCCATGGTTTCCAGCTCGGGATGGGCGACCGACAGTTCGCCGCGGTAGAACGACGGCCGGCCGAAGACGAGGTATTCGCGTCCGACCTCGATCCGTTTCTCGATCCACTTGACGCCCTGAAACCACACCAGCTCGGCCTGTCCCGTGGGGTCCTGCGCGAAGGCCGTGAAGCGGCGTTTGCGCCCTGTTCCGGCATAGGCGACGCCCGTTATGCGGGCGCGGAACTGGACGTAGGACAGGCCTGCGGCCTCGGTGATCTCCGAGATGCGGTAGATGCGTGTGCGGTCGATATAGCGGAACGGATAGTGGCTGAGCATGTCGCCCAGCGTGCGGATGCCCAGCTCTCGTTCGAGGAGTTTTGCCCGGGCCTCGCCGACGCCCGCTACGAATTTGATGTCGTTATCGAGTGTATCCACCCGGCAAATATAGTGAAAGTAGAGCGCAATGCCAAACTTGTTTGGGCATTGGCGAGGTGCGTTTTTCCGTCCCGGGAGACGTGCTGGTCGGGAGCAGGGGCTACTCCTTCTCCTCGAGGGCGATGTCGACGCCCGATTTGGCGAATGCCCCTTGATCCCAGTCGCCGTCTCCTTTGGCTGTGCGTTCGGCCTCGGTGAATTCGATGTCGACGGTCTTTGCGGCGAAGTCGCCGCCGTTGGCCGGGCCGTCGGTGTCGGTGAGGGTGACTCTTGCCGTGTTGCCGACTCCCTTGCCCGAAAGATCATAGGTCCCGTCGGCTGCGGTCGTCGCCTCCGGTGTCGGCAGGTAGGCGTTGCTCCGGACCTCGATGCCCTTGATCGGCCGTCCGGCCTTGTCGGTCACCTTGCCCTTGATCTTGTAGTTGTTGTACGGGACCCCGTACATAGATACTACCTTCGGTTGATCTTCCTCGTTGTTGCATGCCGTTGCAAATCCGAGCAGCGCGGCGGCTGCCAGCAGTAGTTTCTCTTTCATGGCGTTCGCATTTTAGAGATGTTCCGAAATATAACGATTATTTCGCCGTTCGCCAAATCGTTGCTATCTTTGTACACTGTACCGGCTGTCGAGAGCGTTCATTTTGCCGCTGCTTCCTGAATCTGTTGCGGGGTGATAACGGCTCTCGGTAGTGGGAGGCAGTACGTTGTACTGCTGTCCGATGCGTACGCCATCTCCCTCCCTGGGGGAGGGCTGGGGTGGGGTCGGATTTGTAAACGTCGCCGAAGGCGGCGATAACGCCGCCCGACAGCGGAAAGTGATGTGAGGAAGTGTGTAATTACCTAATTGATAAACCGATGAATCTTTCGAAATTCATGCGCCGGACAGCGTGCGAAGTGCGCATCGGGCGGACGACGATCGGCGGCGGGCATCCCGTCGCCTGCCAGTCGATGACCAATACCGACACCAACGACACTGCCGCGAGCGTGGCCCAGATCGAGCGGATCGACCGCGCCGGGGGAAAGATCGTGCGCCTTACGGCGCAGGGCCGGCGCGAAGGTGAAAATCTGGAAAACATCGTCCGGCAGCTGCGTGCCGACGGTTTCCGGACAGCCGTTGTGGCCGACATCCACTTCGTGCCCGAGGTCGCGGCCATCGCCGCCAGGTATGTGGACAAGGTGCGTGTCAATCCGGGAAATTACCGCCTCGACCGCGGTGATCTTCAGGCGCTGATCGCGCAGTGCCGCGAGCGGGGCGTCGCCCTGCGCGTCGGCGTCAACCACGGGTCGCTGGCGAAGCGCGTTTTCGACGAGTGGGGCGACACGCCCCAGGGCATGGTGGTCTCGGCCATGGAGTTTTTGCGGGTGTGCCGGGAGTGCGATTTCGATCAGGTGGTGGTCTCGATGAAGTCGTCGAACACGCGCGTCATGGTCGCCGCCTACCGTCTGCTGGTCGAGGCGATGGATGCCGAAGATATGCACTATCCGATCCATCTGGGCGTCACCGAGGCCGGGAACGGCATCGAGGGGCGCGTGAAGAGCGCCGTGGGCATCGGGGCGCTGATGGCCGACGGCATCGGCGACACGATCCGCGTCTCGCTGACCGAGGCCCCCGAAAATGAAATCCCCGTGGCGCAGCTGTTGGTCGAACACTTTGCCGACCGTCCCGGCGAGTTCGAGGTGCTCCATCCCGAGCGTTACTTCCCGACCGAATACCGCCGCCGTTCGAAGGTGACGGTTCCCGTCGTGCACACCGAGCCGCTGGAGGGTTTCCGGGTGCTCGAAGCCCTTTCGGGCAACCCGACGGCCGAGTTGCGCGCCGCGATCCTGAATCTCGACATCCCCGACGAACCGGTGGTCGTGAAACGCCGCTACGAAGAGCGTTCGCTGGAGACGCTCGCCGTGAAGGCCGCCGCCGATCTGGGGCCGCTGCTGCTCGACGGCCTGGCCGACGGCATCTGGATCGACGCTCCGGGATTTGCCGAAAGCGAAATCCGCGACATCGAGCTGATGATCCTGCAAGCTGCGCGCGTGCGTTTTTCACACACCGAATACATCGCCTGCCCTTCGTGCGGGCGCACGCTCTACGACATCGAGAAGGCCCTCGCCGACATCAAGGCCCGCACGTCGCACCTGAAAAACCTCCGCATCGGCGTGATGGGCTGCATCGTCAACGGTCCCGGCGAAATGGCCGACGCCGACTACGGCTACGTGGGCGCCGGACCGGGCCGCATCACCCTCTACAAGGGCCGCACGGTCGTCGAGCGCAACATTCCGCAGGAGGAGGCCCTCGACCGGCTGGTGGAGCTGATCAAAAAGAACGGGGACTGGACGCCCGCCTAAAACCCGCCGGCGTAAGACGCCGGTTTTAAGAGGCGGCAGGAAGCTTCGTTCTGCTTCCGCTCCTGTTCTGCGCTCACACGCATAAAAACGGTGTTTTGCGTCGGCAGGCCGCAGCTCCGTCCTGCGGAGGCCTGCTATTGCGCGTCGCTCCATAGCAAAGCCCTGTGCGCTGCCGCCCGCCCGAGAGGCGGGGTTCATCCGATTCGACCGCTTCGTTTCAGGTGATTTTTAATTTTGAATTTTTACTTATGTCTACTATACTGCCTCTTGCATACCTTCCTTCGGTGGAGTATTTCACGCACCTCCTGCGCGGCGGCTGCGTCGTGGACCTCGGCGAGCACTTCGTGAAGCGTTCCGAACGCAACCGTGCGCGGATACTGGCTTCGGACGGCGTGATGGAGCTGACCGTGCATGTCCGCAACGCCAACCGTCCCCGCCAGCCCGTGCGCGACGTGCGTCTCGACTATTCCAAACGCTGGCAGCACCAGCATTGGGGCGCGCTGGTGGCCTCCTACCGCTCGTCGCCCTATTTCGATTTCTACGCCGGGCGGTTCGAGCCTTTCTACCGCCGGGAGTGGGAGTTCCTCGCCGATTACAATCTGGGTCTGCTGGAGGTGTTGTGCTCGCTGGCCGGAGTGCCGATGCCCGAACTCTCCCGGACGTATGTCGAGGCGGCTCCCGGAGACCTCGACCTGCGCCCCAAACGCAAAGAAGGCCCGGCGCTGATCGCCGAGCCTTATTTCCAGGTCTTCTCCGAAAGGATGCCTTTCGTCCCTAATTTGTCGTTTGCGGACCTGCTGTTCGCCGAAGGACCTGCGTCCGTTTCGGTTTTAGGACGTTGCCGACAAGGATAGTCACGCTGTCGCGCAGATCCCCCGCCGCCGCTTTCACCTCAATCATCCCGTGTATGGCCACCGAATCGGACCGGTACTGGAAGGGGGCGTATTCGCTCATCGCCAGCGTGTCCCGGCCGACGATGAGCGTCGGCGTCCCGGCCGACGAGTAGACGCGGAACGCCTGCTTCTCATAATCGCGCAGACGCCGCCGTTTGTCGACGATATGCAGCGTCGGCTCTGCGCCGTTCCACATCGCCTTGTACAGATAGTAGGCGTCCTTTTTCTCGCGGCGGTTGAGCGTCACGAGGCCTGCGCCGTTGATCCCGTAGGGACGGCGCGAGGAGCCGTAGTCGAACATGTTGTCGATCCACGCGCCCCAGAACAGCGAGTCGTTTTGCAGGTTTTTGGCATACTCCTCGTGGAAACGCGTCTGCTTCTCCTCGGGCATCCAGTTCGAACGAGGCTCGGACTGCGCCGTGTAGCTCTTGTGTCCGAGGAATCCGCTGCCGCCGTAGCAGACGCCCGAACGCAGGTGGGACCAGTTTTTTTGCAGTTGGTCGCGCCATACGATCACGTCGTCGGTCGAGCCGCCAGCCGACGTCCTGCTGCCAGACGATCAGGTCGGTGATGAAATTGATGTCGCCGTTCTGGTCGCTGCAAGCGACCGTCGGGCGCGAGGGGTCCATCGTGCGGGCCGTCTCGTTCAGCCGCCGGATGTAGGGCGTCACGTCGTCGCCGCGCATCCAGAGACGCGAGAAGATACCCCACATCACCACCGACGGGTGGTTGATGTTCTGGGCTACGATCTCCTGCAACTGGTCCAGTCCGTTCTGTTCGAAGGCGGGCGTGGCGAAATAGGAGACGTCGCCCAGGAACGACGAGCGGTGCAGCGGGGCGTCGATCCAGACGAGCATTCCCTGTTCGTCGCAACGGTCGTAGAGGTACTGCGCGTGCGGCATTACCGCCGAGCGCAGGGCGTTGGCTCCCATCGTGCGGATGATCCGCAGGTCGGCGTCGTAATCCTCCGGAGTCAGCGTGCCGCCCGAAAGGGCGTTGTCGTGGTAGAGCGTGACGCCGCGGACGGGTGTGCGTTCCCCGTTGATCGTCAGCCCTTCGGCCGTGCTGGCGCCGATCGAGCGGAAGCCCGTGCGGACGGCGACGCGGTCGGTGATGCTGTCCTCGCCGATGGAGGCCGTCACGGTGTAGAGTGCCGGGTCGCGCAGGCTCCACAGCGTCGGATTGTCCACCGAGAAGGCCACGGAGACGGGTTTGCCGTCGAGGCGCGCCTTCTGGCGTTTCGAGAAGACCCGCTCTCCCCGCGGACTGGTGATGTCGACGTTCAGCGTGCAGCTGTTGTCGCCCTTCGAGGTGATGTGCACCTCGATTTCGCCCTCGACCTTTTCGGGACCGACCGTCTGCGGGTGTACGAGCACGCCGTCCGACCCGAGGTGGAGCGGCGAAATGGCCGTGCGCTCGGTGAGGATCAGTTCCGCCTCGCGGTAGATGCCGCCGTAGAGGTTCATGTCGGTCGAGGTGGGCAGCACGTCGTCGCGGCTGCTGTTGCTGACCACCACGAGCATCGAGTTGTCGCTTCCGAAACGGATTTTGTCGGTGATTTCGAAAGTGAAGGCCGTGGCGCCGCCGCGGTGCGTGCCGACGTGATAGCCGTTGACGAAGAGGTCGGCGACCGACTGTACGCCGTAGAATTTCACGAAAAGGCGTTTCGAAGCCCATTCGACGGGGATATACATGCCGTTCTGGTAGCTGCCCGTGGTTTCGAGCCAGTAGCCCTGGGCCAGCGGATCGGTGTTCCAGCTGTGGGGCAGGGTTACGTGGCGGGCGTTGTCGGAGGTTTTCTCCGACTTGAAGAAAAAGCGCCACCCTTCGTTGATCGGGAAGACCTCGCGGGCGCTGGCCGTCGTTGCGACGACGGTCAGCAGCAGGAGAATCGTTAGGTATCTTTTCATGGCAGAGCTGGTTAAATGCTGTATGATGCAAAGATAGTGCAAGCCGGGTGCAGAACCAAGCGTTGCTTGGGGTTTGCCGGGGCGCCGCCTATCCGTGCGGGGGTTTATCTTTGGCAAAGATAATACAAGCCGGGCTGAAAATCAAACTTATCTGTCTTTGCCGTTGCGCCGTTTGTGTTCCGAAGGGGAAATGCCGGCCGGGCGCAAAGCCGGAACGGGGTCCGGTTTTACGCCCGGCGGGCATCGGGGCGGCAGGTACGAAAAAATGGCGGACCGCGCCTCTTCGGTCCGCCAAAAAGCAGGGGATGGGTGTGAAACTTGTTAACTAAAAAACAACTCCTTGGGAGTCATCCCCTGCCGAGGATCGCTTTTGCGGAGCCGGCACAGCCGGTTGCCGTGCCGGACCGCGAAGCGTGTGAACTTTAGCGTTTGATGGTAATCGTCATCTCCTCGCCCGTGATCTCGCCGTACTGGTAGGTGAAGCTCGGCGTTACCTTGATGATGATGTCCTTCAGCAGCGTGGCGCTGTTGTTCTCGTAGGTCAGCTTATTGTCTGTGATTTTGATATATGCGGAAGCATCCTTGTCGCTGGCAGGGGTATCGGCATACTCGGCCGATTTCATCTTGAATACGATACCGGCGGTATTTTTCGCTGCTTCGGGTTTTGCCTGGAATACGTCGTAGGCCGTCTTGCCGTCGCCTACCGTAACGGCTTCCCAGGCCTTCGTGTCTTTGTTGTATTCGATCCACGACTTACCGTCGGCGTCGATCAACTGGAGGTTCTCGAACATATTGGCCGTAGTCGCCTCGTTGGTCTTGTAAGCGACCTCGATAGCCTTGGTCTGTGCCAGCGTCTTGATCGGGGTCTGGATCTCCACGCGCAGCGGCTGGGAAGCTACCTGGATGTTCGTGTCCTTGATCTTAACGACAGCCTTGATGTCGACATAGTTGCGGTTTGCTGCGCTCCAGTCGAGTTTGTCGCCCTCGACGACGGCGTATTTGTCGCCCTTGTTCGGTTTGTCGTCTTTGGAGGTCACTTCGAACGTAAAGTCGTACTTCTCGGCGTCCACCTCGTTGAAGTAGGTCGGCAGTGTGATGTTGGGCCACTCCCAGAGGTTGGTCGTCCCGTTGACCAGACCTTCGACTACGGTCGTCATCACGCCTGCGATGTCGGTTACGTGTCCGACATTGTACCTCAAGTCGAAGTCGGGGATCGTGACATTGTAGTTGAACGTTACGGAAATCTTCTGGCCGTACCAGGTCGTCCATTCGGCTTTCTGCTCGAACTTGTCGCCCGTCGCGGTGATGTCCTTGGCATTCAGCACGCCCTTCAGTGTCGATGCGGTGACGGTCATTGCCGTGCCGTTGGTGTTCTCGATCACCGTGCCCTTCTCATTTGCTTTGTTGAAGAGTTTCGTTACGCCTGCGGGCGTTGCGGGATCGGTCGTAGCTACGAAGATAGCCTCGGCGAACTCCGCTTCGCTGGCGAATCCGGCCTTGTTGGCTGTGTAAACGTCCTTCCACGTCTTGCTGACGCTCTTCGTCTCGTAGCCGATGGCGTTGTCGACGATGTAGTTGACGGGCGCCGGGGCGGCTCCGAAGGCGATCTGGCCCTTCAGTTTGTAGTCGACGTTCTGGTATACATAGACATACTCGATGTCATAGGCCTTGCCCCACTCGTATGCATCTGCCTGAACGGAGGCTTTCACGCCCATGGCGATCTGGCTGGCGAATGCGGTGAATCGGATGCCGAGATCGTTGTCGACCTCCTTGCCGGCGACCTTGACCGTCGAACGGTCCGTGTCGAGGTTGCCCAGCGTGATAATATCCTCGATGGTGACGTCCTTCGGCAGGTCGATGTCGTTCACCAAAGCGATTTCGCCGAAGATGTTATCGGAGATTTCCGGAGTGGCGGTCTGCCCGGCGATGCCGTTCTTGACGAACGCATAGCTCCATGCCAGCGGTTTGGGAGTCTCCTTGAAGGTGAAGGTCGCGCCGGCCTGGTTGGTGATGATGTAGGTCTGCGGCGCCTCGATCGTTGCCGTCGTGGCTTTCCCGTCGACGTTGATCACGATTTTGTGTGCGCATACGACGTTCTTGCCTACGTCGCCGGAAACGCCTGCTGCACGGAAGTCCACCGTAGCGAGTTTCGTGTCGTAAACGAGTTTCGAGTTGTCGACGCGCAGGATGAATTTGCCGATCTCGGTTTTGTCCGTAATCTCGGCCGACTGGCTGGCGTCGGCGTAGTATTTGGGCGTTACGGTGTAAGCGCCGATGCTGATTTTCGAGCCAAGCAGTTTGTTGACGTTGTCCAGCGTCATCAGGGTCTTGCCTCCGTCGAGCGAAGCCAGCAGCTGCGTATTTTCCAGCAGCGTCTTCTTGCTGACGGCCTGCTTGTTGAACGGCATTTCGATGGTGGCGTAGTCGTAGGCGACCGGCTCCTCGTCCTTGGTGTAAACGCCGAGTTCGATCTCTTGGGCCTCGTCGGGCATGATGCTGGCGAAGTTCGACAGCACGTTGTTCGTTACCTCCGAGGCGGTTTCGTCCTCGGCGCCGGTTCCGGGATTCACGGTGTTCTCGATCGAAAGGGCCAGCGTGATCCATTTACCCTCTTTCTCATAAAGCTCACCAAGCTCTTCCGCCGACATGGTGGCGGTTACGGCGAACTTACCCTCCTCGATAAACCGAACGTCGGTGATGGTGGCTGCGGGAGTTGCCGTTGCGGCACGGGTTTTTATCTGCTCGGAGACAATAGCGAACGTCGCTTTTCCGTTAGCATAGGCATCTACGAGGTCTTTGGCCAGCGAGGCAGGCGTGACGCGGTAGGTTAGCGTGACCATTCCGTTGCCGATGGGGGTGGCTCCGACCTTGTAGAAATCCATCGTCGTATAGGCTCCGCCACTGCCAACATACATGGTTCCGGGAACGTTTACCAGCGACTGGATGCGGTTGATCAGCGCAGCGACATCGGCCTGAAGTTGGGCGATGGTCTGCTTGAAGGCGCCGAGTTCCGTAGTCAGGTCGCTCTTCTTCAGGAAGCCCTGTGCCGAAATGAGGGTGATGATCTGCCTGCTCAATGCGGATTCGGCGTTCTTTACCGCTTCGGCGGCTGCCGAGTTCACGTTCTCGATCCAGGCTTTGTTGTTGACGTCCATGTATTCCTTGACGAATTCGGAGGCCTCCTCGCCGGCGATTTTGCTGATGGCGGTCTTGATGTCCTTCACGGCCGGGTCGTTGGTGATGGCGGCCAGGACGGCTGCGACAGCCTGATTCTTCACGGCAGTGGTCAGCTCGCTGTTTTTGGCCAGCTCTTCGAGGATGCCTTTCTTGACCTCGCCGCCGATTTTGGACCAGAGGTCAGCGGCTTTGAGCTGATTCTCGATCAGGGCCTTCACCTGCGCTTCGTTTTGCAGGCCTTTGATCAGATCCTGCACCTGTGTCACGGTCTGGAACCCGAGGTCTCCGACTTTCTTTTCGAGGTCGGCGTCCTTGACGTAGGCTGCCAGCTCCTGGCTCAATTCGGCATCGGTGACGAATTTCGAGAAATCGACATCCTTCAGTTTGTCTGAAATTGTCTGAAGGGCGGAAGCATCGGCCTTCAGTTCGACTTTCGCATTTAGATCGTCGATCTTTTTGTTGATGTCGTCGATGTCGTCGTCGTAGTCCTTACACCCGACACCGGCCAGCATGGTTCCGGTTAAGAACAATGCCAGGAATTTTCTAAACAAGTTGTTGTTTTTCATAGTAAAAATGGTTGAAATAAAGATGTGTTTGTATTTAGTTTTCAATTTGTTATTCGGACGACCCTCTTTTCTGTTGGTATCATATATGATACGCATGGTGCAAATATATATATAAAAATTTGCACAGCAAAATTTTTGTCCAAATTTTTGAAATGGGAATGAACTATCAAGATGAAATCCTTTATATCTCTACGAGGATCAAGGAGTTGAGGAAGGAACGCAAGCTGACTGTACAGGAGCTGGCTTACCGGTGTGACATGGAAAGATCCAACTTGAGCCGCATCGAGGCGGGGCGGACTAATCTTACCGTAAAAACCATTTGCAGCATCTGTAATGCGTTGAGTGTTAATATGCGCGATGTAATACGTTAGGACGATATACCTATATTTATATATATTGCGCCTAATCGTTCGTTGTATGCTTTTTTTGGGCCGTTTCCTTAAAATTCGTATCTTTACGGTGATAATTTAACGGCTTATTGAACACGCTTGATTTAATCGTCTGCCTCGTGCTGGCGCTGGCCGTCTGGAACGGATGGCGCCAAGGCTTCGTCGTGCAGATATGCTCCCTTGCAGGGATTGTGGCGGGCATTTGGATCGCGGCGCGTTTCGGCGCGCAGGTCGGCGGATGGCTGCGGCTCGATGACGAAGTGGCCGCCGCGGGCGGTTTCGTCACGGCGCTCGTCGCCGTGATCCTCGTCGTGGCGATCGCCGGCAGGGTGGTGCGCAAGGTCTTTCACTTTGCGGGACTGGGTGTTGCCGACACGCTGCTGGGCATTGCCGTATCGGTTTTGAAGTACCTGCTCGTGTTGAGCGTGCTCTTCTCGGCCTTCGATGCGCTGAATGAGGATTATTGCCTCGTGGGGCCGCGGACGATCGAGCGGTCGAAAAGCTACAAGCCTGTCCGGTGGCTTTCCGAATCCATTTTCCCTTTTCTGGAGTGGGTCGGCGAGCGGGTTCCCCGGCAGGAGGAAAAAACGGAGACCGATGGATAGAAAGTTTACAGCCACAGTGGTCCGGGCGACGGGCAGTTGGTACGACGTGCTGCACGACGGTGAGACGGTGCGCTGCCGCATCCGGGGCAGACTGCGCCTGAAAGGGGTGCGTTCGACCAATCCCGTGGTGGTGGGCGACGAAGTGGCGTGCGAGGCCGACGAGGGGGGCGACTATGTGATCGCCGACATCCTGCCGCGGCGCAACTACGTGATCCGCCGGGCTTCGAACCTTTCGAAAGAGTCGCATATCATCGCCGCCAACGTCGACCAGGCGCTGCTGATGGCGTCGCTGCGTTCGCCCGAGACGCCCACGGAGTTCGTGGACCGGTTTCTGGTGACCTGCGAGGCCTACAAGGTCCCGGTGACGATCCTCCTGTCGAAGCTCGACCTGCAGGACGCGGAGGCCGTCGCGGAGTTCCGCGCGGTCTACGAGGGGGCCGGCTACCGGGTGCTGGAGGTGTCGGTCCGGGAGGGCCGGGGAGTGGAAGAGGTGCGCGAACTGCTTGCGGGGCGCACGACCCTCGTTTCGGGAAATTCCGGTGTCGGGAAGTCGACGCTGATCCAGGCCATCGACCCCTCGCTGGACATCCGCACGGGCGAAATCTCCGAAAGTCACCACAAGGGCCGCCATACGACGACATTTTCGACGATGTACCCCCTGGCCGGAGGCGGCGCGGTGATCGACACGCCGGGCATCAAGGGGTTCGGACTGATCGACATCGACGAGGCCGAGCTGTGGCACTATTTTCCCGAGATGATGCGCGTTGCGCCCGCCTGCCGCTTCTACAACTGCACCCACACCCACGAGCCGGGCTGTGCGGTGACCGAAGCCGTGAAGGCGGGCGAAATCGCCTGGCCGCGTTACGAAAGCTACCTGAAAATCCGCGATGAAGATGAAAAATACCGCAAATAACGACTCCCCGGGACCGGACTTCGATTTCGGCCCCGATGCCGCACACGCCGCTGAGCGCATCGCCTGCCTCGCCGGGTTTATGACGTCGGAACGGTATGCCGTTTTGCGGAAGACGGTCTCCATGCGCACGCGCTACATGACGGTGCTGGCCGAGAACATGTACCACGGGCAGAATGCCGCGGCGCTGATCCGCCATTGCGAGGCGTTCGGCGTGCAGGAGATGCACACCGTGGAGACGCTCTGCCCGTTCGAACCCAATCCCGACATTGCGCGCGGCACGCACCAGTGGGTCGACGTGCGCCGCCACGCCTCGACGGGCGAGGCCGTCGCCGCCCTCAAGGGGGCGGGCTACCGGATCGTGGCCACCACGCCCCACCGCGAGGACGCGACGCCCGAGACGTTCGATGTCGGGCGGGGACCTTTCGCGCTGGTCTTCGGGACGGAACACGCCGGGATTTCCGACGAGGTGATCGCTTCGGCCGACGAATTCCTGCGCATCCCGATGTGCGGCATGGTCGAGAGCCTGAACGTCTCGGCCTCGGCGGCGATCCTGATCTACACGCTCTCCGAGCGCATGCGCCTCACGGTCGGCAACTGGCGGATGTCCGACGCCGAACAGGCCGAAACGCTCTGCCGCTGGATGCGGCGCAGCGTGAAGGATTCCGAAGCGATTTTGCAACGCCGGGGTATGGTCCCGGATTTATAGGCGGCTTCGGCGCTCCTGGCCCGAATCCGCGCAAATGGATAAAATAGTATGATTCTCCGCAAACAATTTCTGGCGCATGTCGCCCAGACCTCCCCGTCGCCGATGCTGGTGGAGGTCGCGCGCGCCGAAGGCTCGTTTTTCTATACGCCCGAAGGCAAGCGTTATTTCGACCTCGTGGCCGGGGTTTCGGTCAGCAATGTCGGTCACGGCAATCCGGCCGTGGTGCGCGCCGTGCAGGAGCAGGCTGCGCGCTATATGCATGTGATGGTCTACGGCGAGCTGGTCGAGACGCCGCAGGTGGAGTATGCCGCCAGGATCGCGTCGCTGCTGCCCGCGCCGCTCGAAAGCGTCTATTTCGTCAACTCGGGCGCCGAGGCGGTCGAGGGGGCTTTGAAGCTGGCGAAACGTTTTACCCGGCGTACGGAGATCGTCTCCATGCGCCGCGCCTACCACGGGTCGACGCACGGCGCGATGAGCATGATGGGTGCGCCCGAGGGCGAGGAGTGGAAGGGGGCGTTCCGGCCCCTGCTGCCCGACGTGCAGGCCGTGGAGTTCAACGATTTCTCCGAACTGGAGCGCATTACGCGCCGCACGGCCTGTGTGCTGGCCGAGCCGGTGCAGGGCGAGGCCGGCGTCCGTCCGCCCCGTCCGGGTTATCTGGAAGCGCTGCGCAGACGCTGCGACGAAGTCGGCGCGCTGCTGATTTTCGACGAGATACAGACCGGCATGGGCCGCACGGGCCGCCTGTTCGCCATGCAGAAATACGGCGTCACGCCCGACATCGTCTGTCTGGCCAAGGCCTTCGGCGGGGGCATGCCCCTCGGGGCGTTCGTCGCGCGTCACGAGGTGATGGACACCTTGCAGGAAAATCCCGCGCTGGGGCATATCACCACTTTCGGCGGCCATCCGGTCTGCTGTGCGGCGGGACTCGCGGCGCTGAATTACCTGGTGGACAACAAGGTGGTCGAAAGGGTCGAAACGAAGGGCGCGTTGTATGAAATGCTGCTGAAGGATCATCCCGCCGTGCGGGAAATCCGCCGCAGCGGCCTGCTGCTGGCCGTCGAGCTGGGCGAATCGGCGAAACTTTACCGCATCATGGAACTGTTCCGGGAGGCGGGCATCCTGAGCGACTGGTTCCTGTTCTGCGACACGGCGTTCCGCATTTCGCCGCCCCTCACGATCTCGGAGGACGAAGTGCGCGAAAGCGCCGCGCTGATCCGCAGTTGTTTGGACCGGTTGTAAAAACAAAAGGGAGGCTTCGGAGCCTCCCTTTTCTATGCCTCTTCGGCAAACGCCTTCAGTTTGGCGATCTCCTCGCTCCAGCGCGCTTCGTCGGGGGTTTCGAGGATCAGCGGAATGCCGTCGAAACGCTTGTCGGAAGCGATATAGCGGAAGCATTCCATGCCGATCATGCCCTCGCCCAGCGGCGTGTGGCGGTCGACGCGGCTGCCCAGAATCTTCATCGCATCGTTCAGGTGCATGCCTTTCAGGTATCCGAATCCGACGACGCGTTCCAGCTCGGCGAACGTGGCGTCGCACGCTTCGCGCGT
>OCHC01001966.1_pt1 | contig 13608 bp, 10 predicted proteins | sample 1538641 | NCBI WGS metagenome assembly OCHC01 (sample SAMN04571714, study PRJEB22368) | human gut metagenome | biome: human gut; material: stool | host: Homo sapiens | place: Luxembourg | collected 2012-08-17
CATCTCGCCCCATCGCCAAAGGCGATTTAAAATGGCGAGATGCGTTTCTGGTCACACATCGTGTGAACAGTAACGGTTGACATGCGTTTCCAGGGAGATTATAATGTAGTGCATAGCAGAAAAGAGGAATGACATGATAAAAGGTGTAATATTTGACGTAGATGGTGTCCTTCTCAATTCCATGCCTGTCTGGGAGAATCTTGGAGAATTGTATCTGGATCATTTGGGAATTGAGGCCGAGAAGAACCTGGGGGAGACATTATTTGAGATGAGCCTGGAGGAGGCGGCAGATTATCTGATCTCACATTATAACCTGGAGAAGACAGTGGAAGAGGTTGTACAGGGACTGAATAAGGAAGTGGAAGACTATTATGCAAAACGAGTTCCATTGAAAGAAGGGGTTCGTCAGTATCTGGAGGAATTCAGAGAGCGGAAGATTCCTATGGTGATCGCAACAACCGGTGACCGGAAGAATGCAGAAGCAGCTCTGAGCAGATTGAAGGTATTACCTTATTTTCAAGGAGTTTTTACAGCATCTGAGATCGGAAGCGGTAAGGATCAGCCGGATATTTATTTTGCAGCACTTTTGCAGCTGGATACGGAGCCGGAACAGACCTGGGTGTTTGAAGATACTTATCAGGCTTTGAGAACGGCAAAGCATGCGGGATTTAAGACAGTAGCAGTTTATGATAAGGCAAATGACAAGAATCTGGCGCAGATCTGGAATACGGCAGATATCTATTTGCCGGAATTTGATGATTTTAATGTTTTTTGGAACAGGGTGTCTGAGGAAGAGAAAGAACAGTTGCTGATTGTAGAATAAGAGGAGAATGAAAAAGCAGATTCGGATTCAAAGGAGAGATGCTCCGGTAGAATTCGAATCTGCTTTTTATCATATAATTGGCTGGTCTGTCTTGTGTTTAGAGAAGGTGGATGCCGGCATCAGCAGCAGCTTCAACTACATTTTCAGGCCAAAGGGAAGACTGTACTTCACCGATATGAGCCTTTCTTAAGTAATACATACAGATACGGGACTGTCCAATACCGCCTCCGACTGTATATGGAAGCTCGCCGTTCAGCAGTGCCTTCTGGAATGGAAGTTCTGCACGATCTTCACATCCGGCTTCTTTAAGCTGTGCCTTTAATGAGTCTTCGTCAACACGGATTCCCATAGAAGAGAGTTCAAGACCGATGTCAAGAACCGGATAGTAAACGATAATGTCACCGTTCAGCTCCCAGTCATCATAGTCTGGAGCACGGCCGTCATGTCTTTCGCCGGAAGCAAGTACGCCACCAATCTTGGAGATAAACACTGCGCCTTTTTCCTTCGCAATCGCTTTTTCACGTTCTTTGGTAGTAAGATCCGGATAAAGGTCTTCCAGCTCCTGTGTAGTGATGAAAAAGATATCATCAGGAAGAAGAGGATCAATATAGTTGTAACGTCTGGAAATGTATTCTTCTGTATCTTTCAGAGCCCGGTAGACTTTGCGGACAGTATACTGAAGTGTCTCTGTGTTACGTTCTTCCTTAGAAATTACTTTTTCCCAGTCCCACTGGTCAACATACAGAGAGTGGATGTTGTCTGTATCTTCATCACGACGTATCGCACTCATATCTGTGTAAAGTCCTTCGCCGGAATGGAAATTATAATTCTTCAATGCATATCTCTTCCATTTTGCAAGAGAATGAACGATCTCTGCAACAGAACCATCCTGTTCTTTGATGTCAAAGGAAACCGGACGTTCCACACCGTTTAAGTTATCATTCAGACCGGATTCCGGACGGACAAACAGTGGTGCTGACACTCGTGTCAGGTGGAGATTCTTTGCAAGAGCACGCTCGAAGTGGTCTTTCACTTCTTTGATGGCTACTTCTGTCTCACGAATTGTAAGAGGGGAATGATAGCCAGCAGGTATTCTTAACTGTTCCATAATAAACTCCTTTATGTTAGCATTTTATTGCTGCTCACAGTATTATGCGGTCAGCAATAGCATTTCTCTTCTATTTTAAGTGGAGAAGAATAAGAAGTCAATGGAAAGGTGAAATGAACACTTGTAATCAGTAAAAAAAATTGCTAAAATGAGCAGTAGTGAGTAATAAATAGTAAGGGACGAAGGTGTAAATAATGAATGTAAATGATATGATTGATACAATTCTGAATTTTGACCTGGATGTTGTTCTGGCTGGACTTAATGAAAGCAGTCATCATTTGAGTCAGATGGAATTTATTTCTCTGATTGTTATAACGGTCGGAGCAGTACTGTTATGTCTGACGGGGCTGAAACTGGTACGTTTCTGGTCTGTGATCGCAGGATTGTCAGCAGGATGCGCAGCTGGAATTGCGGTCGGAGCGATTGCAGGTCTGGATCAGACGATCGCATTGGCGGCAGGAGCAGGTGTGGGACTTGTATTGGCGGTGCTTGGTGCATGGAAGAAGCAGATTGGTGGATTTGTGACAGTAGCGGTACTCGTCTTTGTTGTCAGTGTACATTTGATGAAACCACAGGATTTTATTATCTATGGAATCTGTGCGGGTATTGGTCTTGTGTGTGCATTGCTTTCTATTAAGTTTCATAACTTTATGCTGATTGCTGCTTCTTCTGTGTTTGGAGCAATGGCAGCGGGCAGCAGTATCTTTTATCTGCAGCCATATAAAAACGGAATGATTCATGTGGCACTTTGTGCTGCAATTGGTGCACTTAGTATCTGGATCCAGCTTCTTTTGGAATCCGGAAAACGTAAGAAAAAGAATTTACTTAAAGCCGCAGAGATCCGTGAAAAACATTCTACAGAAAATGAAGTCGAGAAGGCAAGGGCACTGGTTGAGAATCTGGATGATTTTGATGAGCTGGATGAGATTATAGAGAGTCTTCCGGAAAATGTCCGGAAAGAAGACAAGGGCACAACAGTTGTCAGCATGGATGAATTTGATGATCTTGAAGATGATCTGGAAGAGGATGAAGTGGAGAACTTTAAAGAAGAGAAGTTTGATGTAGACGAGGAAGATTGGGAGGAAGACGTCGAAATTGAAGTAACTGCTGATGAGGCAGATGCGACAGAGGATTATGATTTTGATGAAGATCCGGATGACTTAGATGACTTGAATGATCTGGAAAATCTGGATGACTTAGATGATTTGGATGATTTAGATTATCTTGATGACGATGATGATATCGAGTTTCTGGATGAAGATGAGTAGATAAAAAAAGCTATCGATTACAATAACTTAACACATATCTGTGTTGTTATCGTAGTCGATAGCTTTTGTATTATCTTACTGCTGTAAATACTCCGCGGAGATCATGGATTACATGTCTTGGACATTTTACAGAGCACATTCCACAGCTTAAGCAGATGTCTTCCTGGATTACTGCGCAATTATCTTCTACATGAATTGCACCTGCAGTACATGTTTTTTCACAAATACCGCATCCAATACAACTGACTTCACACTGTTTACGTGCAACAGCTCCTTTTTCTTTGTTAGAGCATTTTACTACAATGTAGTTTGCACATTCGTGAATCTTGATCAGGTTCTGTGGACAGACTTTTGCACACTGTCCACAGGCAATACATTTTTCTTCGTCTACTTCGGCAACGCCATATTCATTAATGGAAATCGCGCCGAATTTACATTTTTCTATACAGGCTCCACATCCGATGCAGCCATCTTTGCATCCACCGTCTTCAGAGCCGGCTGCGCGGCAGCCACCGTTACAGGCAACCAGAGCTGCCCGGTAAGGAAATCTCTTTTTAATTGCCATGGTTATTTCTTCCTTTCGTATGGTGTGTTAGAAAGAGGAAGGCTGTAGCGTCTTTCTCCGTCAAATCTGCAATATGCATCCGCGATTGCAGGAGCAGTAGGGATGGATGTGATCTCTCCGATACCGATTGCTCCACAGGCAACATCCAGACCAGGTTTATCAATAACGATTGCTTCAATCTCAGGAACTTCGTGAGAACGGAAAAGTCCTAAGGAACCATATTTGTCAATTGGTTTACAGTTTTCATCGATTGGATACTGCTCTCTGAGTGCATATCCCATTGACATTACAACACCGCCTTCAATCTGACCTTCGCAGGAGAGAGGGTTGACAGCTTTACCAACATCATGTGCGGCAATCATTTTCTCAATCTTACCTGTCTTAGGATCAAGGATGCAGACCTGAGTTGCATATCCATAAGCAACGTGAGATATCGGATTAGGCACATCTGCACCAAGTGGATGAGTCTTAGCGAGATACTCTCCGTAGAAAGTTTCTCCAATCATATCTTTCATGGACTTACCGCTGTTTTTTGCTTCCATGAATTTTTCACATGCTCTGCGGCACGCTTCACCAGTTACAAGTGTCTGACGAGAACCGGAAGTTGTACCGGAATCAGGTGAAATCCATGTGTTGCTTCGCTCATAGACGATGTCATCATGGGAAAGATCTGTATTTGTAACGATCATCTGTACAAGTACAGTACCAAGTCCCTGACCGATACAGGAAGCACCAGTGAAGATGTGAAGTTTTTCATCTTCTTCAACAATTAATTTTACACGTCCTGTATCCGGGATGCCAACACCAACGCCGGCATTCTTCATAGCACAACCAAGGCCAACAGCCTTACCGGCCGCAAGTGCAGCATCATACTCTTCTTTGACAGCTTCCAGTGTCTCTACAAGACCTGTAGAGTTATCTACAATCTGTCCGTTCGGAAGTACTTCGCCTGGGCGGATCGCATTGCGGTAATGAATCTCCCAAGGCGTAATGCCTACCTTGTCAGCCATCATGTTCAGAAGTGTCTCTGTTGCGAAACAAGTCTGTGTAACACCAAATCCGCGGAATGCTCCGGCAGGTGGGTTATTTGTATAGTAAGCAGTTCCTTCAATTTCAAAGTTTTCATAATGATAAGGTCCTGCTGCATGTGTACATGCACGTTCAAGAACCGGGCCACCAAGAGAAGCGAATGCACCTGTGTCAGATTTAACAATCGCTTTTACACCCTGGATCACTCCATTCTCATCGCATCCCATTGTCATATCCATGTAGAATGGGTGACGTTTCGGATGAACAAGCAAGGATTCCGCTCTGGATAGTTTCATCTTGATCGGTTTCTTTGTTACGTAAGTAAGCAATGCACTTAAATGCTGAACAGTCATGTCCTCTTTACCACCGAAACCACCGCCGACTAATGCGTTCTGAACTTTTACTTTATCTGTTCCAAGCATAAGTGTAACTTCGTGTAGTGTCTGGTGAGCGGACTGGTCTGTTGAATATACGAAAATGTCACCGTCTTCATCATAGAAAGAAACAGCACATTCCGGTTCAAGGAAAGCATGCTCAGTCCAAGGTGTCTCAAAGTGATGTGAGATCACGTACTTGGAATTCTTGATTGCTTCTTCCGCATTTCCGCGGCTGATGTGCTTATAAGCACATACGTTAGTCTCTTCTTCATCATAAACAAGAGGTGCATCCGGAGCGGCAGCTTCTTCCACTGTATGCACATGAGGAAGTACTTCATATTCAACTTTAATAAGTTTTTTTGCTTTTTCTACAGTTGCCATGTCAGTTGCAGCTACAAGGGCAATTGCATCTCCGAGATAATGAGTCAGTCCACCAACCGGAATCAGTGAATACTGGTCATGTTTTAAGTGTCCGATCTTATTCTCCCCAGGAATATCATCGGCTGTTACAACCGCTTCTACGCCAGGCAGAGCCTCGGCAGCAGAGGTATCAATAGAAAGTACGCGAGCTCGTGGATATTTACTACGAAGAGCAGCGCCATAGAGCATTCCTTCCGGATAATAGTCATCCGGATATTTACCTGTTCCAAGCACTTTTTCTTCAACATCTATACGAGAAACACGGGAACCAAGAGTCCAGCTAGGATCTCCGTCATCTGGTAAAACTCCTTCTTTCAGAATCTTAGCTGCCAGACGCACCGCGTCCATGATCTTGACATATCCTGTACAGCGGCAATAGTTGTTGCGCAGCGCATAGCGAATCTCATCATCGGTTGGTTCCGGATTTACATCCAAAAGTGCTTTTGTGCACATAACCATACCAGGAATACAGAATCCGCACTGTACAGCGCCTGCCTTCCCGTAAGCATAAGTGTAAACTTTCTGTTCCCAATCAGAAAGCCCCTCGACTGTGATGACATTCTTTCCGGCCAATGAATCTGTGTCAGGTACGCAGGATTTGCAAGTCTGTCCATCAATGATAACAGTACAGGCTCCACAAGCGCCTTCACTGCAACCATCCTTTGCAGAGGTAATGTGCAGTTCATCACGCAGGAACCGTAACAGTTTCTGATTCTTTGAAGGTGAGACTTCCTGACCATTTACTATAAATGATGCCATGTCAGTTACTCCTTTCTTTGTGACAAAATCCCCAAAGAAAAATCTTTGAGGAGTATGTGTTTGTTGTGTATTTTTAATTATATAAAGATACCTATGGTTACATTTTATCACATATTCAACAAAAAGCAACAACTATTCTAAAAAAGTTTTTTGACATCTAAAAATATTTTAGATATATGATATAAAAAATGCATATCAGGACAAAAAAAGGGAAGTACCGCAAAATGATACTCCCTTGTAATTATCTTATATAAATTGTTCTTAGAAACCAAAAAGATTTACAACGCAATTCTAATTATCGTGTTCTTCTTCAAATGGATCGTCGTAATCATCTTCATCATCGTAATCATCTCCACCACGGGAAGCAATTGCGAGAATCAGTGAAATAACAGCAAGTACACCACTTACACCGGCTAAAATCAGAAGCTCGAATTCATCTCCATGTTTCAGGAAAGCAAAAACAGCACTACCGATATAGACAATCATCGGGATAAGGAATGCAAAAAGTGTATCACGGTTATTCATGATGAAGTATAACAGTGCAGTGACAAGCATACAAAGAGCAACAATGACATAATTCATGCCTGGAGCAGAAGTTACGTCAGCTCCTGATGTGCTGAGTCCTGTTACGAAACCTTTATAAATACAGAAACCAAATGCAAGCAGGGAAATGATTCCAAGGATGATGCGTCCAGGTCTGAAACGTGGATATTCGTCTACATATTCATATTCATCGTCATCTTCATCATCAGAGGATTTCTCATCATCATAGTCATCCATTTTTCTGGATTTTACATCTTCTTTTGCTTTCGCAGTTTCGGCTTCCTCTTTCTTTTTCTTCTTGGCAGCTTTACTGTCAGGGTCAGTTGCAAGCATATCTTCGTATCCCTTGCGAACTGCTTTTTCACGCTTATCACGGATTTCTTCCGCTGGAATGTTCCCATATTTCTGCTCTTCGGAATTATCAGTGGCAGTGGCATCAGTGGCAGCTTTCTGTGCAGCGGCTTTGCGGGCTCTGGCTCTCTCCTTAAGAATACGTTCAGCTTCTTCTTCTGAAATCCCTTTGTCAGCAGCAAGGCGGGCAATCGCTTCTTTGCGGGCGAGGGCTTTTGCTTCTCTGCGGGCAGCTCGTTTCTCTTCAGCGGCACGGGCGGCAGCCTCAGCTTTCGCTTTTTCTTCAGCGGCACGGGCAGCAGCTTCGGCTTTCGCTTTTTCTTCAGCAGCACGAGCGGCAGCTTCAGCTTTCGCTTTCTCTTCAGCAGCGCGGGCTTCAGCCTCAGCTTTCGCTTTTTCTTCAGCGGCACGAGCCTCAGCTTTTGCTTTCTCTTCTGCGGCTTTCTTGGCAGCGATCTTCTTTGCACGTTGTTTATCAAGGTTCCATTGCTTTTTACAGCTATGGCAGATTGCATATTCATTAAAGATTGGATCCCCGTTTTCGCTGGTGCCAATCTGCTTATTCTGCAAATCCAGGTCTTTTCCACATATTGGGCACTTCATATTAATCATGTACTCCTCTCTTTTGTATCAAAATATTTATAACAGATTTATTATAGCATCTTAAAAGAGGAAGAACAACGAAAAAAGTGTGTTTTACATAAAATGTTTTAGAAAAAAATCAAAATTGCGCAAGAATTTAGTTTAAATTCATAAGAAATGGTAGACTTTAAAAATTTAATGTGTTAAAATCAAAAAGTGGCCTGAGAAGGCAAAAGGTATTGTTATGGTTTATGGTATGCCGTAAGCCATCATATAATTAGCCGGTTGAGAAGGAGATTGTTTCGTATGAGTAAGAAGATCAGAACCGAGGCAGTAGATTATCTGTTTCAGGCAATCTTAAGCCTTGAGAATAAAGAAGAGTGTTATACATTTTTTGAAGACATCTGTACGATTAATGAGCTGCTTTCATTGTCACAGCGATTTGAAGTGGCAAGAATGCTCCGTGAACAGAAGACATATTTGGAGATCGCGGAGAAGACAGGAGCATCCACTGCGACAATCAGTCGTGTGAACCGTTCTCTTAATTACGGGAATGACGGATATGATATGGTTTTCAAACGTGTAGGGCTTGCTGAGGAAGAGAATGGAACGGAAGAATAACACTTAAGAATTAAGCTTACAATAAAATACCTTTTATCAATCAAAAGATACAGCTTGCGGAAGATCCTGATAAAGTCTTTCGCAGGCTGTATCTCGTTTTAAACAGAAATGTTTATTTCCCTTTCTTTTTCTCTTCGTTTTTTGAAGACTTGGAAGAGAGGTCATCAATGATCCGTTCAATGATCATTTTCTTGATATATACATCAAAACTCAAGCTGCATATAAATGCAAACTGCTGTAAGATCTCCTTATCTTCGCCATCAGCAAGATGAGTGAAAGTCTCAGCAGATTTCTCATAAGTAGCAGTTACATTCTCTTTGATGGAATCCAGCTGTTCTTTTTCAATCTTGCAGACTTCTTTGTAAATATCTGCTAATTCAAAAGAGCTTCCATCCGGAAAATATTTCTCTGTGAGCGGTGCAAGAACTGTCTCAATATCTTTGATTGAAAGGATATTTTTAAAATAATAAATGAAGACCAGAAGGAGCAGGTGCTCTCTGGAATACTTCTTCTTCACCGGGGGTGGAAGAAGATTGTTCTTCGTATAATTATTGATCATGGTCTTTGTCAGGATCTTATCATCAGGGTAACGTTTGGTCGAAGCCAGCTGCTCATCCATAAAAGTAGTTACTTGATCCATGTAAAGATTAATATTCGGAACATCGCCGGGATGCACATAACTTAAAGAAGAAAGTTCTTCCAAAATGCTGTTTAACAGATTACTTGTGTCTATATTCATGTTATCACCTCAATACATTTATTATATAGTATTTAAAACTAGATAGCAAGCAAAAGATAAGAAGGCCGGAAAATGTAGTTGACAAACAGGAACGTGTGTTTGATAATGGGAATACATTTACAGATATCTTTATAACTTTAAAGGAGTGGAAAGATGAGCATTTATGATAAATTAAATGAACCACAGAGAGAGGCTGTTTACCACACGGATGGTCCTCTTCTGATCCTTGCCGGAGCCGGTTCAGGAAAAACAAGAGTTCTGACGCACAGGATTGCATATCTGATCGGAGAACGTGGCGTGAACCCATGGAATATTCTTGCAATCACATTTACGAACAAAGCGGCGGAGGAGATGCGCCAACGTGTGGATAATCTTGTCGGTTTTGGAGCAGAAAGTGTATGGGTGAGCACATTTCATTCTGCATGTGTGCGTATTTTGAGAAGATTTATTGACAGATTAGGGTATGAGAATCATTTTACTATATATGATACGGATGATCAGAAGACATTAATTAAGGAAGTCTGTCGGAAAGTAGATGTGGATACGAAAGTGTTTAAAGAAAGAAGTCTGCTTTCAGCAATTTCATCTGCCAAGAATGAGATGATCCTTCCGGATGAATTTGAACTGAATGCCGGAGGAGACTTTGCAAAGATGAAGATTGCTAAGGTTTACCGCGAGTATGAGGCGCAGATGAGAGCGAATAATGCACTGGATTTTGATGATCTGCTTGTAAAGACAGTACAGCTTTTGCAGACACATCCGGATGTGCTTGAGAGTTATCAGGAAAGATTCCGCTATATTATGGTAGATGAATATCAGGATACAAATACAGTCCAGTTTCAGCTGGTAAGCCTTCTTGCAGGAAAATATAAGAATCTTTGTGTCGTTGGAGATGATGACCAGTCAATCTACAAATTCCGTGGAGCGAATATCTGGAATATTCTTGACTTTGAGCATGAATTTCCGGATGCAAAGGTGATCAAACTGGAGCAGAACTACAGATCTACAGGGAATATTCTGAATGCAGCGAACAGTGTGATCGCGAATAACCGCGGAAGAAAGGAGAAATCACTTTGGACGGAGAACGGAGAAGGCGAACTGATTCGTCTGCGTCAGTTTGATACGGCGTTTGATGAGGCAGATTTCATTGGTGAAGATATCAAAAGTGCTGTCAGACAGGGAGGTTCCTATAATGACAGTGCAGTTCTTTATCGTACGAATGCACAATCCCGTCTGCTGGAAGAGAAATTTATTGCCATGAATATTCCTTATAAGATTGTCGGCGGTGTAAATTTCTATGCGAGAAGAGAGATCAAGGATCTTCTTGCTTATCTCAAGACGATCGACAATGGACGTGATGATGTTGCGGTTAGAAGAATTATTAATGTTCCAAAAAGGGGAATCGGTCTTACAACGATTAACCGGATTCAGGAGTCTGCAACAGAACGTGGAATTGGTTTTTGTGAGGCATTACTGGCACCGGGGCTGATCGCAGGTGTGGGAAGAAGTGCAACAAAACTGGACTCTTTTGCGGCATTGATCGAGTATTTTAAGACGTTGGCAGAAGAGATGAACATCACAGATCTTTTACAGGAAGTGATTGAGAAGACAGGATATATAGAAAGCCTTGAAAATGAAGATAAAGAAGAGGCGAAAACAAGAAAAGAGAATATAGACGAGCTGATCAGTAAAGCGGCAACTTATGAGGAAAGTTGTCAGGATAAAGATGAAAAGGCAACATTGAGCGGATTCCTTGAAGAAGTTGCTTTGGTTGCGGATATTGACAGTCTGGATGAAGACCAGGAATATGTTGTTCTGATGACTTTACATAGCGCAAAGGGACTTGAATTTCCACGTGTTTATCTTGCAGGGATGGAAGATGGACTTTTCCCGGGATATATGAGTATTAATGCAGGAGACAGAGAAGAACTGGAAGAAGAGCGGAGACTTTGTTATGTTGGAATCACAAGGGCAGAGCAGGAACTGACTTTGACAAGTGCGCGCAAAAGAATGGTGCACGGTGAGACACAGTACAATCCGATGTCAAGATTTGTGAAAGAGATCCCGAGGGAACTGCTTGATACAGGAAACAAGAAGTTTACCCAGGAGACGGAGATGCCAGCACAGCAGAATACATATGCACGTGCCAGAGAAGCATTTCGGGCACAGGCATTCGCAGGAGCACTTGGCGGAATGACACCTGCAAAGAATCAGGGGGCGGGTAAGTCGCTTACAGGAAGTCAGGCACTGGCATCCCTGCAGAAGGGAAGTCAGCTGGCAGCAGGTGGGAATGGTCCACTTGGTTATGAGGTCGGAGACCGGGTACGTCATGTGAAGTTTGGGGAAGGAACAGTAACGGATATCAAAGAAGGCGGACGAGACCACGAGGTTACGATTGAATTTGACAGTGTCGGAACACGCAAGATGTTTGCAAAATTTGCCAAGCTTGTCAAGGTATGAGAAAGTTATAAAAAAATGATAAATCAGTAGTAATATGAATCGTCAGGTGTTATAATAAACACAGATTATCTGTCACCGCAAAAGGTGAAGAAAGGACGTGTTAATATGAACAAGAGAATAGAAGACATCATTGCAGAAACAAGATTGAATGAGATTCTTCATAAGAATGAGGCTGAGAAGCAGAAGAATACAGTAATCTGGACACTGGCTATCATCGGAGCAGTAGCAGCAGTAGCTGCAATCGCTTATGCAGTATATCGTTTCGTATCACCGGATTATCTTGATGATTTTGAAGATGATTTTGATGACGATTTTGATGATTACTTCAGCGAGGATGATCAGGTATAATTCTTGAGTGAATTGCAAAAGTGCAGACAGGGTGAGAGAAGAAACCATCCTGTCTGTTTTTCTGTTAAAATAGATTAGAATTGATAGGAGATTAGGATGAAAAAAGGTCAGATCTACGAGGGTATTATTGAACGTGTAGATTTCCCAAACAAGGGGATTGTATTTGTTCCGGAGGAAGAACAGTATGTTACTGTGAAAAATGGGATTCCGGGACAGAAGATCCGTTTTATGATAAATAAATTTAAAAGAGGAAATGCAGAAGGAAGACTTCTTGAAGTGTTAGAGAAATCTCCATTAGAGACAAGAGAGCCGGTCTGTAGTATCTTTCCTGCCTGTGGTGGCTGTATGTATCAGACGATGCCATACGAAGAACAGGTGAAGATGAAAGAAGGGCAGATCCGCAGGATTATGGATCCGATAGTAAAGGGCGAGTATCTTTTTGAGGGTGTGAAGCACAGCCCGAAGGAATTTCATTACCGTAACAAGATGGAATTCTCTTTCGGAGACGAATTCAAAGACGGTCCGTTATCTCTCGGTCTTCATAAAAAAGGAAGTACTTATGATGTACTGACAGCAGGAGACTGTCAGCTTGTCCATGAAGATATGGATAAGATTCTCCTTTGTGTGCTGAATTATTTCAAAGAAAGAAATGTAAGTTATTATAAGAAAATGCAGCATGTCGGTTATCTCCGCCATCTTCTTTTAAGACGAGGCGATACAACAGGCGAGATTCTTGTGAATCTTGTAACGACAACGCAGGAAGAATATGACTTAACTCCATTAGTAGAAGAACTTCTGGCATTAGAATTAGAAGGAAAGATTGTTGGAATCCTTCATATATTGAATGACTCCCTGTCTGATGTCGTGAAGAGTGATGAGACAAGAATTCTTTATGGACAGGACTTCTTTTATGAGAAGCTTCTCGGATTGGAATTCAAGATTACACCATTTTCCTTCTTCCAGCCAAACTCAAAAGGTGCAGAAGTGCTGTATGAAACAGTAAGAGAATATATTGGAGATATTGATAATCAGGTTGTATTCGATCTGTTCAGCGGAACAGGAACAATCGGTCAGGTGCTTGCTCCGGTTGCGAAGAAAGTGATCGGTGTCGAGATTATTGAAGAAGCAGTCGAGGCAGCAAAAGAAAATGCTGTCCGAAACGGACTTTCCAACTGCAGATTTATTGCCGGAGATGTGTTTAAGGTACTTGATGAGATTGAAGAGAAGCCGGATGTGATCGTACTGGATCCGCCGAGAGACGGAATTCACCCGAAGGCACTCCCGAAGATCTTGAATTATGGGGTGGATAAGATTGTATATATTTCCTGTAAGATGACAAGCCTGGCACGTGATTTGGAGATGATGCAGCTGGCGGGATATCGTGTGGAGAAGATGACGGCGGTGGATCAATTCTGCGAGACGGTGCATTGTGAGACGGTAGTACTGCTTTCCCACAAAAAGCCAGACGGACATATCAACGTAAAAGTTGAGTTTGGTGAGGGTGAGGGAAAAGTTCCGCTTGATAATATCGCTAAAAGAGCCGAAGAATACAAGCCCAAGGAACGAGTGACCTACAAAATGATAAAGGAGTACATAGAAGCAAAATACGGCTTCA
>OCHC01001984.1_pt1 | contig 13501 bp, 10 predicted proteins | sample 1538641 | NCBI WGS metagenome assembly OCHC01 (sample SAMN04571714, study PRJEB22368) | human gut metagenome | biome: human gut; material: stool | host: Homo sapiens | place: Luxembourg | collected 2012-08-17
TTCCTGGCCGATGAGGACCGTTTCATCTTCGTTGCTGATACTTTGCCGCAAAAGCCGTGCCAGAGAAGCGGTCATCAGTACTACATCTTCATATTTCTTTCCTTCTGCCATCCAGATAATGGAATCCAGCGTATTATAAAGAAAGTGGGGATTGATCTGGGACTGAAGAGCTTTCAGTTCGCTCTTTCGCTTCAGTTCCTGTTCGTGGACATTCTGTGCCATCAGATCTTCAATCTTATGGGTCATCACATTGAATGATGTGGTAAGACTTCCAATTTCATTCTGGGAAGGTATAACCAGATCATCTGCTGCCTTGAAATCTCCTTCCTGAACCCTTTCCATAGAATCACGAAGCTTCTGAATCGGAAGAGTTATGCTTCTGGCAATAAAGCTGGAAATAAGCATGGCGATCACAACCAGTACAATGGCCGTCATTACATATATGTTATTGGCCTCTTTGCTGCTCTTTAAAAGCTCTGCCATATTCATGCAGCCAACAATCGTCCAGCCAGTTATCTCTGAGCGGGCAAGTGTATAGATTTTTTCGTCATCTCCCTCTCCTGTTACTACCGTATCTGTGTCGGCATTCATAACAATATCAATGTTCTCCGTCTGAAGCTCATTATACAGCTGCTGCTGGCTTGGATGATAAACGATGTTCCCATCCTGATCCAGAATAAATACATATCCCTTATCCCCAATGCTGTTCTGGTCGCAGAGCTCACTGATGGCGCTATAATTCAAGTCAATAAATACAACACCGTCACTGTTTCCCGTGCCATAGAAATTATGGACTTCGCGGCTTAATGTAATCACCCACGGACGCTGGTCCTTAATCACATGCTGGACATGGGAAGAACTGAGACAATACTGATTATAATTATCTACTGCATTGGTGTACCACTCCTGAGTGGAAAGATCCAGATCCGGATTGGTAGCCTGATATCCGCTGTTTATAAGCATAACCCCATCTTTTTGCACGATTCCAATGTTGCAGATGTCATCACGTCCTTTCAATATCGTACTGAATTGTTCCTGGAGACGCTTCCTGTGCCCTTCTTTTACAGCCTCATCCTCACCGATACGCTGGTACAAAAGCTGATACGCATCCTGGCTTTTTGCAATAACTGAGGCAATATTATCCATATATGTAATATACGAATCAACATTCTGATTCAGCTGATGTATAATGGTCTGGGTATAAATGGCAGAGTTCTCATAAACTGTAGAATTCGTATATCTTACTGATACTGCAGTCGCTGCAAGCACCGCACAGAGAACCAGAACAGAAACAGCCACAAATATAGTGCTTTGAATACTTTTAAAGCCTTTAAGAAATTTTCGTTCTCTTTTGTTTTTATTCATAGGCTGCTCTCCCTTGCGTTTTCTCATTCATTTAACTTTTTATTTTTCATATCTTTCATCACTGATTTCTGTAGAAATAATCCACCTGCTGGCAGCAAATCTTTTTATAGCTGCAATTATTCACTTCCGGATTCAATCATTTCCAGCTCCCACTCTGTCTGAAAATTTCCCTTAAGATTCTCTGAAATATGAATCTTCCCATCATCTGTCACCAGGATCACATTGAATTCTTCCCTGTGCTGCCGCCAGAATTGACAAGCCTTCTCATAGCCCATAATATAAAGAGCCGTGGACATTCCATCCGCAAGTGTACCGTCCTTTGATACGATTGTCACAGACAGCAGATCTCCATCTGCCGGATATCCTGTCCTGGGATTGATGATATGAATATAGGTCTCCCCATCTTCTTCAAAATACCGCTCATAACCGCCAGAAGTAACTACGGCTTGATTTTCCACAGATAAAACACCAATATAATCCTGCTGTCCGCCTTTTGGATCACGTATTCCCACTTTCCAGCTACTGCCGTCTGGCTTCGTCCCTATCGCCTGAATGTTTCCTCCAAGAGAAACCAATGCGGAAGAAACGCCATATTCTTGAAAAAGCTCTGCCAGCTTCTGCCCTGTATATCCTTTTGCAATTCCTCCAAAATCAATCTGCTGATCTGCTCCAAGAGTTACAAAATTTGCTTTTTCTTTGCTGTCCCTACCCTTTTCATCAGAGTCCCGGGTCTGTATTTCTACTTTATTTCCATCCACCAGTGCCAGTTTTTTTTGTACTTCTGCAGCTGTAGGCACATGATAATTGCCTGTAGGGAATCCCCATAGCTTCATCACCGGATAAATAGTATCGTCAAAAAGTCCGTCTGTCTCCTGATAAATCTCTTTTCCCCGGAGGATCAGCTCTGCCAGATCATCTGTTGCCTGCAGATTTCCCTGTTCGTTTAAAGCATATACTTCACTTTTACTGTTTTCTGCTGATAACATCGCATCCAGTTTCTGTACTTCTTCTATAGCTGCATCTACAGCTTTTTCGCTATTTTTACCATATGCGGTAAACTCCATATAGGTGTCCATCGCAAACAGCTGCTTCTGGCATTTCTGATTCTGAACAAAATACCTGGTTCCTTCTGTAAAAATCAAAATTCCAATACAAATGCCGGCTGCCGTCAGTACTTTTCTTTTCATAAGGATCTTTTTTCCCTTGCATACTCGGTAGGAGTCTTACCTGTCATTTTCTTAAAAGAAATTCCAAAATAATGGGGATCTGAAAAGCCCACCTTCTCCGCAATCTCATAGTTCTTAAGTGCAGTCTGTTCCAGGAGTTCCTTTGCCTTTTCCATACGGGTCTTACTGAGGAATTCCAGGAAAGTGCCTCCTGTGGCTTCCTTAAAAATAGTACTGAAATAGCTTGTACCAATATTCAGATAGGAACAGATATCATTTAATCCTAATTCCGGCTCATTGTAATGCTGACGAATATATTCCATAGCAAGTACCGCCTGCTTCTGACCGCTGGAGCTGTTCATGGAAGAGCACCTTTCGAATACCTCGTGAACATAGTCCTCTGCCATTTTAAAAGCTTCCTTAAAAGTTTTCTGTTCGGTTACCTGTCCCATGAGAATTTCTCTTTTGTGGAACAGATCTTCATTCTCGGAAGAAAGAGCTTCCCAGCAGCTTCCTGCATGGCGCAGAATCATCTGAAGGCAGACACAGGCCTGACTTTTATCCACTCTGGCCTTTTTGATCTCAGATTTCATAACAGAAAGAGCCTGATTCATCTCAGCTTCATTGCCTTTCTTGATTCCATCTACCATATCGCTTAATGGCTGCTGCAAAGAAATACTTCTCTCCGGATTCAGTGTTTCTGTGTCAATGAGCAGATTTCCGCCCAGTAAATAGCGCAGTTCAATAGCCTTCTCAGCCTGGTTATGAGACTGGATCGTATCTCCGGGATTCCTTACCCAGCCCCCAATTCCTGCTGAAGCTTCAATGCCGATCACTTCTTTTACTTTTTCCTGGATTTCCTGACAGATTTCCTGTATTTCTCTGGAAAACTCCCTGCTGCGGTTTCCCATAAAGAGGATGCATACCCGGTTATTTCCTTCCTGATAGGCAATCCCTGCATTACGGTCTGTCACGATCTCATCTGCAACATTAAATAAAACAAAAGCCATTAATGCGCTCTCCTGGCGTTTTTCCATATCTATCTGATGAATATCGGAAAACAGATCCATGTCAAATAACGCAACCCGATAAGATGCTGCCTCCAGATTAATTCCCATTCCAGACAATTCCTCCAGGCTCTCCTGCACATCCCGCGTACAGCTTACCAGAGATTCAATCGCTTTTGAACGAATCACCAGAGCATTTTTATGGTAATCCTGAGATGTCTTTGTGAGAGATTCTATTTTCTTCTTTTCTTTTCTCTGCTGATCTACTTTTTCTTTCATTTTGCCAATAACTTCCCTGAGTTCCATAGCAGTTACCGGCTTCAGCATGTATTCGCTTACATTATACTGAATTGCTTTCTTTGCATATTCAAATTCCCCGAAGCCACTGAAGATCACAATTACGATCTCCGGGTAATTATCATGCAGAAAATGGCTCAGTTCCATTCCATCCATATACGGCATCAAAATATCTGTGAGAACAATATCTACCGGATGGCTCTTCACAAAATCTGCTGCCTGCTTTCCGTTTTCGCAGTCTCCTACAAGCTGGCAATCCATGGACTTCCAGTCAATATTCTCCTTTATGGCGTCACGTACCAGGATCTCATCATCTACAAGTAAAATTCGATACATAGTTTTCGCTTTCCCTTTCTATACACAGCATGTACCTCATCGGCTCCCCTGCGCCTGTTTGCACATGGTATTCTATTAATTTCAGCTAAATATTATATTATCACATACCATAAAATCATGCAAACTAAACAAACAATTCCAGAGTGTGTTTGGTGTGTTACTGTTCACTCCGTTCACAGTAACGCGCTTCGCGATGCACAGAAATCATGCATTCGCATGATTTCGCGCCGCAATTCTCGGGTTTTCTGTGAACTTTGTTCACAAAAAACGCCTCGCGGAACGTTACCAGTGAACAGTAACTGTTTGGTTACTGTTACTGTTTACTGGTAACAAAAAAGCTGCAAAGTTATAAGCATTATAAACCCTGCAGCTTTTCTGCTGTGTAAGATATTCAAAGAAGCTTTGAAATTATAACCATTATTTTACAATCACTCCATCCTCATCCCAGAGATCGTGCCAGTCCTTTGCACCTTCCCACAGGAATACATGGCCTTTGATCAGACGGTTATTCTTATCAAGGGAACGGATGGTTTCCATCTCTTCTTCTGTCAGAGGATCTTCCGTGACACATTTCAGATTCATGGTGTAATTCTTCTCTTTCAAAGAGAATGGAATTGGGGAAGCACCTCTCTGTACAGCCCATTTAATGCAGATAACTGCTGGATGTACACCATGTGCCGCTGCAATTGCTTTCAGCTCTGGCAGTTCAATATCCGCAATATCTTCTGGCATTTTATCACGTTCCGGACGCTCAGGAGAACCAATTGGGCAGAATCCTACCACTTCAATACCATGCGCTCTGCAATAATCAAACAGCTCCGGCTGCTGGAAGCATGGATGAAGCTCCATCTCGATCGCAGCTGGTTTAATTCTGCAAAGTGGAAGTACTGCCTCCAGTTTCGGGATTGTCATATTAGACATACCGATATGTTTCGTCAGACCCATATCTACCAGGCGCTCCATCTGGCGCCAGGTTTTCATAAAGCGCTCTACTGTAAACGGTTTGGAATCAGGATTTCTGGAATCCACATCACAATGTGGTGCATGATAGTTCGGGAATGGCCAGTGAACATAATACATATCCAGATAGTCAAGCTTCAGATCCTTTAAGGTCTTCGCACAGGCAATCAGTACATCTCCGTCACCATGCATATCGTTCCATACTTTGGAGGCAATAAAAAGTTCTTCTCTTTTTACAATACCTTCTGCAAATGCATCTGCGAAAATCTTTCCGATCATATCTTCATTTCCGTAACATGCAGCACAATCAAAAGAACGGTAACCTACGCGAAGTGCACCTGCAACAGAAGCAGAAACTGCGTCTGCATCTGCATGGTCACTTCCAAAAGTACCCATTCCAACAGCTGGCATCTTAGCGCCAGTATAAAGTGTTCTCTGCGGAACAATTGCCGGATCAATCATTGTCATTTTCTTATCCTCCTTAACATTTCTTTTGCACTATGGCTTTCAATTACAACGCAATTTACTTTCGCTTAATATCTTTTACTACATTTTCTTATAATTTAGTAACCTCAATCTGTGGAAGCAGTTTTTCCATATCTTCCATCACAAAAAATCCAGTCTCCTCGCGCATGGCTGCTGCCGCTGAAATAGCACTTGCCAGTTTCATTGTCTCAGGAAGTGAAAGTCCCCTGGATAACCCCAGTGCGAATCCTGCGATCATAGAATCTCCACACCCAACTGTGTTCACTGCATTTATTCTCGGAACCAGTGCACGGAAAATTCCTCCATTACCTACTGCAAGAGAACCGTCAGCTCCCAGGGAAACAGCTACGATTTCCACACCTTTTGCATGAATCTCTTTCGCCGCATCTATAATATCCTGAATATTATCACATTTCTTGCCTGTGAGCATACGGATTTCATCAATATTGGGCTTGATCATAGTAGGTGCTGCTTCAATTCCCATTTCAAGAAGTTTGCCACTGGTATCCAGAATAACCGGAATTCCTGCCTCTTTTACAATCTTTATAAGTCGCTGATAAGCAGTTCCATCAAGTCCTTTCGGAACACTTCCTGACATTGCAACTACTTTCGCTTCTTTTACAAGATTACAGAATTTTTCCTCAAATCCGGCAAAATCCTCTTCTGTAAGGGTAAACCCAGGTTCCAGAAATTCTGTCTGAACTTTATTAACTTCATCCCAGATATTAATACAGGATCTGCTTTCTGCAGCTACATGATAAAAAGCACTTTTAATACCAAACGGTTTCAATGCATTCTCAATATAAGCTCCTGCATAACCACCTACAAAACCTGTGGCAGTCACCTCTGCTCCGTAAATTGAAGCCGGCTTGGATACATTCAGACCTTTTCCACCAGGAACATAAGTACATTCCTTTACACGATTCACTTCTCCAGTCTTAAAGTTATTTACCACATACCGCTTATCAATGGCTGCATTTAATGTTACTGTCAGTATCATATGCTCAATCCTCATTCATCAGAAGAATCTTCCCCTTTACAAGACCAGGTGTCTTATAGAGCTGGAATGCTTCCTGAGCCTGACTCATTGGCATTTTGCGATAAATAAATCCCGGATCAAATTTCAGCTGACCGGTTGCAAAATAATGAGCTGTAAGATCCCACTCTTTGCCTGGGAACGGGGAACTATAGGACATCCAGGAGCCTGTAAGTTTAAATTCTTTACGATTCATATTCTCCCACTGCTTTGGTGTAAATGTAAGATCTGCATGAGGTGTTCCAATGAAGCATACGTGTGCCTTATTCGCAGCAAGTTCAAATGCCATATGCATAGTGGGAACCTGTCCGGCTGTTTCAAACACATATTCATAGCCCTTACCACCGGTAATTGCCATAGCCTCTTCCATATAATTCTCTTTGGTTGTATTGATAACTGCATCTGCGCCCATTCTCATGGCAAGATCCAGGCGTTCCTCACTAATATCAAATACGACAACCTTCTTGGAACCAAAGATCTTTGCCCACTGCATTGTGAATATGCCAATTGTTCCACATCCTAAAATTGCTACGCAGCGACCGCCCTGATAATCATTCTGAAGGAGTCCATGAAGAGCAACTGTGGATGGCTCGAACATTGCACCCTGTTCATAGGAAATAGACGGATCAAAAGGAATCGCATTCTGCTCTGGAATTACTACATAATCCGCATTACTTCCCTGCTGCCTGGAACCGATAAAACTGTAATGCTTACATAAGGAGAAGTTTCCATTCTGACAATCATCACACTTCATGCACGGAAGAAGCGGAGCCCCGGAAACGCGGTCGCCAACTTTCACCTTAGTGACCCCTTCGCCAACTTCTACTACATCACCAGAAAACTCATGTCCAAGAACGATAGGATAAAAATGAACACCATGATTCAATACTCGCGGAACATCAGAGCCACAAATGCCGGAAGCTTTTACTTTAATCTTTACCCAGCCTGGTTTTGCCTGCGGTTCTTCGATTTCCTGGTACTGTACATCCTCGTTTGCAACTACAACTGCTGCTTTCATCTTGAAATACCTCCTTACTTCAGTACCATCATAGCTTTCAGAGATTCATATAAATCCCTATATGTACGGTATGTCTTATTATAAACTTCTTTATTCTCAGGATTGGGCTCATGGCGTCTTGTCTCTTTCACTGTCATGGAAACCGCTTCCTCGTAATCTTTATAAAATCCAACTCCTACGCCAGCCAGGATTGCAGCACCTAATGTGGTTGCTGTATCGGAAGCAGGGACCACCACTGCCTTGCCTGTCACATCAGCCTTAATCTGAGTCCAGAGAAGGGAATTGGCTGAACCTCCCATAGCACGAAGAACTTCTGCTTTAGCACCTGCTGCTTCAGCCACCTCCAGATTATGGCGCAGAGAAAATGCTACGCCCTCCATACAGGCTCTTACCATGTGTCCCTTAGTCTTAGCAAAATCAAGTCCATAGAAAACGCCTTTGGCGTATGGATTCCAGACAGGGGATCTCTCCCCGGACATATAGGGAAGGAACACAACGCCTTCACTTCCGGCTGGTACTGCCTCGGCAATTTCATTCAGTTGTTCCAGAGAGGATTTCCCGGTATCCGCCTTGCGGCTCCTCTCATAAGCTGCAAATTCTCTCTCAAACCAGCGCATGACACCGCCGCCTCCGGTAGTTCCTCCCTGAAGAAGCCACTTGCCTGGCACTACGTGATATCCTAAGATCAGACTTGGATCTGCTTTGTATGTATCTGTGCAGATGCTCATGCCACCAGCCTGTCCACCCTGCTCCTGGGTCTCCCCCGGATGGATCACACCTGCACCAAGTGTCCCACAGGCTGCATCCAGACCGCCGGCCACTACAGGAGTTCCGACAGTCAGTCCACTCTGGGCTGCCGCCTCTTCCGTCACAGTTCCCACTACCTTATCGCACGCAACAATCTCCGGAAGAAAATCCACAGGAATTCCCAGTTTCTCACACATCACTTCATCCCAGGTACCAGTACGCATATCAAAGCAATGCAGGCCATATCCCTGTGAAAGATCCTGTGTGATGGCACCAGTCAGTCTGTAAGCAATAAAGCTGTTTGATTGAAGGATCTTGTAAATCTTATTATATACTTCAGGCATATTCTCCTTATACCAGAGAATCTTCGCTGTGGTATAAGAAGGCTGAAGAGAATTACCTGCAACATTGAAAATATTCTCACTGCCGATTTCATTATTGAGTCTGTCGCAGATTTCCTGGGCTCTTGTATCCATCCAGATAGGTGTATCTGTCAGAACATTTCCCTCATGGTCAATGGCAATAGCCGACCAGCTCTGCCCATCAATTCCCACTCCAGCAATCTGCTCTCCTGAAATATTACCTGTCTTCAGGCATTCGCAAATAGCGCCGCAAACCGCATGCCACCATTCATCCGGCTTCTGCTGCGCCCATCCCTCATGAGGATAATAAACAGGGTAATCCCCATTGGCGGAAGCCATCACCTTTCCGTTCTTGTTAAATATGGCAACCTTGCACGCGCTGGTTCCAATATCAATTCCTAATAAATAGTCTTTGCTCATCCTTGTCTCCTTATGGATTTCCCCATAAAAATATCAGTCTGAAGTTTCCGTACAATATGGTCAGGAAGCTCCTCTCTTCCTTCAAGCCGTTCCAGCATGATCTGTGCTGTTTCCCTTGCAATTTTCTCTGTAGGCTGTGAAACAATGGTAAGTGCAGGTCTGCAGGCACGGGCAAAAGGCAGATTGTCAAATCCCACCAGGGAAATCTCCTCTGGCATGGATACTCCCATCTCGTTAAGCCCGATCACTGCCCCCATAGTCATCTCATAGTTTGTCACAAAAACAGCTGTCATATCAGGATTCTCTTTCACCAGCTCTTCTACTGCCTGAACGCCCCCCTGGATCGTGTAATCACCATGGCAGATCAGCTTTTCATCAACCGCAATTCCATGATCCTTAAGGGCTTTCATGTATCCTAACATACGCTGTCTGGCAGTGAATACCTCATCCGGGCCACCGATCAGACCGATCTTCTGATGCTGTTGTTCTACCAGCATGCCAACAGCTTTCTCAGCTGCATTTACATTATCCACCAACACGCAGTCGCAGGATATTCCCTGGATCATACGGTCGATAAGCACAATGGGCTTACCAGTTTTCTGAAATTCATTCAGATGGGCTCCTGTCATATCTACCGGCATATTGATAATTCCATCCACACGTTTCCTGGTAAGGAAATCCACTGCTTCTTTTTCAAGCTTCTTATCTGTTCTGCAGTCACAGACAATCGCTGCATATCCATGGCTTCGGAGAATATCCTCCATTCCACTGATGATTTCGGCACAGAAAACATTGTTCAGCTCTGGAATCACAACCCCCACTGTTTTGGTAGCATTGGTCTTCAGACCGCGGGCAACTTCATTTACTTCGTAATGTAATTCTTCGATGGCTTCTTCGATCTTGATACGGTTCTTCTCTCTTACATTCCCCCCATTGAAATAAGAGGAAATCGTTGCCAGGCCAAGTCCTGTCCGTCTGGCAATATCTTTCATCGTCGCTGCCATAAATCAGCCTCTTACTCAGCCTTTCCGTCACAGCCGCAAACTTTCATACGAGCCATTACAAGCTCTTTCACAGCTGCAATTCCAGCCTTGCCATATGCCTTAGGATCAAATACCTTCTCATCCTCAAGTGTCTCTCTGACAGCCTTGGAGTATGCCGCACGAAGCTCGGTGGCAAAATTAACCTTACAGATTCCTCTCTTTACACAATCCATAACATCCTCATCGCTAAGGCCGGAAGCGCCATGAAGAACCAGCGGAATATCTACAACTTCACGGATTTCACTTAAACGCTCCTTATCAAGAACAGGAGTTCCCACATAGAAGCCATGTGCTGTGCCAATTGCTACTGCAAGAGAAGTAACGCCTGTGCGCTCTACAAATTCTCTGGCTTCCTGTGGATCGGTATTGGTATCTGCAACTGCAACCAGATCATCTTCCTTACCACCTACCTTACCAAGTTCTGCCTCGCATGGGATTCCCATAGAAGCTGCTACGTCAGCCACCTTCTTGCTCACCTCAATGTTTCCTTCATAGTCCAGCTTAGAACCATCAATCATCACGGAAGTATATCCAGCCTTCAGTGCCTTCATCGCAAGATCAAAACTACTGCCATGGTCAAGGTGCAGGCAAACCGGAACGGAAGCCTTTGCAGCTTCTGCTGCAACGATTGCCTGATAGGTCTCAAGAGTGCCATATTTAATAGTAGATGGAGTAGTCTGGATCATAACAGGTGCTTTCAGCTCCTCAGCTGCCTGAATGATAGCTTTCACCATCTCCATATTCTCTGCATTAAATGCACCTACTGCGTAACCGCCCTGCTGAGCCTTCAGCAACATTTCCTTAGATGTAACAAGTGGCATATTCTCCTCCTTCTGCCTGCTGATACAGGCCATGAATCTTCGGTTTTCGAAAACCGAAACGTTTCTGTTTTAGTTCATATTAACTCTTTTCCAAATTTCTGTCAACAGTAAATATTTCATCTTTTTGCGTAAAATTTTACCTTGAAAAATCCAGCAAAGAAAGGTAACTTATAGAGTAGAATACTTTCGGAACCGGTATCAGTTTTTATAGATTACTGTGCCAGATTTCTGAGAAAGAACGAAGGGAGAATATATTATGTTAAAAGGAATTCCAGAAATACTTTCACCACAGCTTTTAAAAGTTTTATGCGAAATGGGACACAGCGACCGCATCGTTATCGCGGACGGCAACTTCCCAGTAGAATCAATGGGTAAAGATGCAATTGTTGTTCGTTGCGATGGACATGGAGTTCCAGAACTTCTGGACGCTATCCTTACTGTTATCCCTCTTGATTCTTATGTAGAGAAACCAGTTACCCTGATGGAAGTTATGCCTGGCGATCCGGTAAAAACCCCAATCTGGGATACATACAAAGAGATTGTTTCCAAACATGATGAACGTGGCGCCGAAGCAGTTGGAAATATCGAGCGTTTCGCATTTTATGAAGAGGCAAAGAAAGCATATTGTATTATCGCTACAGGTGAGAAAGCTGTTTACGCAAACGTTATGCTTCAGAAAGGTGTTGTTATCAACAAATAATTTTTTTCAGCTAAAAAGCTCCGTCGGATTCCCGACGGAGCTTTTATTATTCATGTTTATTATGATTCACTATTTTTTCCTTTTTTCTTAAGAAGCCAGATTACCACTGCGATACCAATGATAATAACTACCACCAGAATCCAGATAACAGAGCTCATTCCTTTATCTGTGCTCTCCACATTTTCGCTGGACGCTTCCTGTTCTGCACTTTCTGAAGGAGCAGCTGTTACTGCTGCCTCTTCTGTAGGCGCAATAGTCTCAATGGGTTCCGGGGTAGGAGTACTTGTCTCAGTGGGTTCCGGAGTAGGAGTACTTGTCTCAGTCGGCTCCGGGGTAGGCGTGCTCGTCTCAGTCGGCTCCGGGGTAGGCGTGCTCGTCTCAGTCGGTTCCGGGGTAGGCGTACTTGTCTCAGTCGGTTCTGAAGCTGCAGTTGCTTTCTTAGTAGGTTCTGGAGCAGGAGTACTCGTCTCGGTTGGCTTCGGAGTAGGAGTACTTGTCTTCTCAGGTTTCGGGGTAGGAGTGCCTGTTGGCTCTGCCTCCGCATCACTGATACCTTTGCCTTCGGTACCTGCTTTTCCAACTTCAGAAGTATTTTCTCCATCCTGAACAGATTGGGAACCATCTTCCGCTTCTTTCTCAGTTTCAGGAACAAGTTCTACTGTACTCTCTTCCGTATTGGTAGCTTCTGCAATATTTACCCAGCCAGAAACATCACCAGCCTCTGTGTGTCCCCAGATACCATCTTTACCAGTATCTACTTCTGTATCAATATATAACTTCTCACCGTTCGCTATATTACAGCCTCCGGAAACTGTGCCGTACTTTTTGCCAGGTCCTTTATACAGGCAAACGGAACCGTCTTCCTTAGCATTGACTGTAATACTGTAATTCGCATCCTTGCTTCCGTATAAAGCAAGCTCTGATGCCACTGCCTCGGCAAGAGTAGCCGGCTTCAGATAATTCTCTTCCAGGAAACCAAACATGCCATGAAGCTGAGCATATACCCATACTTTTCCAGCTTCATCTGTGGTCTCTCCTTCTACATGGATCGCAGTTCCATTAGGAATCAGCTCATCATTCAGCTTCGGGCTGGAAGTATCTGCCTCTGAATACATGTCAACACCGCCATCAGGCGATTCTACGATCATATAGTAATCTGTTTTGTAATCTACCTGCTGTGTCTTTCCTGCATCTGCAAAAACTCCCACAGTCATGCAGAAAGTAAGAAGCACAGCCAGCAGCATTCCCAGCTTTTTCTTCATATATATCCTCTTTTCCCTCTTGTATACATTTTTCGTTACTGTTTACTGATAACATTCCGCGAGGTATTTTTGTGAACGGAATGAGCAGTAACCATTTTTCTGCTTTTCATTGTAACACACCAGGAAAAACTTGCAACCATTTTTCTCATATTTTCCCATTATTTTACAGCAACAGTTACTATTCACCGGAAAGGTTCCGCGAGGTGTTTTTATAAACAAATTTCACAGAAAAACCGGGAACCTGGCATGAAATCATGCGAATGTATGTCCGATAAAGGTTCCCAGACAGTAAAAGAGCGAGACAAAAGTCCCGCTCTCTCTCAGCTTTCCTTCATTGTCCTGAGGGAGTGAAAGAAAGCAGTTAAGTTATAAAAAGCTAATTATTTATAAAGAGGTCCATAGTTCTTGCAAGCTCTGAAATCTGCACCTTCTTTATCCATTCCAAATGCATTCCAAGCTGCCGGACGATAGATAT
>OCHC01001993.1_pt1 | contig 13456 bp, 9 predicted proteins | sample 1538641 | NCBI WGS metagenome assembly OCHC01 (sample SAMN04571714, study PRJEB22368) | human gut metagenome | biome: human gut; material: stool | host: Homo sapiens | place: Luxembourg | collected 2012-08-17
GTTGTCGTCGGTCGCCGTAGCCACCGCTACGCCTCCTTCCTCCGCCTTGAAATAAAAAAATTTATCCTGCAAGATTGTTTCAAGAATCAACTTGTCGGCACACTTGTCAGAATTCAGATTGATTTTTTATCATCAAAAACGCTCTTGTGATAGGGTATCAATCTGGCAGTGATTTGTCAAGTGCGGGATTTTGGCATACATATGTCAAAGTCCCGCCGGATAACAGCGTATAAAAAGTAAATTACCCAAAATATTCATTAAGCTGTGCAATAAATTCCTCCGGCACTTTCCGTTCAAACGGAAAGCTTTCAATATTTCCCAGTCTGTCTGCAATATAGCCGAGCAGAACTGCACTTCTCTCCAGTGACCAGTCTGACAGCAGTGCAATGGTGTCGTGACGGGTATGCATGCCAAACCCATCTCTGTTCAGCGTCATTGCAGGGATTCCTTTCCATGCAAAAGTATTGGAATCACTTCCCCATATCTGGTTCTTCGTTGACATTCCGATACCGATTTCATGAGCCATGTATGTAATCATGTTGCAGACAGACGCATCACCTGTGACACCTGCCACAGTTCCGCCAACAAGCTGTCCGGCAAGATCTACATTCATGTTAAAACGATGTGCCGAAAGTTCATTTTCATGAATTTTGATATAATTCTGACTTCCCAGCAGACCTTTCTCTTCTGCTCCAAACCATATGAATTCCATTGTTCTGCGTGGTCTGTGTGCATGGAAATATCTGCACAGTTCCATAATGATCGCTGCTCCGGACATATTATCATACGCCCCCGGTCCCTCCGGAACAGAATCATAATGTGCAGTCAGAGTCAGGATTTCCTCTGCCTTATCTGTCCCCTCGATACGTGCCACTACATTACGGGATGTACGTGTTACTATCTCCTGCTCTACAGATAAACATACCTGAGATGCACCCTTCGTCACCAGTTCGATGGCATCTTTGTAATGAATGCTTACGCCAGGAATCCTGTTATCATAATTGACAGCTTCTCTTCCTGCTTCTTTTTTCTCTTCTCCCGGCAGATTCTTTGGCAGAGCGTATGCACGTGGAACCAGATCCACGCCTTCATCTAACGGAGAACCTGCAATACTGATGAATCCCACAGCACCGGCTTTCACCAGCTTCCGGTACATATCTTTTCTCACCGGATCATTTACCATGACAATCTTTCCGCTGACATGTGCAAGGCTGATATCATCACCGTTCTCTGCATACGCAAATGGTGCTTCCAGCCCGTCCTCTGCTGTGTTTCCGCATCTTCCATATCCGGTTACTGTGTATTCTTTTGTGTATGGCTCTGTTACTTTCAGCTTTGCTTTTTTTATCTGAAAGGTATCAAAAGAAAATTCTTCCAGATGACTCTCCACGCCAAAACTGTCCAGAGTTTTCTGAATCCTTTCTGCTGCTTTTTCTTCTCCTGCAGTTCCTGCCTCTCTGATATAATCAAAATCTGCCAAAAATTCCAATTGACGCTTTCCACTGATCTCATTTGTATTCATAATCGTAAAAACCCTTTCCCTTTTCTTGAATTGCTATAGAAAAGGCCTTTTTCTTCTGACAATATGATGTCAGGGCCAAAAGGTATTTTAACCCTGATATCATAATACTTATCATAGCAAAAAGGTCTTCAATTTAATAAACTGTATTTTTATTTCAGACTGTCAAAATATTCATCCCATGGTTTCGGTTCGTTGTCTTCTTCCTCTTCTTTTGGTGATGAATCATTCTGCTCTTTTTTATCATCCATATCTGCCTGAACATTCTGCATTTCTGTGTTGTCTGTAATGTTCTGTTCATCTTCGTTTTCATAAGAAACCGGTTCTTCCGGCATACGCCAGAACTGCTGCGGATGCGGCTGTTCTTCCTGTGACTGTTCACTCTGTGAATGGCTGTCAAACATGGGATTCACATAGTCTCGTGCTGCACGTTCTTCTTCCTCTTTCTGCACTTTAAGCTCCCCTGTCAGATCACGATAGAACATTACTTCTGTCATGGCCATATATGGAAATATCCACAAGAGTGCAATATAGAATGTAAAAACAGAAAGAAACATCAATGGGATAAAGCTTATCTTCAGCATCAGATATCTTCCGAAGTTTCCATGCATCATCTCCAGACTCTCTTTCATAGACTCTGTACTTTTCAATTCCGGCTTATCTGCCAGAATATAATAAGTCATCTCCAGAGGAATGACCAGAATCTGATAAACAATCATTCCAACGATCATCAGAACAACACCTGTATACAGCCAGGTGATCAGCACCTCCACAGAAGCATCTTCACCCGGAAGATTCGCATTACTGTAAATCGTATAGGGCAGCATGGTAAGCAGATTCAGTACTGCCATAAAAAATCCGGCAACGATCACTCTGTCCGGATGATGTCTGTAAAAATAAAACAGGTCATTTAATGAATATACTTTCCCTCTGGCAATATTCAGATACATATAATTCATACCTGCCGCTACCACATTGATCAGCAGAGTCAGAATAAATGTAAATGCATACGACAACACAATATCAATTGTTTCCTCTCCCGGAAATAAAGCCGAGGATATCATGCTGCTGATCAGAGCCAGTGCCTGAACTGCAACAAATGCCAGGATCAGTATCCCATATTTTCCTGACATGGCCTGCTTCGCATAGTTTTTTAATTCACGTCTCGATGTCATGTAATTCTCCTAAATCAGTCTGCCAGACCAAAGGCATCATGTACTGCATTCATTGCGCGCACGCCGTCCTTTTCATTGATCAGAACTGTCACACGAATCTCGGATGTAGAGATCATATTGATGTTTACACCCTCATTATAGAGGCTCTCAAACATCTTTGCAGCTACTCCGGGATTACTCATCATTCCTGCACCTACGATGGAAAGCTTCGCAATATTTCTCTCAGAATGAAGCTCTGCAAATCCAAGTCTTGCCTGATTTGCATCCAGAACTGCAACTGCATCATCCAGATCATTTCCATCTACTGTGAAGGAAATGTCCTTTCTGCCCGCACGTCCGATAGACTGCAGGATCACATCTACATTAATATTCTTCTTCGCAAGGGTATCAAATAATTTAAAAGCTACACCCGGCTCATCCTTTAATCCGATTACCGCAATTCTCACTGCATCTGTATCTAGCGCAACACCGCTGATCAACATTCTCTCCACTGTAACTTCCTCCTTTACCACAGTTCCTTCACTGTTGTTTAAACTTGAACGTACCACAAGCGGCACGCCATATTTCTTCGCCATCTCCACAGAACGGTTGTGAAGCACACCTGCCCCGAGAGTCGCAAGGTCAAGCATTTCATCGTAAGTGATCTCTTTGAGCTTTCTTGCTTTCGGAACCTTACGCGGATCTGCTGTGTAAACCCCATCTACATCTGTATAGATTTCACAGGCATCTGCATGAAGAGCAGCCGCAAGAGCAACCGCTGTTGTGTCAGAACCGCCTCTTCCAAGAGTCGTATAATCATCATACTTGTCAACTCCCTGGAAGCCGGTAACTATTACAATCTTTTTGCTGTCCAGCTCTCTTCTGATACGCTCTGTATCAATTCTTTTTAAACGTGCATTTCCATGACTGCTTGTCGTATGCATGGAAACCTGAAAAGCATTCAGGGAAACCGCAGGAACTCCCAGTTTATCCATCGCCATTGCCATCAGTGCAACAGACATCTGTTCTCCGATGGTAAAGAGCATATCCATCTCTCTTTTCGGCGGTTTCTCATTGACATCCCTTGCCATAGTGATCAGTTCATCCGTATATTTCCCCATTGCGGACAGAACGACAACCACGTCATTTCCTTTTCTGTACTCTTCTATACAGCGGCTGGCAACATTAAAGATACGTTCTTTATTTGCAACCGATGTACCGCCAAATTTCTTGACAATCAACATTGTTTTACTTCCTCCATAATAAGTTTACAGGAAAGAGAAGATTCTCATATCTTCCCTTTCCTGTTCTGTTTACAGTAATCACTGTACAAATATTTATCTGAAGTATTGTATCAGTGTCCACCTTATCAGGCACACTATATGATACACGAAATCTGTCAGTTTATCAATCTTTAACTCGAATCTTTGCAAGTACCTGATCTCCGATCTGAGCCAGTTTCTCTTCAAATGCTCCCTGTGTCATTTCATCAGTGATAAACGCACATTCCTGTGGAAGCTGTCCCAGGCTGATGATCTCAACATCACCAAATACCTTCTTCGCTTCTTCTGCTGCTTCTTTTTTAATTCTCACAAAAAATCTTCCTGTCACTTCATCCAGTGGTTTCAGTACTGCCGGAGTGCTGTTCCAGTTTGTCACAATGTTAACATGGAGATGTTTTGCGGCATCCACAATATCACCAACTACAGCACTTGCTGTAGGCAGCTTACCTGCACCGCTTCCATAGAACATGGCATCTCCAAGCATATTTCCATGTACAAATACTGCATTAAACACATCATTTACACTGTAAAGAGGGCTGTTCTGGCCGAGCATAAACGGTGCTACCATTGCATAACAGGTTCCATCTGCCAGTCTGCGGCTGGTTCCAAGAAGTTTGATGGTTCTGCCAAGCTTCGCAGCATACTCCATATCTTCAGGTGTGATCTTTGTAATTCCCTCTGTATAAATATCTTCAAAATCAAAATATCTCTCATAAGCAAGAGAGGAAAGAATTGCGATCTTACGGCATGCATCGTATCCTTCCACGTCGGCGGTAGGATCTGCCTCTGCATAACCCTTCTGCTGTGCTTCCTTTAATACAGTGTCAAATTCACAGCCTTCTGTGCTCATCTTATAAAGCATGTAGTTGGTAGTTCCGTTCAGGATACCTGTTACTTCGTCAATCTCATCTCCTGTAAGGGAAGAATTGATGACACGAATGATCGGGATTCCGCCGCCACAGCTTGCTTCAAATAAGAAGTTAATGCTCTTTTCCTTTGCAATATCCATCAGCTCGCGGCCATGCTTTGCAACCAGAGCCTTATTGGAAGTGCAGACATTTTTTCCTGCCAGAAGTGCCTTCTTTACAAAAGTATAAGCAGGCTCCACACCGCCCATAACCTCTACTACAATATCTACTTCCGGATCACTGACGATCTGTTCATAATCATGGACCAGAACCTTCTCTACCGGCTGTCCCGGAAAATCACGAAGATCCAGAACATATTTTACATGAAGTTCCTGTCCGGCACGTCTGGAAATGCTCTCTTTATTTTCATTTAATACTTCAAATACACCGCTTCCAACTGTGCCATATCCTAAAATTGCTACATTGATCATTTTCTTTTACTCCCTGCCTAATATTTTCAGATAATGAATTCCTTCATTCTGTTCAATCGTCTCTACCATTGCTTCTGCATCCCCCTCGCCCGGAAGAATGTCCACACTCAGAGTAAGTGTGGCAATCCCATTGATAGGAATACTCTGATGAATGGTGAGAATGTTTCCATGAAACCGTGCAATCGTCTGCAGGACAACCGACAAAAGCCCCGGTTCATCGTCCATCTGGATAATAAAGGTGATCGTCTTTCCCCTTGTCTCTTCATGAAATGGAAAAATATCATCTTTGTATTTGTAGAAAGAGCTTCTGCTGATTCCTGTGCGCTCTGCTGCATCCTGTACAGTGTCCACTTTGCCGGAGTCCAGAAGCTTCTTTGCCTCCACCACCTTCAGCAGGACTTCCGGAACTGCTCGTTCCCTCACTACAAAATATTTCTTTTTCTCTGTTACTGGTTTCTGCATATCAATTTACCTGTCCGTTCTTTAAAGACATTTGTTTTTACACACTGGATATATTATCACACCACACAAAAATACGCAAGAAATATATTCTGCTGAATCATTGTGTAAAATGCCTCAACACGAAAAAGGCTGTCCTGATTTCAGACAGCCTTTTTTATTCTTTTATTTCTTCAGTGCGATCCATTTCAGATATGCATTGATGAAAATATCAATTCCTCCGTCAAGTACTGCATCCACATTTCCGGTCTCCTCGTTTGTACGATGATCCTTTACCATGGTATATGGCTGCATAACATAAGAACGAATCTGATTTCCCCATCCGATATCTGTCACCTCACCGCGGATACCGGAGAGTTTTTCCTCTGCCTCCTGCTGCTTGAGAAGATACAGCTTGGCTTTCAGCATCTGCATGGCTTTATCTTTATTCATGTGCTGAGAACGTTCATTCTGACACTGTACCACGATTCCGGTAGGATAATGTGTGATACGGATGGCAGATGATGTCTTGTTGATATGCTGACCGCCGGCACCACTGCTTCGATAAGTATCAATACGGATCTCATCGTCATTGATCTCTACATCCAGATCCTTCTTGATATCCGGCATAACATCACAGGATACAAAAGATGTCTGTCGCTTACCTGCTGCATTGAAAGGAGAAATACGCACTAGACGGTGAACTCCCTTCTCTGATTTCAGATAACCGTAAGCATTTGTTCCGTTTACCTGGAAAGTAACAGATTTGATACCTGCCTCATCGCCGTCCAGATAATCCAGCACTTCAAGGGTAAATCCTTTCTTATCTGCCCAGCGGCTGTACATACGGTAAAGCATACCGCACCAGTCACAGGCCTCTGTTCCGCCTGCACCTGCATTCAGCTTAATGATTGCATTCTCACTGTCATATTCTCCGGAAAGAAGTGTCTTGATACGGATATTGTCAAAATCCTTCTGAAACTCATCCAGCATTTCCTGAATCTCAGGAATCAGTGCAGGATCGTTCTCCTCATATCCCATCTCGATCATGGTTTCCATATCTTCCATCTGTGTAACCAGATTCTGATAGGTCTCCATATCATCTTTCATGTCTTTTAATTCTTTCATTTTCTTCTGGGAAACTTCTGCATCATCCCAGAAATCAGGCGCTTCCATTTCGCGCTCTAATTCTTCGACCTTCTGCTCTTTGTTAGCCAGGTCAAAGTGAATCCCTCACTTCCACTAATGGTTCTGTATAAGTCGCAAGAATGCTCTTGAACTGGTCTAATTCAACCACAGCTTCACCCACTTTCTTATTATAAATATTCTCTGTCGGACTCCCTGTGGATAACCGACTGAATTGCTATAGATTATAGCATTCCTGATAAATAATTCGTTTAAAATAATAACATATCTTTAAGCAAATTACAAACAAAGAATTACACATAAAGCCTGTGTAATTTATGAGAAGAAGCTCTCTGCAACACTTATATCTGCAATATATCCCACTGTTCCTGTCATATAGATAGTTCCGTCCTCTTCCATATCGATCTGTATCATTCCGCCCGGCTGATTTACATTAATACGGGATTCCACCAGTCCCAGCTTATAGGCTGCCGCTGCCGCCGCACAGCTTCCTGTTCCGGAAGCCTTTGTATATCCAGAGCCTCTTTCCCAGATTTCAATCTCCAGATTTCCCTTGTCGACCTGACGGCAGATCTGCAGGTTCATTCTCTCCGGAAATTCATCTGCATTTTCCACATAAGGTCCCAGATTCTTTACAGCTTCTGCACTTACATTGTCTGTAAAAATAATGCAGTGTGGATTACCAACTGTCAGGCAGGTAGCCTTGTATTCTTTTCCATGGAATACGAAATTCTCCTTAATTACTTCACGAACTTCACCGGAAACAGGGATATCGCTGGAGATAAAAGATGGTTTTCCTATGTTTACTTTAAATTCCGTTGCCCGGCTGTTCAGGCATTCCACATGAATCGTGCCTGACATAGTTTCAATGTCAAATTTTTTCTCAGTAATATATCCATTATCCATCAGATATTTGGCAAAAATACGCACGCCGTTTCCACTGATGGCAGATTCACTTCCGTCTGCGTTAAAAATACGCACACCCAATTTCCCATCAATTTCTACCGGTCCATAAAGCACACCGTCAGCGCCAAGCCCAAATCCTCTCTGGCAGAGAAGTGCAATCTTCTTTCCCTGAAGCTGTACCTGATTTTTCTTCGGATCAAGAATCAGATAATCGTTTCCAAGTCCCTGATATTTACTCATAATAATTGTATTTGCCATAACCATATCTCTCCTTCTGATTTATAATCCCGGATACTTCCCGCTTTTGTATCTGCATCGATAATCAATTGTCGGGCAATCTTTCCAACTCACTTCGCCACTTGTCTGAGTCCCCACCCACTGCTTATTGCTCTTCGCAACCTCCGCAGGGGACTTACTTGATTCGGTTAAATTTTGTGTCAGGTAATTTTCTCATATCACATCCTGACTTTATATTCATTATATTTTATTGTTTTTACCATGTATATAGAGTAAAATGCTTAAAACATTGCAAAAAATGCTCTGTAGGTATTACAAAAAAGACCATTATATCAGTTCTCTGATATAACAGCCTTACAGCAGCATCGCTCCTCTCTGTTCAGTTTTCTATTTCTTTACCCTATTTCGAAATAGTTACAAAGTTTTTACGATTACTTTGTAATTGCATGATACTATTATCGTGTAATAATGTCAATATCTTTGTAGCATATTTTCTCAGAAATTATAAAATATATTCGTTACTATTTGTTACATTCTTAGTAATAATTGTACATTTACACATTAAATGATATGATTATACCATGAATCAAACTTTTCCCTCCGCTTATTGCTTTCCACTGCTTATTTCTTTTCACAATCTCCACAGAGGACTTGCTTGATTCGATTAAATAATCATTGCAGATATCGGAGGCAGATATGTTATTATCAGAACAGTTCTATCAGACAGAAAAAACAGGATACCTGAACGAACAATTCCGACTTTTTCATCTTAAAGACCAGACCAGAAAGGAATTCTCTTACCATTATCATGATTTTCACAAGGTAGTTATCTTCATCTCCGGCAAGGCTGCTTATCATATAGAAGGAAAAGCTTATCAACTGAAACCATGGGACATTCTTCTGGTAAACCGCCATGCCATCCACCGCCCGGAGATTGATCCATCTGTTCCATATGAACGTTTTATTCTCTGGATCCAAAACGATATTCCCTGGCAGGAACTGCTGAAATGCTTCCAGAAAGCAAATGACCGAAGCTATAATCTGGTACGTCTGAACTCTGCTCTTCAGGAAAAGATGAAAGACATCCTGTTTGAACTGGAAAATTCTGCAAAATCCGATGAATATGGAAGAGAAATCCTGACACAGTCACTTTTTCTTCAGTTTATGGTTTATCTGAACCGTATCTTTCTGGAAAAGCAGTACATTTTTGATAAAAAATCCTACACCTTTGACTCGCAGATTGCCAGTATCCTTCAGTATATCAACCACAATCTGAAAGAAGATCTATCTGTAGAAACGCTTTCTGCCAGATATTATGTAAGCAAGTACCATCTGATGCGGAAGTTCAAACAAGAAACCGGCTATACCCTTCATAATTATATTGTAAACAAGCGGCTTCTTATGGCACGTACTCTGATCTCAAATGGAATGCCTGTGACAAAAGCAGCACAGGAAAGCGGGTTCGCAGAATACAGCACTTTTTCCCGGGCATACCGTAAACAGTTCAAAACCAACCCCAGCGAAGAACTGCCTCATTATAGCAATCCTCTAAAATAATGCATCCACTACCTTTACACAACAATTCCATAACACAAAAAAGATGTAACCATGTCTGAAAGAATCTTTCTTTCCAGACATAATTACATCTTTTATTGTTCTCAGGTCCGGCAGATATTCGCGCTCCGCTTACTGTTTCACTTTCTTCTTCGCTGTCGCACAGTAGAATACGAATCCCAGCAGTACCAGTGCCACGATCATCCATCCGGCCAGCGCTGCTGTTCCCAGACCTGCAAATTTATCATAGTAACCTTTCAGATAGATCACAATGATAATCGCCGGAATTCCATAGGCAACATAATTTTTCAGACATTTCGGAAATTTCATGCCTGTACCGGCATTCACCTCTGCAATAAAATTGTCCCATCCCCATCCGTTCTTTCTGGTACAAAACAGAAGGTAACCAAGACTTCCAAGAGGAAGAAGGTTATTAGAAACAATAAAGTCTTCCAGATCCATGATGTTGCTTCCATCTCCGAATGGCTGGAATCCGGAAAGTACATTGAATCCAAGTACACATGGAATGCTTAAGATCACAACAAGAACTGCGCAGACAACAACACTCTTTTTACGGTTCCAGCCAAACAGTTCCATATTAAACACGATCAGGTTCTCAAATACAGCAATGATCGTTGAAACCGCAGCAAATGTCAGAAACAGGAAGAACAGACTTCCCCACAAAGCCCCTCCGCTCATCTTTGCAAAAATATTGGGCAGAGTGATAAAGATAAGGCTTGGACCTGCATCTGGCTGGATTCCATAGGAGAAGCATGCCGGAATAATGATAAATCCTGCTGTCAGCGCAACAAAAGTATCGAGTACGGTGATGCTTACCGCCTCTCCGGTAAGGCTTCTGGATTTGTCCAGATAACTTCCGAAGATCAGCATGGCACCAATACCAATGGATAATGTAAAGAATGACTGACTCAATGCCGCAAATACTACATTACCAACTCCTGCTTCCTTAATCTTCTGAAAATCAGGAATCAGATAGAAGCGGATTCCTTCTCCCGCGCCTTCCATCATTACTGAATGAACCGCAAGGATCACCATAATGATAAGCAGTGCACTCATCATTACTTTGGAGATTTTTTCAATACCATTTTGCAATCCCATGAAACAGACTGCAAATCCGATCAGACAGATGATCACCATCCATAACATCATCGTCGGTGCATTTCCCAGCATATCGGAAAAAGACTGTGTTACTGCTTCCGGAGTCGCTCCAACGAAATCTCCCCGCAGACTCTTCACACAATAGTAGATCATCCATCCTCCTACTGTTGTGTAAAACATCATCAGCATATAACATCCAATAATACCAATAAATTTCAATGGCTTCCAGCCGCTTCCTGCAGGTGCCAGTTTGTCAAAACATTTCGCAACACTTGTGTGGCTTCCCCGTCCTACCGCAAATTCTGCTACCAGAACCGGAATACCGAGAATAACCAGAAAACATAAGTAGATCAGGATAAAGGCCGCGCCTCCATATGCCCCGCAGATATACGGAAACTTCCACACGTTTCCAATACCGATGGCACATCCTGCTGACACCAGGATAAAACCAAGGCGTGAGCCGAAAGACTCTCTTTTCATACTGTTTTTCCCCCTTTATGGAATTGTTATGTGACTGTTCATCAATCATAATCACATAGCTGTGGATGTACTGAACAGTTCAGACAGATATTCACAATCTGCCAATTCAACGCGCTAACGTGTTTTTGCGCACGATAAAAGGGCCTCATGATTCAGCCCTTTTATTTTGCAGCAGACATGATCTGCTCACAATGTTCTGTTTACAAAATCATTACTGCCCGCTCTGTAGTAATGAACTCACCACTTACAGAAATGGGAATCTTCTCAACTGAGATAAACGAGTCAGGCCTTATTTTTACGTCCACAGCACTGTTTGTATTTCTTACCGCTTCCACATGGGCAGGGATCGTTCGGATATACTTTGATTTCTTTTCTCTGAACCGGTTTCTTAGGACCGGCACTGTCATCCTTGTTTGTTCCGGTAACTTTAGCTACCTGTTCACGCTCGATCTTCTGCTCTACATGTACATGGTACAGCATACGAAGAGTATCTTCCTGAATGGATGTGATCATCTCGTTGAACATATCAAATGCACTCATTTTATATTCAACAACCGGATCTCTCTGTCCATAAGCAGCAAGTCCGATACCCTGACGAAGGATTTCCATATCATCAATGTGATCCATCCACTTGCTGTCAATGCATTTCAGAAGTACAACTCGCTCTAATTCACGAAGCTGCTCCGGTTCCGGGAACTCTGCTTCTTTTTCTTCATAGAGCTTCACTGCCTCTTCTTTCAGTTCATGTCTGATCTCATCGCGTTTCTTGCCTTTTACACTCTCAGCTGTAAGCGGTCTGATCGGAATGATCGGAGTAAGAACACCGTTAAATTCATTCAGATCCCACTCTTCAGAATCTACATCATCAGAGAAACACATATCAACATAAGTATCCACTGTATCCTGGATCATCTTATAGATTGCTTCACGCATATTCTCACCGTCGAGAACCTGACGACGTTCTTTGTAGATGATCTCACGCTGTTCATTGTTTACCTGATCATAATCAAGAAGATTCTTACGGATACCAAAGTTGTTAAACTCAATCTTCTCCTGAGCTTTCTCAATTGCATTGGAAAGCATCTTGTGCTCAATCTGTTCATTCTCTGCAACACCAAGAGATGTAAAGATCTTCATCAGTCTCTCAGAACCGAACAGACGCATCAGGTCATCTTCCAGGGAAATATAGAAACGGGATTCACCCGGATCTCCCTGACGTCCGGAACGTCCGCGAAGCTGATTATCAATACGTCTGGACTCATGACGTTCTGTACCGATGATCATCAGACCACCTGCATTTCTTGCGACATCATCCAGCTTGATATCTGTACCACGACCAGCCATGTTAGTGGCGATCGTAACTGCTCCTGCCTGACCTGCCTGTGAGACAATCTCTGCCTCAAGTTCATGGAACTTGGCATTCAATACATTATGTTTGATTCCCTGTCTCTTCAGCATACGGCTGAGAAGCTCGGAAGTTTCAATCGTAATAGTACCGACCAGTACAGGCTGCTGTTTCGCATGAGCTTCCACTACAGCATTGACAACTGCGTTGAATTTCTCTTTCTTTGTCATATAAACAGCATCTTCATGGTCAACTCGGATAACCGGTCTGTTAGTCGGGATCTCTACAACGTCCATTGCATAGATATCACGGAATTCTTTCTCCTCTGTGACAGCTGTACCGGTCATACCGCCCTTCTTATCATATTTATTAAAGAAGTTCTGGAAAGTGATGGTTGCCAGAGTCTTGCTCTCACGTTTGATCTTAACATGCTCTTTCGCTTCGATTGCCTGATGAAGACCATCTGAATAACGGCGTCCCGGCATGATACGTCCGGTGAATTCATCAACAATAAGGATTTCATCATCTTTAACTACATAATCCTGATCCTTATGCATCAGGTTATGGGCACGAAGTGCAAGTGTAATATTATGCTGGATCTCCAGATTCTCCGGATCTGCCAGGTTTTCAATATGGAAAAATTTCTCAACCTTATGAACGCCCTGCTCTGTAAGGTTTACGATCTTATCTTTTTCATTTACAACGAAGTCACCTGTCTCGATAACTTCTTCACCCATGATGGCTGCCATCTTGGTCATCTCATGGCTGGCTTCACCGCGCTCTAACTGCTGAGCAAGGATATCGCAGGCCTCGTATAACTTGGTTGACTTACCGCTCTGTCCTGAAATGATCAGAGGGGTACGTGCCTCGTCGATGAGAATGGAGTCGACCTCATCGATGATACAGTAGTGCAGATCTCTCTGTACCAGCTGTTCT
>OCHC01002008.1_pt1 | contig 13348 bp, 9 predicted proteins | sample 1538641 | NCBI WGS metagenome assembly OCHC01 (sample SAMN04571714, study PRJEB22368) | human gut metagenome | biome: human gut; material: stool | host: Homo sapiens | place: Luxembourg | collected 2012-08-17
GTTCCAAAAAGGCTTTCTGCAAGCTGTATGTCACAATTTGCAGAAAGCCTTTTTCAACACACTCTAAAAAAGCAGCTCCATTTTTGTACCTTTTCCAAGATCGCTGTCCACATTGATCTGGGCATGATGTAAGGTTGCCCCATGCTTTACAATGGACAGTCCAAGACCAGTTCCTCCGGTCTGCCGTGAATGACTTTTGTCCACACGGTAAAATCTCTCAAATATTCTTTTCTGTTCAGATTTCGGGATTCCGATTCCATCATCCTCTACCCGGTAAAAAGGATGGTCCCCTTTTCTGCCTACATAAATATGAATGTGTCCTCCCGGATTGGTGTAACGGACAGCATTGTCCGCAATATTGTACAGCATTTCATATAAAACATGCCGTACTCCCTGAATGTTGATTGGAATACCGCAATAATCCAACGAAATGTTTTTCTTTTCCGCATGATCCCGGAGATTGTTTACCACATCCTTTGCCAGCTCATCAAGCTCTACACTTTCCATGGAGACCACTGCATCCTGCTGTTCATCCAGACGCGACAACTGGATAATATCTGCCACCAGATTTCCCAGACGATTGGCCTCCTTATAGATTCGTCCTGAAAAATCAGCAATATTCTCCGGTCTCACCATTCCATTCATCATCAGCTCCGCATAACCGGAAATGGACATCAGAGGTGTCTTTAATTCATGGGAAACATTTGCAGAGAATTCCCTTCTCACAGCCTCTGTCTTCTTCAACTCCTCCAGCTGGCTTGCAATTTGCTTATTCTGCTGATCCACCCGCATCAGCAAAGGGCGGAGTTCTTCGTAGCACACATTCGAAAGAGGATGCTCCAGATCCAGGTTGTTCACCGGCTCGATCAGACTCTTTGTCTGCCTTTGCACCAGAACGATCTCTACCAGAATGATCAACAGCATCAAAATTCCAAGCCAGATAAAGCTGCTAAGCAACGTATGGAACACACTGTCTGTTGTTTTTGCCAGGCGGAGGATTCTGCCATCATTCAGCTTCACCGCATAATAAAAGGTCTGGTGTGACAAGGTTTCCGAATAACGGACGATTTCTCCCTGTCCATCTTCCATAGCCTGGATAAATTCCGGACGGCTGCTGTGGTTTGGAAGTTTTGAAGCCTCTGCCTCATTATCATAGAGTACGTTTCCCTCTGAATCGGTGAGCGTAATACGGGTATCTGTGGTTTTTCCCACATTTCCGTTTAAATACTCTTCTCCAACTTCTTCAATCCCCACTTTTACATATTCAGCTTCATCTCGGACGCCCTTTTTCATAGTACTGTTAAACTTATCATACATCACAAAGCTGGCGGCTATAAAGGTAAGGATAACCGTGAGAACGATCATCACACTGGTATGACTGAGGATTTTCTTTTTCATCCCTGACTGCCTCCCTTGTCTGCCATTCTGTAACCTACGCCGCGGACAGTCTCGATTAGTCTGCCGGCATCCCCAAGCTTCTGCCGAAGGGTTCGCACATGTACATCCACAGTTCTGGTCTCCCCGTCAAAATCATAGCCCCATATATGGCACAAAATCTGGTCACGGGTCATAACGATTCCTCTGTTTTCCATAAGATACAGAAGAAGTTCAAATTCCTTGCGGGTAAGCTCCACAGGCTGCTCATCACAATACACCTGATGACGGCCTGGAAAAATACGAAGTTCCTCACAGCTAAGCTCTCTGTCATCTCCGTGGCGGCTGCTGCGCCTAAGCACCGCCTTCACCCTGGCTATAAATTCCATCATTCCAAAGGGCTTGGTAATATAATCGTCTGCACCGGCTTCCAGAGCACGAACCTTATCAAATTCTGCTTCCTTGGCAGTTACCATAATGATGGGAATATCTCTGGTTCCGGAAGATTTTTTCAGTTTTTCCAGAATGGAATATCCATCCTCTCCCGGAAGCATAATATCAAGAAGAATCAGCTCTGGTTCCTCCTCTGCAAGGGCTTTCCACAATTCCTGGGAGTCTTCTAACCCTCTTGCATGAAATCCGGTCGTCTCTAATGTATATACTAAAAGATCACGGATGTTGTTATCATCTTCAACACAAAAAATCATTTTTTAGTATTCTCCTCCCATGTCTTACCTATTTTTTACATTACCTGTAAATCATCATTATTTCTTAGTATACGTACTTTTTTCCCCTTATACAAGTGCACAACTGTAAAGTCACGGTAAAAAGCAGGAAAACAGGTTACCGTTCACGACCTGACCAGTAACACGCTTCGCGATGAACAGAAATCATACATTCGCATGTTTTCGCGCCGCAAAAATTATATTACCAGTCGCTGCCTCCGGAAATGATTCTCACAGGAATTTTTCCAGAGCAGCAACTGGCAACATCTACTCTCCCGGTTACGGAAGCATATAGTTCACACGGGCAACCTCCAGTTCGTGATGGAAATGTTCTCCCGGTGCATTTTTTACAGTGTCAAGGTGACTGTGGGTATCATAAAGATCCTCATGCACCTGAGTCACACAGACTCCGATATTGGAACAATGATCTGCGATTCTCTCCAGGCTGGTTGTAATGTCAGAAAGCACAAATCCCATCTCTATTGTACATTCTCCGGCACGAAGACGATTTACATGGCGTCTTTTCAGCTCACGGCTTAGCTCATCGATCACTTCTTCCAGAGGCTCAATTTCTTCGGCTGCTCTCATGTCCTGGTTTGCAAAAACGCTATACGCTTTTTCCACAATATCCGACACGGCTTTTTCCATAATGTGAAGTTCCTGCACTGCCTTGTCTGAAAAGCGGGCATTTTTTTCTGAAATTTCCTTTGCAGATTTCATAATGCTAAGTGCGTGATCGGAAATACGCTCAAAATCTCCGATACAGTGAAGCATAATGGACAAGCTGTGGCTGTCTTCCAGAGAAAGATCTTTCTGATTCAACTTGATCAGATAGGTTCCCAGTTCGTCCTCATAGCGGTCAACCTTTGCTTCAATCTTTTCCACACGGAAAGCTGTCTCCTCCTGGAAATCATCCAGCAAACCAAAAGAAAGGTTCAAAGCGGTTTTGGACTGCTCTGCCATTTTCCTGGCAGCTGTTTTGCTCTGCTCAATAGCAATACCAGGATTACTAAGAAAACGGGATTCCAGGATCATAAACTCCTGATCTTCTGCGGAAATAACTTTCTCCTCTTTTGTATCACGGACAGTTGCACATGCCATTTTTACAAGCATATCTCCAAATGGAAGAAGTACAAGTGTTGCAATGATGTTAAAGGCACTGTGGATCACTGCGATGCCGGCAGGACCTGCCACTTCTTCAATGAAAGAGAAATGTAAAAATCCATTCAGCACATAGAATACAACCATAAATGTAACAGTTCCTACAATATTGAAGTACAGATGAACGATTGCTGCACGTTTTGCATTCTTAGTAGCACCGATTGAAGAAAGCATTGCTGTAATACAGGTTCCAATATTCTGTCCCATGATAATCGGAAGCGCTGCTCCGTAACGGACTGCACCAGTTACACAAAGCGCCTGGAGAATACCAACAGAAGCTGATGAAGACTGAATAACAGCAGTCAGAAGTGCACCGGCCAGCACACCTAAAACAGGGTTGGAGAACTTCAGAAGGATGTTTGTAAATTCCGGTACCTCTGCCAGAGGTTTTACGGCACCGCTCATGGTATTCATACCGAACATCAGCACTGCGAAACCAACCAGAATGTTTCCAATATCTTTCTTCTTTTCATCATGAATGAAGACAATAAAAACAACTCCGATCAATGCCAGAATCGGTGAAAATGAGTTTGGGTTCAAAAGTCTTACAAAGAAATTGGAGCTTTCAATTCCAGCCAGGCTGAGGATCCATGCGGTAACAGTAGTACCGATATTTGCGCCCATAATAAAGCCAACAGCCTGGGACAGATGCATGATTCCCGAGTTTACGAAGCCGACTACCATAACTGTGGTTGCCGATGAAGACTGAATGATTGCAGTAACTGCTGCACCAACCAAAACTGCTTTCACACGGTTAGATGAAAGGTTTTCCAGAATCTTTTCCAGTTTACCGCCGGAAAGCTTTTCCAGACCGTCTCCCATTACCTGCATTCCATAAAGGAACATCGCCAGTCCGCCGACCAATGTCAGAATGCTAAAAAAATCCATTACGTTTCCTCTCCTTTTTTATCCTTTTAAAAGTTTATTGGGTTCTTAATTTCTTTTGTTTACAAAACCAATATAAGTGGGCTATGTAAAGTTTCGGGTGAGAAGAATGTTAAATATATGTAAAATACTTTACAATCTTGGATTTTCTTATACCGAAAAAATGTAAAGCCAGGCTGTTGAAAATGTAAAATATTTGTTTGATAGTTGATTTTACTGTATTTTCCAAATTTTACATTCAAAAAAATCCCCCAGGAAACATGAAGAATAATTTTACAATTATCGCTGCATATCTCATGAGGGATTTTTATATAATACGTGTAATGATTCAGTATCTTCACTGTTATATGCTTCGCGGAACAACAGGCTGAAGCAATCTATTACATCGAATATTAAGTAACTGCCATATTGACTTGTCTGAAAAAGGCTCTGATACTTTTAAAATCCTCGGATTTCCTCTTCCTCTGAATGGGTTTTATCGATGGAGCGGATTTCCAGAAAGTAACTGTAACTATCATTTACCTTTACTTCCACTCTGTCGCCAATCTTATGTCCTTTCAGTGCCATGCCAATCGGAGAGTCAATACTGATTCTGTTCTCCATGGAATTTCCCCTGATGGAAGTAACAAGCTTATATTTCTCAATCTCGTCATCTTCCTCAAAATAAACTTCTACAATGTCATCCATTCCAACCTCGTCACTGCTGGATTTATCAGAAACGATAGTTGCTGTTTTTAACATATTCTCCAGATAGCGGATACGACTCTCATTCTGGTTCTTATGACGCTTGGCAGCGTAGTATTCAAAATTCTCACTTAAATCGCCCTGGGCACGTGCTTCCTTTACTGCCTCAATTGCTTCTTTGCGGACAACTAGCTTACGGTGCTCAATCTCCTGTTCAATTTTCTCTACGTCTTTTTTGGTGAGCTTCTCTCTCATTTTTATACATCTCCTTTATAGCTGCAACACCACTTTGCACACCACCTTAACAGATGGCAAAGAGTTTGTCAAATTGCCAATGGAAAACATTAATTCCAATAATGCTATTGTTCACTCCATGAACAGAAACCCTATAATTTCTTTTTCCCCAGTCGGACTTCTTCCATCAGCTTCGCAGTCTCAGCATCTGCATGATCAAAGAGATAGGTATGACTGGACTGGCGGTGCTGATGCCATTCCTGGCGGAGCTGCTTTCTAGTCTCTTCGATTTCTTCTTTCAGACCTCTTGCGGAAATACGACTGGCGCCCTGCCCCATAATGATAATCTGTTCCAGTCCGTCTGAAGTAGCAACCGTTACCTGATGCTGTCTGCCGATTTTGTGAACTGTTTTTTCAATATATTGATCGGCAGTCTCCGCTTCTTTTGTATAAACCACATGAATATTGTGATAAGTAAGCACTTCCTCCTGGTGTCCCTCCACCTTGTAGGCATCAAATACAAGAATCAAAGTACATTTCTTATATCCCTGATAATTACTTAAAATATCCATCAGCTTCGTCTGTGCTGCACGGACATCCGCATCTGCCAGTTCTTTCAGCTCCGGCCAGGCAAAAATAATGTTATAACCATCCACAAGAAGGTATTCTTCCTGGTCTTTTTTTGCAGAAGAACTGCTGCCAGAATAAGATAGGGCACTTACCACTTTTTTATAAGAAGACACGCGGTCTCTTTTCACCGGACCAAAGGTACGCTCAAAAATGGCCTGAAGTTCTTTGTCATCCTCATAGCTTCCACGGTAGGCAAATTCCGGCGGCTGGTAACCACTTCCCGCATGACTTCTACTTCCAGATGTATTTCTGGTAGTTCCTGTACTACCAGCTCCACTGCGTGCTGAATTTCTGGCACTTTGAGCAGTATCGTCTCCACTTGCAGGATTTCCAGAGCCTGACGCAGCATCCTCCCAGTCTTCCTCGCTGAGATCATCCTCAAACTCTGCCATAATCCCAGTATCCAGGTGCATATACTCTTCCACTTCATACCATGGCACCACAAATCCAGCTCCATGGGCACAAAATACAGACCCGGTAGGATTATCCAGATCCCGCTCAGAATCGTAGCCGATCTGTTCCACGATCTCATCTTGATTTTTACAAGGCTCATATCCTTTTAAACTGCAGAACAGTCTTCCCATTCCCCTTGTATAAGAAACTACTTCTTTCTGGTAATCGCGCATAGTCGAAACAGGCGCTTTTCCCTTCAAAATAGCGGTATTTTCCTCTGTCTCCATAGGAAGAAGAGTTCCCTGCATTTTCTGGATATCATTCATTGCACGGCCAACAACCTCCACCGGCACTTCCAGCCGAAATTCATAGTAAGGCTCCAGCAGAACATTCTGTGCTTTCTTAAGCCCCTGACGGATAGCCCGATAAGTAGCCTGACGGAAATCTCCGCCTTCTGTGTGTTTCTGGTGGGCCCGTCCGGTAAGCAGGGTAATCTGCATATCTGTGATCGGTGCACCAGTCAGCACTCCTCTGTGTTCCTTTTCTTCCAGATGAGTGAGGATCAGTCTCTGCCAGTTCCGATCCAGCACATCCTCACTGCAGGCGGTAAAAAACTGCATTCCGCTTCCTTGCTCCCCTGGTTCCAGAAGAAGGTGAACTTCCGCATAATGGCGCAAAGGCTCAAAATGTCCCACACCTTCCACAGGTGCCGCAATGGTTTCTTTATATACAATATTTCCCGTTCCAAAATCCACAGCCACATGGAACCGCTCCCAGATCAGCCTTTTCAGGATCTCAATCTGCACATCTCCCATGAGCATGGCGTGGATTTCTCCCAGCTGCTCGTCCCACACAATATGAAGCTGGGGATCTTCCTCTTCCAGTTCTCTCAGCTTCTTCAGCATCTGATGCACATCGCAGCCTTCCGGCAAAATAATCTGATAGTTCAGTACCGGCTCCAGTACTGGCATATTGGAATTCTCTGTCACGCCAAGTCCCTGTCCTGGAAAAGTATGGGAAAGACCTGTCACTGCGCACACGGTTCCCGCGGGCACTTCTTTCACCAATTCAAATCTGGCGCCAGAGTAAATCCGGATCTGGTCAGCCTTTTCCTCCCATACTTCCTCTCCTGCTGCCACATTTCCCTTGCTGGTAATAAGAAGTTCTTTTACTTTCAGTGTCCCGCCTGTAATCTTCATATAGGAAAGACGGTTTCCCTGATCGTCTCTGGCAATCTTATAAACCTTCGCGCCGAAAGCCTCAGGATATACCGGACATCTGGTGTACCTGTCCAGTCCGCGGATCAGCTTCTCCACCCCTTCCATTCTCAGTGCAGAGCCAAAATAGCATGGAAAAACCTTTCGATCTGCGATCAGACCGGTAATCTCTCTCCTGGATACTTCTCCTGTTTCCAGATATTTTTCCAGCAGTTTCTCGTCACACATAGCAAGACTCTCCAGAAATTCTTCAGAAAATTTATTTTCCATCAAATTCTGCTGTTCTTTTTCACCAGCCGGTAATTCCGGTTCCAAATCTCCATCAGCATTTTCATTTTCTGAAAAATCCATGCAGTTCTCATTCAGCCTTTTTTTCAATTCGGTCAAAAGAGCATCGTGATCCGTTCCATCCTGATCCATTTTGTTCACAAAAATAAATGTGGGGATCTGGTACCGCTCAAGCAATTTCCATAAAGTCACCGTATGTCCCTGCACACCATCTGCACCGTTAATCAAAAGCACTGCATAGTCCAGAACCTGCAAGGTACGTTCCATCTCTGCAGAAAAATCCACATGCCCAGGCGTATCCAGAATGGTAACTCTTGTTTCCGGGAATTCCAGCACTGCCTGCTTGGAAAAAATCGTGATTCCCCGCTCACGCTCAAGGGGTGAAGTATCCAGATATGCATCCTTGTGATCCACTCTTCCAAGCTTTCGTATCTTTCCGCTTAAATATAAAAGTGCTTCTGACAATGTAGTTTTTCCTGCATCTACATGAGCCAGCAGCCCCATACAAATATTTTTCTTTATTTTCTCTGACTGTTCACCCACGAAAACGCCTCCTGTTGTAAAAATCTCTTGTTTTAGTATATCACAACAGAAGGCGCCAGTCGAGACACAGGTGTTTATTTCATTATTTTCAATAAATCACCAGAGCGTGTTATGCTATGAACGCCAAAATTTGTTTTATAATAAAATTGTTTTATCTTTACAATATTTGATAACATGATATAATTCATACGTGATAAAAAAAGTACAATAAAGTAACCATTTAACAGAAAGTGAGAACTTCCATATGAATCCCTTAAAAAAATATACTGTCGGATTTTTCAGAATGTATTCAAATTTGCCCTTCCATTCCTTCCATACCGAAATCCGGAGATCATCAGCAGTCTGAAAGCTGTTCCTGATGTGCTGAAAAAGAAAAAATGTGAAAATGTGCTGATTATTACAGATGCAGGAATCCATAAGCTTGGTCTTACAGACCGCCTTGAAAAAGTGTTGACAGACAGCAGCATTCCCTATATCCTTTATGACAAAACAGTAGCAAATCCTACCACTGTGAATGTGGCTGAGGCACTTGAACTTTATCATGAAAATAACTGTCAGGCCATTATAGGCTTCGGCGGAGGCTCCAGTATGGACTGCGCCAAGGCAGTAGGTGCCAGAGTCGCCAAACCTCATCAGTCTCTTGCAAAGATGAAAGGAATCCTGAAAGTGCACAAAAAGCTTCCACTTCTTATCGCCGTTCCAACCACAGCAGGAACCGGAAGCGAAACTACACTGGCAGCGGTAATTGTGGACGCCGAAACCCGGCATAAATATGCCATCAATGACTTCCCGCTGATCCCCCGCTATGCAGTGCTTGACCCCAAGGTCACCTTGAGCCTTCCGCCATTTATCACCGCTACCACAGGTATGGATGCACTCACCCACGCAGTGGAAGCTTATATTGGTAATTCCACCACACCAGGCACCCGTAAAAATGCCCGGGATGCAGTGCAGCTGATTTTCGAAAATCTGGACACTGCTTACACCGACGGAAGCAATAAAGAAGCGCGCCGGAATATGCTCCGCGCCTCTTATTTCGCTGGCTGCGCTTTTACAAAATCCTATGTAGGCTATGTACATGCAGTTGCCCATTCTCTGGGAGGACAATACAATGTTCCACATGGACTTGCCAACGCTGTACTTCTCCCTTATGTTCTGGAAGCTTACGGAAAAACGATTTATAAGAAGCTGGCAGCCCTTGCTGTTGCCGCCGGTGTTGCCTCCAAAGAAACACCGGAAGAAGAAGCCGCATTAAACTTTATCCAGGCGGTCAAAGACATGAAGGCCCGCTTCGGAATCGGCGATACCATCCCGGAAATCCAAGAAGAAGACATTCCGAAGCTATCCCATTATGCGGACAAAGAGGCGAATCCGCTGTATCCGGTACCGGTACTGATGGATGCGCAGGAGCTGGAAAAATTTTATTATATGCTGATGCCGACTAAAGAAAACACAGTGCAATAAAAAACTGGTAAAATGCCATATTGTCACCTTTATAACATTACATTCGTTAATCTCAGTTTAAATAAGATAGTTTTGCATTACACCCTTTATAGCCTTTCACATTATGTAAACTATATTTCAAAACATCAAACAAATTATTAATAATCAGAAAGGACTTTCCCATGACCCAGGAAGCAATCCAGGAAATCATCCGCAAGCAGCGGAACTATTTTTATACAGGCGCTACCTTAAACATTGACTTTCGCATCACTGCCTTAAAAAAGCTGCAAACCTCCATCCAGTCCCACCAGGAGCAGATCAATACTGCCTTGAAGTCAGACCTGGGAAAAAGCAGCTTCGAGAGCTACATGTGCGAATCCGGTCTCGTTCTCAGCGAGATTACCTATATGCTGAAGCACATCCGCTCTCTTTCCAAAGAAAAGACAGTGCACACACCACTTGCCCAGTTCCATTCCAGAAGTTACAGGAAGCCGTCCCCATACGGTGTCACCCTGATTATGAGTCCATGGAACTATCCCTTCCTTCTCACCTTTGATCCACTGGTAGACGCCATCGCCGCCGGAAACACTGCAGTATTAAAACCCAGCGCCTACTCTCCTGCCACCAGCAATCTCATCTGCGAGATCGTCCGCGAATGTTTTCCGGAAGAATATGTAGCTGTTGTTATGGGTGGACGCCAGGAAAACTCCTGCCTTCTCCAGGAGCACTTTGACTACATCTTTTTCACCGGCAGCCAGGCTGTGGGAAAAGAGGTTATGCGCCATGCCAGCGAGCACCTCACTCCTGTTACCCTGGAGCTTGGGGGAAAAAGCCCCTGCATTGTAGATAAATCTGCAAATATCAAGCTTGCCGCCAAACGTATTGTATTCGGAAAATATCTGAACTGTGGACAAACCTGCGTAGCCCCTGACTACATTTACTGTCACAGGGAAGTGAAAGATGAGCTTCTGAAGCAGATTCAGAAACAGATTCGTAAGCAATTTGGTAAGTCACCTCTGGATAACAAAAATTACGGAAAGATCATCAACGAAAAGCATTTCAACCGCATTCAGAACCTAATTGATCCTGCGAAAATCATCTGCGGCGGAAATGCCCGTCCCGAAACTTTACAGATTGAACCTACCGTCATGGATCAGGTAACCTTCGAAGATGCCGTAATGCAGGAAGAAATCTTCGGACCGGTAATGCCTGTCCTTACTTTTGATTCCATAGAAGAAGTAATCCGAAAGGTAAATTCCATGGCTCATCCTCTGGCTCTTTACATTTTTGCCCAGGAAAAAGCCATCTGCGAAAAAGTCACCTCTGAGTGTGGCTTCGGCGGTGGCTGTATCAACGATGTGATCATTCACCTCGCCACCAGCGAAATGCCATTCGGCGGCTTTGGGGAAAGCGGTATGGGAAGCTATCACGGTCAGAAAGGCTTCGAAACCTTTTCCCATTACAAGAGCATTGTAGACAAAAAAACCTGGATTGACCTGCCGATGAGGTATCAGCCTTATAGACGGATTTATGATAAGCTGATCCATATTTTCTTGAAATAAAGTGTTACTATTACTTTGGCTCGTTGCTCGCGTAAATAAAAAATAAAGAAGTCGAAACTATGTGTTATAATTTCAATAGCTGCACCGAATTATTTAATGCGATTTGCAAAATGTTTAACATTGGTTGTTAATTAATATGACAAAAGAGCCGCATTTTTACTATGAAAGTTCCATGTCCAAAGTTGACATGTCCCTTTCGTAAAAATGCGGCTCAATAACAATTATTCTACTCCCTTAATCCTTTCCACAATACTTCCATTCCAACCTGTGAGATCACTGTCCATAAAATTGGATACAATGGTTCTTGCAGCCTGGCTGTCCAGCATGGTCACAACACAAAGGTACACAGACAAACTGGCAGCCAGAGACAACAGTACCATAAAAGTCCTCTTCTTATCTTTTGTGAACTGTTCCCTGGAAAGTCTTGTGAGCAAATTTCCCTCTCCTGCTTTTCTTGTTTTTGATGCGTTATGAGAAGGACGATAGCCAAGTGCCTCGATAGGCGAAACAGCAACTGCCATTTTTGCAGGTTTCCGGCTGGCAAGAAAGATGGTAATTCCAACCAGCAAAATGGTTACCACCAGTACCACCGGGTGAAAACAAACCTCTCCATTCTCAGTATTCGTATTTTCAGTCACTATTATAACAGTTAAAAATGTCTCGGCCAATATTTGCTTCTTTTTTTGTAGAATTTCTGCGAAAATTTCAGTTAAATTTTATAACCGCAGTTTCTTCTGGCCTATTTTTTCCTCTCTACATACCTTATTTTCAGTATGTAAAAGGGCGGCTCACCGCCGCCCTCATCGTTAATATTCTGTGCTCAATAGAAAATCTGCAATGTGCATACTCTTAATGCCCTGGTAATTGCCTCCGGCAAATTCATCGGTTCTTAAAACATACTTCGGATAGTTATCCCGGATTTCCAGCAGCCGTTCATATTCGCGCTTTTCTGTCTTCTCAGATTTGATTTCCTGTGTGACCTGCACATACAACCGGTCATTCTGCTTCTGCGCCACAAAATCGACCTCACCATCCGGCGTTTTTCCAATCGTCACGGTATATCCTCGTCTGCAAAGTTCCAGATACACCACATTTTCCAGACTGGAAGCAACGCTGTCTGGTGTATAGCCCAGCACGCTGTAACGTAAAGCGGTATCAGCAAGATAAAACTTCTCCTGCGTTTTCAGAATCTCCTTCCCGCGCAGGTCGTATCGAGAACAGCGATGAAGGAGATATGCTTTCTCCAGCTTTTCCAGATAGCTGTACACCGTTTCATTGTCGATAGAACGATGCTCTGATTTCAGATAATCAGAAATTGATTTTGCTGAGAATGAATTTCCCACATTCGCAAATGTGTACCGAACCACCCGTTCCAGCTGGTCGATCTTGCGAATCTGGTTTCTCTTTACGATATCCGAGAAAATCGTGGAATTATAGATATCCCGGACAATCGTATAAACCTCATCCTGTGAATACTCTCGCAGGTGCGTTGCAGGGAAGCCGCCCAAGCGGATATAGTCTGCCAGTTCAGCATGAATATCCTTTACCTGTGTATACTGCTTTTTGAATTCCAGATATTCCTGAAACGAAAGCGTATAGATACGGAAGGAAACATATCGTCCGGTCAGGTAAGTCGCTATTTCCGAAGACATCATTCTGGAATTGGAGCCTGTCACATAAAGGTCAACATCATAATCCGTTGCCAGGGAGTTTACCACTTTCTCCCAGCCTTCAATTTCCTGAACCTCATCCAGAAAGAGATACGTTCTCCCCGTTGGATTTAGCTTTTCTTTGACAGCCTTGAACATATCCTTCGCTGTCATATCCTCATAATCCATGGAATCGAAGCGCATGCTGACAATCCTCTCAGACGGAACACCATGCTCCTGTTGCAGCTTCTCCATGATCATTTTAAGGACTGTGGATTTTCCGCAGCGGCGAACTCCCGTCAACACTTTTACAAAAGGTGTGTCGGTGTAGGCCATAATCTTATCGACGTAGAGCGGTCTGTCTATCATAGGAACCACCTCCATGGTTCCATAATACCGCAAGCACATAAAAAAATCAATAGGTTTTGCGATTATAAACCGCAACTTTTATTGATTTTCATTGACTTTTTCGGATTGTGTCGAATTCTGTTTCCTTTCAGTTTCAGAATACCGTAGTTTAACCAAAAAGTCCAAAAAGCAGCAGCACCAGAGTCGTGCCG
>OCHC01002019.1_pt1 | contig 13257 bp, 8 predicted proteins | sample 1538641 | NCBI WGS metagenome assembly OCHC01 (sample SAMN04571714, study PRJEB22368) | human gut metagenome | biome: human gut; material: stool | host: Homo sapiens | place: Luxembourg | collected 2012-08-17
GCGGTTTCCGCCGCAAACCCCATTTATTATTAATTTATCTTTAATTTATAAGTCTGATACATAAATACGAGTGTCGGATACTGAATGCGAGGTTTCCGACGAGTAGTGTGATTACTGGTAGGCGGAAACATAGATGTCTTCACCGATAGAGAAAGGGCGTATGATGGTGCGTGCATTGACACTTGAAGATTTGAACAAAGCTGCGAAACTTGGGGGACCGAGTACACTGTCCGAAAAGACTTTGCTTGAGCCGGCAGCTGGCCCCGAAGGCATTATTGCCCCGGCCAAATACACCGGTAGCAATGGTGCCACATATGTATTTGAAGACCGCTATATCGGTGGCGAGTCGAAGCGTACTGTACTGGTGGATTCGCGTACATCGCAAAGCAATCGTCTTGAAGACTACGTGACTAAGGCCATCAAAGATGGTCATCCAGTATTGTCGCGTATGCCGCGTATTCGAGTGACTTACCAGGTTCCGGATGAGACAGGGGAAACCTTTGAACGTTCTTATCTGGAAACGCAATTGCCGCATCGAGCATTCGACGGTCATATTCGTATCGGGTCGATAAACGGCAAATCGACTTCTGAACTGACAGAATATGTGCAGGCACGTAATTCGACCGCTGAAAACATGATGCCGTTATTCACGTTATCGCCAATTACGGTGGCATTCGGAGGCTGGGACTCTACGCGTCGCAAGAACCAGCTGCGCATCGCATCTCCATTTAACGGTGAAATTATCGGAGTACTAGCAAATCAGGATCAGGATCGCCCGGTATTCCGAGCCGGCGCACGTGTAGATCCGGTTGAGGCGAGTATTAAGTTCGATAAAGATGACGCCAAAGCAATTGGCAGAATCATTCAACCTGAAGTCAGCGATAACACGTTTAAAACTTTCGAAAAAGAAGGAAAGGGCTCCAAGATCGGACTGGGCGCGATTCCTCCATCCACGAAGAACGATGCCTATGATGGCATCGCGGTGAGCAATATTATCCGTACTCATGTGTTGAGCTTCTCAACACTACGATCCTTGCGCTTCGGTAAGGGACCTGAAGGCGATGCGGCGATTCGTGTGCTGATTGCGGCGCTGATTCTCGATGCGATGGCTGGCAGTAATTCGGAACTGGTTCTACGTGCAAATTGCGTCCTCAGAGAATCCGCGAAACCGACCATGATTCTTGATAAGCGTTTTGGAGAGAGCGATGAACTGGATATGTTGGACTTGTCTCATGCCGATGAATTGCTTACCGAGGCATACGATCAGGCAGTGGCCAAAGCTGGTGTTGACTGGCATGGTCAGGTATTGGAGGTAACCGGCAATCCGCTGGTGATGAAGGCCGGTAGTGCCGACGAATCTGAAGATTGATGAGAAGGTCGTCACATGCCTTTCACAATCACAGCTCGATTTTTACTACACACTTATCAGGGGGCGGATACTACTGGCAAGCCTGAGCGGTATCCGTCGCCTGAACGGCTGTACAAGGCACTGGTCTCCACTGCGTATGGTGCATTTGGTTTTAATTCCAAGTATGCGAAACAGGAGTCTCGAGTCTCCGATCAGCAATTGGAGGCGGTGTTTCGTTGGTTGGAGACTAACCCGCCGGATGCTATTCGCGCACCTCGCATGAGTCGTCGTAATGGTTCTGACGCTATTGTTTACCGTGACCGTGGAAGTCGGAGTAAAAAGATTGCTGCGGATAAAAAGAATGTTTCGGCGGTCTGTTCTACCGCGTATCCCGATACGAATGAGGGCACGCTAATCTGGCAATGGAAGCAGGAGCCGGATGCTGATATCGCAGATTTGCTATCTCGCTTGTGTTGGGAGGTGCCTTATCTCGGGGAGGCGTGTTCGCCGGTCAACCTGACCACCACGAATGTTCCCGATGACGAGTTTCCCGTAGACCCTGATAACTCGTTGTATAAAAGCGATGACGACTTATCGGCGGCGCGTATGGCAGCCACGGTCGAATTCGATGTGCCGGACATAGGACATTTGCAGGAATTACAACGGGGATACGAGCAAGTGTATCCCCGTAAGGTATCCGCTTCGAATGGAAGCGAAGAAGAAAAGACAGTACTTTCTAATACGCTGACTGATTGCGTGCGCAGTATCGGATACCAGCGTAAGCAAGGTTGGATAGCTTCCAGTGAAATGCGCCCATGGCAGCATGGCTTTTTCATTCCCGCTGCTGTTGCCGCAACAAAAAGTAGCGCAACAGTTGACGATGAACATGATGTTGCATGGAATCCTGACGAATCTACATTCGTCGCTTGGTCCGTGGCATTGCATCGTCTCTTAGTGAGGCAATGGGGTTACGGTGCTTCACCTTTGTTGACCGGACGGTACGAAAAAGGAAGTACGGTGCCTCGGCCAGCCAATAATGTGGCCATACAGGTACTTACCGCGGGTATGCCAGTACGCGATGATGAATTGCGTGAATGCCTTCCTGGATTCCTAGTGATGGTTCCCCACGATATGCCGGTAGACGAGATAGATCATCTTGCTGATGTATGCGATACCTTGCGCAAGCAACAATTGTTCTACGCCCGTCAATCGGAAACGCTGTGTTTAGGTGAGGCCATGGAAGTGGATCTAGATACATTCTGGCAGCCGGTCAAATCTGGATATCGTCGATTGTGGACTCCCTACCCATTGTGTATTAAGGAGACCCGCAAGTTCCGCTCGAGAACTGATTCGAATCGACTCTGGAATGTGCAGGACAGTATGGCATTAGCAATTGCGTATGTATGGCGTGAGTATTTCACGCATAGACAAGATGATGCTGATACTGATGAAGCGGTCAATTCTCCGTCTGTTAGCATTCGAGAATCACGATATTGGTCAATGGCTGATTGTGTGAACAATCCGGAGTCTGGTGTGCACATTTACGATGCACATGACGAAACACGAACTCCGATGACGGATTACGTGCACAAGACTCAACCTGGTAATTTGCTGATGGGCATGACGGCATTGCTGTCCTTTGACAAGCAGCAGTGGCCCATTGAACAATCCGCAATAGCGATTGGTCAGAGTCGTCATCTCGGTGGAGGTTTCCTTGTGCCTGTGGATGTCTACACACAACTGATTGATAAAAACGGGAAGCCAGTGTGGCTGCGATGAATGATAGCAATAAGAATGGCATCAATGAAGCGCTGGAACTAATCGACCAAGCGTTTGTTCAGTTTGTGCGCGAGATTTACGGTGGTCGCACGCCGTATGCATGGCAGCGGAGATTGGTACATGAATTGGCATCAACAAACCGTTGGCCGGAACGTTTGGCCGCTCCGACCGGTGCAGGCAAAACAATGGTCATTGACGTTCATGTATTCCTTAATGCACTGGCTGGTCTGGCAACATCTGATAGTATCTTGGCTGATTCGTCGCTCGGAAAGGCCGCTGCAGTGTGCGGCCTGCGGCATCTTCCAAGGCGACTAGTGATAACCGTAAATCGCCGTGCACTGGTTGATGATCAGTATGACTCAGCATGCGCTTTGACTGACACTATTAATGCGCACGGTAATCCACCTAGTGACAGTGCATCGTCGTTGTTGCGTGATGTGTATCAAGGATTGCTTGCCCGCGCGGGAGAGAGTGACATGGATACTGTGGTGCCATGCCGCGTGGTCAGATTGCGTGGTGGTGAGCCCGTGGACTTTACCATGCGTGACTGGCGATATCACCCCACTGAATGCCAGGTGATTTGTGCAACACCTGACATGTTTGCCAGTCGATTGCTGTTCCGCGGGTATGGCACTAGTACGCTGGCGCGCTCCATCGAAGCGGGATTGTTTGGTTACGATACGGTGCTAATCGCTGATGAAGCGCACCTTAACCGACAAATGGTATACACGGCGCAGTCAGTGAACCGCTTGGAACATCTTTCTTCGGATGGTTTAGCGCAGTCGGTGCCGCCACTGCAAGTCGTCTCTACAACGGCGACGCAAGCTGACAATGCTGGAAGCGATGAAGAACTATGCATCGGCGTTTGTGAGAAGGATCTTGCCGGTGATCCAGAATTGACTCGCCGTCTAACATCGCCCAAACCTGTGAAGGTCGTGTCCATTCCTGCAAGCAGAGAAAAGGATTTCGCAAAGCTGGTTGCGGAAGCCTGTGTGGACGCATTCACCGATAAGAACGATGATGCGGTTGTGGGATGTATCGTCAATTCTGTTGCGATGGCGAGCGACGTGATGAAGCAGATGCGCGTAATCATGCGGGATCGAGGTTTTGAAAAGGGGGCCTTTGAAAGAAAGGTTCGTGGTTTAGTCGGCCCAATGCGCCGTTATGATAAGCGACAATTGTTGGACGGTACGATGCGGTCGTCCGATGTGAATGATTCGTCATTAAAAGACGGTTTGCTTTTGCGCGCGATAAAAGGCGATACAGAAGCTGTACAAATGTCAGAGCTTCGGTGTGTTGTTGCCACGCAGACTTTGGAAGTGGGCATTGACGCAGATTTCTCGATGCTGATTACTGAGTTGCCGTCCTCTAGTGCATTGGTACAGCGAGCCGGGCGTGTGAATCGTCGTGGCCTGCGCGATGAAGGACCAATCGTCGTGTTCCGTCATGAAGATTCCAGCAAGACGAAGAGCATTTACTCGTCAGAAGAATTGGAGGCTGCATGGCAATGGCTGCAAGAGCTTCCAGCTGAATCGGGATTGTCGGCGTGGGGAAGCGTACTCCACCCGCCGATTCCGCCTAGGCTACCCAGAGCAGCGTTGCAACGGCTGGAGCAATGGGATGTAGAGAATCTGTCTCATACAGATGAGGAATTGGGATCTTCCCTGTCGTGGCTATATCAGGCGGCATCTGATGTCGCGCTATGGTTGCGTGATGATTTGCTTTCGGGGGATGAACTCAGTAACGGTTTGGTCGTCAGACAATTGCCAAAGAATGATTCCGATGCAATCGGGTTGCTGACGAAGGCTCAACCAGTGGCTGATGAGGTGTTTCCGATACAAGGTCGGGGGCAGATTGATGAAATCGGCAAACGATGGGTGAATAGCCAAGATCAGAGTAACTCTATAGCACCGTTCCGCGTATTCATCGTAAGAGCTGATGAACAACAGGATATGGCGGTCATACAGTGGCGTAATGAGGAATCGCTGAACGATTCCATTCATCCTGGCGACACTCTGGTTGTAGACGATACAGCAACGTTGTTCGATCGTGATTTGCATATCATTGCGCCAAAAACGGCTCAGTCAACGAATGATGTGTACAACCTGTGCCAAAGTCGTGGCGTCATACTCAGTCAGCAAGTTTTGGATTTGCAAGAGCAGAATCGTGTTCTGACTTCCGCGATAGAAGATTTACGTGAGAATTTGCAGAGGGATAGTGAATCGTCAGCAGGTGCTAATGAGGCCCAGCATAAGGCCAAGATGGATAATACCGACGATGCAGAACCGATGATGCTGGATTTGATTAAGGATGACCATGCACGCAATGTACTGGTTCGAATAATCAGCGAAACCAATAATCGGTTTGGGTGTACCCCGCAAGATCAGCAAACATTTTGGCAACAATACAATGCTGATAGCGTGCATGATGTCGTGCCGGTCGAATACGCCATATTCCCTGCTGTTACCCTTGACTACGGGGACAATCCATGGTTATTTGTCCAGTTGACTACGGACGCGATAGCAGATGGCGAAGCGTTGCAGGAGATACGTTCTCCTCGCCGTCACGGTAAGTCACTTGTGTATTTAAATACGTCAGACGGCCATCAGCAGTCTGTCGCGCAACGTGCCGAACGATTCATGAAAGTGTTGGATTTGCCGTCGTCACTCCAGCAAGATATTGCTGTAGCTTGTCGTCATCATGATGACGGCAAGAAGGATTTGCGTTTCCAAGAGCTATTGCATTATCGGCTCTCACGACCGGAATACTATCAACAGTCGAAGTATCTTGCTAAAAGCCGATATCGTTCAATTGCCCGGGAAGCTGTTGTACGCCGCGAGCTGAATCTGCAAGGATGGCGGCACGAGCAGCGTTCCGCAGCTGAATGTTGGGCCGAGAGGGATGCCTTACATGCCGTTGATGTCGAATTAGTGACACGGCTGGTGGGTACCTCGCATGGTCATGGTCGTTCATGCTTCCGTGACAATGCGGAACGATTGGTGCCTCCCGCCGAAATTGCAGCGGAGCAAGCAATGACTGCCGTGGACATCGAACGGATTCATGCAGCCGCCGAAGAGTTGTTTAATGGCGGCATGTGGGAGTGCATCGTGAATTGCACAAATCGTCGATACGGTTATTGGGGCGTCTCCTATTTGGAGGCGATTGTGCGTTCTGCTGACGTCACAATTTCTCAGGAAGGCAGGTGAACAATGGAATTGATAATCAACGGACGCTACGATGAAGCGTTTTCGCATCTGCTGTTGTTCGGATTGGCTTCGATATTGGAGGATGCTGACGATTCACGCATCTGCACCATCCGATGGATTGACCGTACTCATGCGGGTATTGATGTCAGTGACAATCTCTCTTGGGAGGATTGCGCAACTGTTATACGTGACCATGCCCATCGTTGGAGTATGTCATCGTGGCTCAATGCAAGTGATGTGTATTCGGTACCGGTGAAGTCCGGCAAATCGTCTAAAAATGCGGTTTCGGCAGCTAGAGCCACACTTAGTCCCCGGTTGGGTACTCCCTCTCCTGATGATCGGTGGCGGTTGCTGGAGTGCAATCGTGCTCGGGCAATTGATGATTTGCAGACGGATTTGGATCGTCGTTATATCGGTGCGCTTGGGGAACCCTCTTACTGGTCAGGTGACATGGCCGCGCAAGGGTATACGCCAGACCGTGGCGCTTCTCGGTGGGAGATGGTGACGCGCAACCGTGGGCAGGAGTTTATCTCCGGTCGTTTACTGCCGCTTGCAAAAGCGGTGGCGGAACGCAACGTGCAATCAATTGTTGAGGGACTGCGTGGTACCACGATTACGGATGAGGCGGGCAAGAACAAGCAGGATAGTCGTACCCCGACTGGATTGCGGCATCCGTCGCTTACTGACAATGCTCAGGCGTGGTGCGCATTGTTTGGTGTGTCAGCATTTCCTGTGATGAAAGGGGTATCGGCCCGACGTGGTGCCACAGCATCGCTCTTTCAATTGCCAAGATACGGTTCGTATGCGATATTGCCGGTTTGGTTACAGCCGTGGACGTTGCAAAAGTATCGTTCTGTTGTACGCAGTCAGGCATTGCTGATAGTTGGCATCGAGGCGGTGCTTGGTAACGACGATAAAGATGATGCGGTACGTGAGAAAGATGATGGAATGCTCAAGCGAATCGGTGCAAATAATGCCGCGATTAGTTTGAGCCGACAGTGGCTGAATGGCAAGGGCGTGGAATATGCCATGCTGTTTCCCCAGTACGTTTCTAGTAATTCTTCGGCACCGGAACGGTGGCTGAAAAAAGGAGAACTTGTACTGCTCGATAGTGAAAAGACCGATTATGAACGATGATCCAATTCCTATCAGTTTGGTTGCCAATTATATGTTCTGTCCACGTAGAGCATGGCTAGAAGCAGTCGGAGAACGAGTTGATTCAGCTCAGATGTCACAAGGCACCTATGACCATCGTAAAGTTGATTGTATTGCTGGAGCGGATGATTCGGATGATTATCGGGCAGTCAATGTGCGACATGAGGTATGGGGAGTAGCAGGCCGGCTGGATGCTGCAAAGATGACTGATGAAGGGGTGATAATTCGGGAGTATAAAGCAACACCTGTGAAACGCGCGATGATTGTCACTGATGCAATGCGCACGCAGCTTGCTTTGCAGGCAGCTTGTTTGGAAGATATGGGCTTTCGAGTTGCCGGTGCAGAGATTTTCTTTACAACCCACCACCGCAACGTCGAAGTGGAACTTGGCAGCGAAGATTACGAACGCGCCCATACTGCTGTGAAGGAAACTCGTGCATTAATTAATTCGGATTCCGCTCCGGAGCCATTAGAAGATGATGCGCGATGTATGAGATGCTCTCATGTTGGGGTTTGCTTACCAGAAGAACGTAAATTGACGTCCGTGCGCCATCGGGTGATGGTGACTTCACCAGATAATCAGGTTACACATTTGGCAACGCCGGGAGCGAAAGCATTTAGCAGAGCAGGCCGAATGGTGGTGCTAAAGAACGGTGAGGAAATCGCTTCGATTCCATTGGACACGATTCAAGGTCTGCAGGTGCATGGCAACACAGACCTTTCCAGTGGATTAATGAGGGAATTGATGTGGCGGGATATCCCTGTGCTGTGGTGTAGCGGCACGGGGCGGTTGTATGGGTGGACGATGCCGTCCTATGGACCCAATGGGTCAGCTCGTGTTCAACAGCACGTGGCTTCCCATGAGGGGCGTCTTGGCTTGGCCCGAGAATTTATTGTCGCTAAAGTGCACAACCAATCGGTATTATTGCGACGATCCGACCGGTCAAATCCGGTTCTTGAGCAGTTGTTACTAATTGAGAAAACAGTGCGCAATACTAATCGTTGGCAAGATGTACTTGGATTAGAGGGAAAAGCAGCCGCTCTATATTTCTCGCAGTTCGGCATGCTCATTAAGCAAGATAAACGTGAAGACTGGCCGTGGACTGCAAGAATGAAGAGACCCGCTCCTGATGCATTGAATTCGTTATTGGACTATACGTATTCGTTGTTGCTTTCTGATTGCATACGAGCGTTGATATCCTGCGGGCTAGATCCTCATGCCGGATTCTTACATAGCAGTAAAAGGAATAAGCCGGCGCTTGCACTTGATTTGATGGAGGAGTTCCGGGCTCCCGTGGCCGATTCTGTAGTGCAGACCGTGGTGAACAATGGTGAGGTTTCGCCAGACGGTTTTATCTATTCCTTAGGCTCTTCGGTACGTATGTCAGATATGGCGAGGAAATCGTTGATTGGTGCATATGAACGACGCATGCAGACTGAACTCACACATCCTATTTTTGGGTACAAAGCTTCATGGCGCAGAATCGTTGAAATTCAAGCGCGCATGATTCTGGGCTACCTGGACGGGACACAGCAAACGTATAGAGGTATTCGCATACGATAGGTGGGCTGCGGCAAAAGAATGAATGAACGTAGCGTGAGGAACCAATAATATGAGTGATGAGCAGCGTAGTTATCTAATTGCTTATGACGTTAAGGATGACAGGCGACGCTCGCATGTTGCCAAGTTGCTGCAGAGCTATGGAGAGCGTATGCAATACAGTGTGTTTCTGCTACGAATACGTCCCGCGAAGCTTATTGCAGTGCAAACAGTACTTGAAACTGAAATAGACTTATTGTCTGATTCCGTTGTGGTGTGTGATTTAGGACCAAGTAATCGCGTCAATCAAGCACTTAATTTCATTGGTGTGCGAGGCTACAAAGATATTGTCATTCCTACGATAATTTGACCGATGGGTGAAAAGCCATACGGCTTATTTAAGGAATGTGATTTATTTTTTCGCGATATGCGATAGATGTTTGATAACTAAATAGTGGTACTAAGATAAGGGGGGCGGATGTTTTTTTGGACGGTCAGGCGGACAGTCCAAGGTGTTTGCGGTGTTGCATGGGGCTTATCCAGTCCAGTGACTTCTTGATTCTAGTCTCATTGTAGTGGGTCAGGTAGGTGTATTGCTTCAATGTTTGTTGGGCGGGTTCGGCAGTGTTTTTCCGCCCCTTACGCATACGAAATCAACGGCTCGACGACGAACTGACATCCACGAAAACAGCAATAGCGCCTATTGTTTTTTGCGAGATCTGAATCGCTCCTGAATGAGCTACTAGGCATTCGCAATGAGAATATAGCGGTTCTGTGGATCTGAGAATCGAGATTGCCATGTTAGAGGACGTAGCTGTCCTCCACCTCTCGCAGTTTTGTCGGGAAAACCTCCAGTGATACCATAAATTCGAGCCTGCCTTGCATACGTCAAAACGTATGCACTTCATTGAGGACGATGTCATTGCGTTTGATGCAAGGTTGAAGACGGGCTTGCATACGTCAAAACGTATGCACTTCATTGAGGAGCCTGAGATGCACGCTGGAACACACTCAGCGGGTTGCTTGCATACGTCAAAACGTATGCACTTCATTGAGGAGCGATTGCGACGTGGTGCCTTGCGTGCTATGGCTACTTGCATACGTCAAAACGTATGCACTTCATTGAGGATCGGATACTGTTGGTCTTTGGCCTTACCGGCGTAGCTTGCATACGTCAAAACGTATGCACTTCATTGAGGATTGAAGACCGAGCAGAAGGTGACACCCGAGTACGCCTTGCATACGTCAAAACGTATGCACTTCATTGAGGAGATACTTACGCCCTGCGTAAGGCGTGCTTCAGGGGACTTGCATACGTCAAAACGTATGCACTTCATTGAGGAGCCTCGTACACGGTCGGCCCTTTCGGCACCGGGTCTTGCATACGTCAAAACGTATGCACTTCATTGAGGATTGGGCCGGGACTACGGCCCCTCGGATATTGTCCACTCTTGCATACGTCAAAACGTATGCACTTCATTGAGGACCGTATGGGGGTATGAGGGCGAACGTCTGGACAGTACCTTGCATACGTCAAAACGTATGCACTTCATTGAGGACTGATTGCAGATTCATACGTCGTTGATTCGACATGCCTTGCATACGTCAAAACGTATGCACTTCATTGAGGAGTGGTCGGCCAGAAACGGTTCGTGGCCACGATGCGCTTGCATACGTCAAAACGTATGCACTTCATTGAGGACCGCAAGGTTCGCCACGCGATCGCAAAAGCTCTTAACTTGCATACGTCAAAACGTATGCACTTCATTGAGGACCGTCGAAAAGACAGTAGTTCAGGGCGGTGTACGCTTGCATACGTCAAAACGTATGCACTTCATTGAGGAGCAACGAGGCCACACCCACCGCACAGGCCGGCGACCTTGCATACGTCAAAACGTATGCACTTCATTGAGGATTCGACTTTCGGTAAAGCAATGGCGCAGGTCATGAAACTTGCATACGTCAAAACGTATGCACTTCATTGAGGAGTCATGACATGCCCCGGATACTACAAGCTCGAAAGCCTTGCATACGTCAAAACGTATGCACTTCATTGAGGACTGAATGTCGTCAACAATGGGTACACGGTCACCGGCTTGCATACGTCAAAACGTATGCACTTCATTGAGGATTCGGCGGTTTGAAGAACGCCGCGAGCGGGCTTATCTTGCATACGTCAAAACGTATGCACTTCATTGAGGATACGTGGGCGACGTTGTAACCTGCCGCTAACCCAAACTTGCATACGTCAAAACGTATGCACTTCATTGAGGATCCGGCACGGGCGTGGTCAACACGTGGAGTCCAATCCTTGCATACGTCAAAACGTATGCACTTCATTGAGGAGACCTGCTCAAGCGCGGCCTCATCCACCAGATGAGCATCGCTTGCATACGTCAAAACGTATGCACTTCATTGAGGAGGCGATGCAATCGCAGTTCGGATGCCTCTCGAAGGGCTTGCATACGTCAAAACGTATGCACTTCATTGAGGACAGTGGACGACCACGCGGGCCGCCAAATCGCCCTTACCTTGCATACGTCAAAACGTATGCACTTCATTGAGGAGCTCAGCTGGAGACACTGCCGGTACCCGACACGGTCCTTGCATACGTCAAAACGTATGCACTTCATTGAGGACACGTCAAGGACATCATCCAGGACACCAAGTGGTTCTTGCATACGTCAAAACGTATGCACTTCATTGAGGAGTGGCGTCCGCTAACGGTAAGTGTGTTGTCGCCTATCCTTGCATACGTCAAAACGTATGCACTTCATTGAGGACAGCACGGCGAGCTCATCGGCCGCATCACCAGCGCCGACTTGCATACGTCAAAACGTATGCACTTCATTGAGGAGGTTTGTGGATTGCCCAGTACGCCAACATGTCGCCGACTTGCATACGTCAAAACGTATGCACTTCATTGAGGGGGCGAGGCCATGCGCCAGTACAGCGGTACCGGCGTGCTTGCATACGTCAAAACGTATGCACTTCATTGAGGGCGCTAAGGATATTGCAGACATGGTGGATCGCGTTGACGCTTGCATACGTCAAAACGTATGCACTTCATTGAGGGGCATTGAGCGCCGCGAACGTGTCGTGGCTGCCGGCTCTTGCATACGTCAAAACGTATGCACTTCATTGAGGGTACCGAGTTACAGAGATTAGGGCCACGGCCTGCAAGCTTGCATACGTCAAAACGTATGCACTTCATTGAGGGGAGGACGGCACGGCGTTGTTCCTGCGCTGCTCGGCCTTGCATACGTCAAAACGTATGCACTTCATTGAGGGACGGGCCCAGTGTTGGCGAGCATGGGTTTGGCGGATGGTCTTGCATACGTCAAAACGTATGCACTTCATTGAGGGACGCAAGCGGCAGTGTCGTTAACGCCGTAAGGCGTGCTTGCATACGTCAAAACGTATGCACTTCATTGAGGGACGCGTTACGTCGAGGTGCCGGACTCCAAGACCGAGCTTGCATACGTCAAAACGTATGCACTTCATTGAGGGATGTCCACCATCACAGTGAAGTTCGTCATCTGGGCGCTTGCATACGTCAAAACGTATGCACTTCATTGAGGGGACAAGGTGCTGCTGGTGAAAAACGGCCGCCTCATCCTTGCATACGTCAAAACGTATGCACTTCATTGAGGGGAGCCGCATCTCTATATCCGTATCAAACCGCTCCCGGCTTGCATACGTCAAAACGTATACACTTCATTGAGGGGTGGTAGTTGCGTACCGGTGGCGCAGACTATGCGGTGCTTGCATACGTCAAAACGTATGCACTTCATTGAGGATTGGCACCGTGAGGCCATTACGGCAAGAGAGGCGCGCTTGCATACGTCAAAACGTATGCACTTCATTGAGGACTCGCCCAGACCGGCAAGGACGCCGGCGACCACTTCTTGCATACGTCAAAACGTATGCACTTCATTGAGGGAGTGTGAGGCATGAAAGAAAACTCTTACACTCTGGCCTTGCATATGATGTGACCTGGTTTTTTGTTCCGCATCTCCTATCGAGTGAGAGGAAATGCGGAACAAAAACCAGGTCACATCAATATCGATACACTTCCGTGTGAAGCTCGTCATAGTGGATTGCACGAAAAAACAGATAGGGGGCTTTCCGCCATCAACAGCGGAAAGCCCCCTATTCTTACGGTCTACCTGCAATCACTCCGCAGCAATCGCGGCCTTGAGCTCCTCGACCTTGTCGGTCTTCTCCCA
>OCHC01002054.1_pt1 | contig 12992 bp, 9 predicted proteins | sample 1538641 | NCBI WGS metagenome assembly OCHC01 (sample SAMN04571714, study PRJEB22368) | human gut metagenome | biome: human gut; material: stool | host: Homo sapiens | place: Luxembourg | collected 2012-08-17
TCAATTTCTTCTTTAAATCCCATAATTATTTTTTTGAGTGTGCAAAGATAGTTAGTATTTTTTTGCTTTCCTTTTTAACCTAACAAAAAAATGCTTACCTTCGTTAAATAAAAAAAGAAAGATCTTTAATTGTAATTTATATGCAAATTGTTTACACGACTTCGAATTTTAAAGGAGGCATATACAGGGCGGTTTTAGCGATTTTGCTCGGTTTGGCTCTTTTGATCTGGCCGGCCGATGCATTGAAGTATGTTGTTATGCTGATAGGTATCGTTTTCCTGGCCATCGGTATTATTGCGTTTATTATCTCTTCCAGAAACCGCGAGGAACATCAGCGGAGTTTTGCTCCCTTGAGCGGAATCGGAAGTGTTATTTTGGGATTACTGCTGGTATGTCTGCCGTCTACTTTTGCGACCGTTTTTATGTTTCTCCTGGGATTTATTTTGGTGGTCGCTGCTGTCGGACAATTTGTGACCCTTGCCGCAGCCCGTCAGTTCGGGCGTATTGCGCCGGTTAGTTTTTTATTCCCGGTCCTGATCCTGATTGTCGGTATCGTGATTTTATTCGATCCTTTCAGTTCGGCCGAAAGCGTGTTCATCCTGTTCGGGATTACCGCCGTTTTTTATGGCGTAACCGATCTGCTCAACCAATATTCCATCCGTAAAATGCGCAAAGCCAGTGAAGAAAAAGAAAAAATCGTGAAGATGGGAGGAGATTCGGATATCGAGGATGCCGAATTCGAGGAAGTGGAAGAAGGCAAATAAGAAGGAAATCGCCTTCTCCGATCTAAAGACTGGAAAATAGAAAAAGAAAGAAATAGATTAAAACTGCCAGGATAACGCCTTTCGAGGCGTTATTCTTGTTTAAGTGCAGAAATAAATAAAATAAGCCTAAGTCGGCAAAGAATACACCAACGGAAATGAGTTTGAATTGTACTTTCAATGCGATCGCCTGGTGGATAAATTGGGAAAGCGGGAGGTCGTGAAAGCGGAAAAGCCAGAACAACAGGATGATGATGAAAGGAGCTGACAGGCCCGGGAATAATCCGTATAGAAGACGATCTTTCATCGGAGAGCTTTAAAATTGTACCGCAACAAAACAACGGGGCGTATGAAAATCCGGTTTGGGAGAATCGATCGGACGCCAGGATAAATAATGCCGGCAGGATAGCCGATCTCCGCATTTATAAAGGTTGATGCGGGCTTTCAAACCCTGCCAGGTATCGATGTTGTGACGGAAAAGAGCTGAAGCCGGAATTCCCACAGTCAGTTCCCAGAGATGGCCTAGCCGGGTTTCTTCGAAATTTGCCCCGCCCAATGAAGGATAACGGAGAATCGAGGCCATGATATCTTCCGGGGCATGAACCGCCGCTGGGCGTTCTTTCCGGAAACCTAACAAAGTTTTACCGATACAGGTAAATTCGAAATTGTAATACCCACTATCGTCGACTGCCAGGAAAAATTCGACACAGGAATCGTTACACACTTGCTCGTTGTCTTCCCGGGTGAGGGCCATGGTACTGGTCTCGTCGACCTTAAACCGGATAAAGAGCATTTCTCCGTTGTGTGCCATGGTAAAAGCTGCATAAGGCGTGTAAGGGAATTGTTCCGGCCAGTTATTCTGCCCGATTCGGTGAAAATCGATTTTATTCAGTTGCTCACCTGCCTGTCGGAGGTCGTTGCTGTCTAAAAAGGGAAGATAGGGAATTTGCATGTTGGTATTGTCAAAGAAAATCATTCGTCAGTAAAAGTTCTTAAAGTTTATGGATCCCTGCGGGGTTTTCTTCATGGGACCGGAGGTCACTTTAAGAAAATATCCCGCAGGGGTCTGGAACTTTACAAACCGATCAATGTTCGGTGTCACCTTTATTTCGTTCTGATTTTATAACCGGCTACACCATAATACAGGATAAACAGAAAACAAGGCAAGGCTAACCAATAAGCCCCTTGTGCCCCCAAACCTTCTTGCAAAAATCCGAAAACAGTCGGGATAACGGCTCCTCCGGCGATAGCCATTGTCAGAAGAGCACTGCCTGATTTGGTGAATTTGCCGAGGTCTGCCATAGCAAGCGGCCATAATGCCGGCCACATTAGCGAGCACCCTAGAGCCATCAGGAAGATTGCCCAGATAGATATTTCGGCAGGCAGCAATACAATGGCCAGAGAACCGGCTACACCGATGCAGGCACAGATTCTCATTGCCATGTCTTGAGTTAGGTATTGCGGAATCAGAATAATACCGCAAATATAACCGATGACCATACCGATACTCGGAATCCAGGCATATAAATCGGGATTTTCCAAATTCAACGCTTTGGCGTAGTCGACGGCTGTACTTAGAGACAAAGTTTCGACACCGACATAAATGAACAAGGTCAGTGCACCCAGAACCAAGTGGGGAAATTGCCAAATAGAAGTTTTATTTGCTGCATACGGGCAATTGGCGGTATCCGATTCGTCTTCTCCGGCAGCTTTTACTTCGGGAAGCGGAGCCATTAAAGAGATGATACCTAACAATAGAAATACGCCGATGATGATGTAGAAAGGCAGATACAGATCGGAAGTCTGCACATTGGTTTGGTCGGCTACCACGAGTGCGAAAAACAAAGGAGCTACCGGCCATGCCAGTTTGTTGCAGATACCCATGATATTCATTCGTTTGGCCGCGCTTTCAATCGGTCCCAGAATGGTAATGTACGGGTTTACCGATGCTTGTAAATAAGCGTTGGCGGCACCGCTGACGAAAGAAGCGATGAGGAAAAGAATGAAATTTTCCAATTTAGCTGATAATACAAATAAAATAAAAGCAACGGCAAAAATCAAAAACGAGAGTGCCATTGTTCTTTTGTAACCGATTTTGGCAATCGTGGCAGAAGCCGGGTAGCCGAAAATCAGGAAAGGAACGAAAGTAGCTGCTAGCAGCAGGTAGGCTACCCCTGAAGGCAGAGACAAAGCACCTTTTAATACCGGAATCAAAAATGAGTTGATGCCCAATGCGAATCCGATCGCAAAAAACATCATACCGACGAATGCCAAAGGCACAGCAAAATTTGTTTTGTTTTGTGACATAATATTTGGGTTTGTAGATAATAATTCAGCACGCTGTTTCAAAAGGTAAATGTAATAAAAAAATGAAATAGGGTGCCACTTTTGACACCCTATTTAAAATGCTTCGCCCGAAGATTATTGTTTCGGTTTGAAAATCAGATCGACAACATCGGCACCCTTGAAAAGAGACTGAGCAAATTTCTGAATGTCTTTGGGTTGCAGTTTATCGACAATGTGATCGAAGTTTTTCGGATCGTTCGGATTCACACCACTGATATAATAAGAAGTAATACAATTCATCCAATAGCTGTTGTGGTTTTTGGATTGTTCGTGGTTTTTCTTCATATTGGCGATCACTTTATTCATTTCTTCCGGAGTCGGAGCTTCTTTCATGATTTTATCCAATTCGGCATAAATCAACGATTTCAGATGTTGTGCCTTGTCCGGATCACAATCGAAGCTCATCGTCATGCTATAGTTGGAGTAAGGCTCGCGTACAGAACCGGCCTGAACACCTACACCGTAAGTTCCTCCTTCTTTTTCCCGGATATTTTCGGTATATCTTAAATCCAGGATTCCTTCCAGAATATTATTACAGATATTGTTGTAAACACTGTATTTCATATCTTTAGAGAAATTTGTGATCACGGTCGATTTCGGGGTAGTCAGTTCCAATTCGATTTCTTTTACCGTTTTGCCTTTCGGACCTCTTACATGGTTGTCGCGCCAGGTTTCTTTCCGGTTTTCAGATTTTAATGAACCGATGTATTTTTCTACCAATGGTTTTACCGTTTCTGCATCGATATTACCTACGATGAAGAAGGTGAAATCGCTGGCATCTTTAATCCGGTCGCGATAAACCTGTTCGATCTTTTCGATACTGATCTGATCCAGGTATTTTTCGTTGAAGAGCAGAGTACGCGGATTGTAGTTACTCATGATCAGACTAATCGAATCTTTCATGATTTTCTGCGGATTCTTCTCCATATTGGCGATAGAGGCCCTGTTGCGGCTCATCATAGCTTCATGGGCTTCCTTGTCGAAACGGGGTTTTTCGAAACGCAGATACAACAATTGAAGCATGGTTTCGAAATCCTGAGGTGTAGAGCTACCGCTGACAGATTCCGACAAACCGTTGATAGAAACTCCGCAGGAAGCCATCTTCCCGGTCAGGATTTTTCTTAAAGTGGTTGCATCGAAATCTCCTAAACCGTAAGCTCCTACAAATGCAGCAGCGTTATTGGCGGAAGGAAGCATGTCTATATCGTAAAGTGAAGTTCCTCCTTTGCTGTAAGAAGTCAGTGATACGGCATCTTTTTCGTAATCTGCTTTACGGAAGACTACTTTCGCTCCATTGGCCAGTGTCCATTCTTCTGCATCGAATAAGGGAAGTTTCTTGGTAGAAACGATTTTTGAACCCGGTAATTCTTCGCTGATCAATGTTGCATCGGTTACTTCGTCGCGATAGGGTTCGATCTCTTTTTTAGCAACCTTATCCATAATAGCGGTTACTTCTTCCCGGGTCAGGTGCTTGGCATTCTCTGACGGACCGGAAACGACTACTATACGGTTTTTATCGGTATTCCACTCTTTAGCCCGTGCAGATACCTCTTCTACGGTAATGGTCGGAATAATTTGTTTGACAGCATTGTAATAGAAATCGAAATCTACGATCGGTTCCTGTTCCAGGAAATTCGCTTGCATTTCCTCGATATAACTTTCGTTACCGGTTTTGTCTTTTTCTTTATAAGCCGATTCCAGGCCGACCAGCATATTGGTTTTTACCCGTTCCAGTTCACTCGGGGTGAAACCGAACCGCCGGATTCTTTCATTTTCGGTTAAGATGGCTTCCAGGGCAACGTCTTCTTCGTTGGGTTTGGCCGTTGTGTTGATGTTATAAGCATTATAACCTCTCACAAAACCACCGAATCCGAAACCTCCGTTGATAAAGGGAGGATTACCTTTCTGCATCATTTCGCTGATCCGTGCTCCGGCCATCTGATTGTAGAAAGAGTTGATTATGTTATCTTTAAAATAAGCCAATTTATTCTTTTCTGTTGCCGGAGTACCGGGTAACAGGGTCACGATCTGAATAGAAGATTGCTGTACTTCTTTGTCGGTTGCCAGGCAATAATACATCTCGTCGTGTTCGGGAATTTCGTAGAAAGGACGGGGAGTCGGATTTTCTACAGCAGGGATTTTACTGAACAATTCTTTTACTTTTTGTTCCATTTTAGCTACATCGAAATCGCCGACGATTGCTATGGCTTCCAGGTCTGTCCGGTACCATTCATGATAAAAATCACGGATAGTCTGGTATTTGAAATTTTTGATTACATCTAAATTACCGATAACGTCCCGAATGGCGTATTTTGAATCTTTGAAAAGTACCGGGAACATCTGTTTTTGAATCCGGAATTGCGGTGTCCGGCGGGTTCTCCATTCTTCGGTGATCACTCCGCGCTCAGCATCGATTTCGTCGTCTTCCAGGGTAAGATAGTAAGACCAGTCGTGCAGAATCAACAGGCAGGTATCTAACAGAGATTCGCTGTTTGTCGGTACATCGCTCAGATTGTAGACCGTTTCATTTTGTGCAGTGTAAGCATTGATGTTACGGCCGAAAGAAACTCCGTGCTTTTCCAGAGAGGTGATGATACCTTTCCCAGGGAAATTCTTGGTTCCCTGAAAGGCCATGTGTTCCAGGAAGTGGGCCAGACCGTCTTGTTCATCGTTTTCGAGCAGGGCTCCGGCATTGCGTATGATGTAGAAACTCGCTCTGCCTTTGGGTTCTTCATTGTGACGCAGGTAATACACTATACCGTTGGGGAGCTTTCCCGTTACAATGTTCGGATCTTGAGGAAGCGGGGCCTGAAGATCGACCTGTGCAAAACTTCCTTGCAGGAATAATAAACAGGAAAATGTAATTAAAATAAATAGTCTTTTCATAGTTAAATTTTTATGTTTTGAAACAAAAGTAGCTTTATTTACGATCAAATATAAATACAATAAGGGGTTTAACTTAAATTTAATAAGGGACCGCTATTCCTGTAAAAAGCTCAGATTGAGCATAAACAATATTTTAACATATCATACTTATGAGAGACTCTGTTTCTTTTTTGCATCGGGTATCCGCCTGGACTGAAAAAGTCGGAATGACAGATGCCGAAAGCACTCTAATAAAAATTGCGATAACGATTACCGTTGCCATTCTGATTTATATTATTTCCAGGAAATGGCTCTCCAAACTCTTGAAAAAAGTTGTAGGAAAGACCAAAAGTACTTGGGACGATATCCTCTACGATCAGGGTTTTTTCCGAAAATTGGCTTCCCTGATCCCTCCTTTTACAGCTTATATCGTTCTCACTTTTATTACCTGGGAATATAAATATGTCCTTCGGCGCCTGGTAGATATCTGGTTGATTATCGTTACCCTGTTTATCATTACTTCTTTATTGAATGCGATCAACAAGATTTATGAGAGCTATCCGGTTTCGAAAAATCGTCCGATTACTTTTTTTATCCAGTTGATCAAGGTGTTTTTGTATACGGTTGTGGTGATTACCGTCGTCAGTGTGCTGGTGAATAAATCGCCGGAACACCTGATTGTCGGTTTGAGTGCTTTTGCCGCGGTGCTGCTTTTGATCTTCAAGGATTCGATCCTGGGATTCGTTGCCGGAATCCAGCTGACTTCCAATAATATGATCCGCATCGGCGACTGGATTCAGATGGATAAGAATAATGCCAATGGAGTTGTGTTGGAAGTGAATCTGTACACCGTCAAAGTGCAGAATTGGGATATGACTATTTCGATGGTACCCACTTATCAGTTGGTGTCGGAATCTTTCACCAACTGGCGGGGAATGCAGGAATCGCCGGGACGGAGAATTATGCGGAGTATCAATATCGATATCGATTCGGTTCATTTTTTGAGTCATGACGAAGTCGTAAAATTTGCTTCTTCGGCCTTCCTGAAAGATTATATCGATCAGATGGTTGCTAAACTGGGAGATATCAATAAAGATAAAATTACGATTCTGGATGAGCGTAAGCTGACCAATATCGGTATATTCCGTTATTATATGGATGCATGGATCGAAGCTAATCCCGATATCAATACGAATATGACACATATGGTCCGCCAATTACAACCCGGCCCGACCGGTATGCCCATCCAGATTTATTGCTTCTCGGCTATTCAGGAGTGGGTGACCTATGAAAAAGTCCAGGCCGATATTTTCGACCATATCATGGCGGTATTACCCGAATTCGGACTGAAAGTGTTCGAATATAAATCCATGTATGTGGGTGGGGAAAACCAATCGTGATTAACTGCGTATACGGCAGTTCGGGTTATCTGTTGTGACGACTAAAAAGGCGGTTTCGGTCACGGCTCTTTTAACTGAAAAAAACATGTCCAATAAAGAGAATAATTATAAAATACACCGTTTTATTCAATATACCTAATTAGAAATAGTGTATCGAAGAATAGTTGCATAGCCATATTCTTCAATACTATAATCAATTATTAATGTAAAAATATAAAAGAAAGAAGCCAAAATCATCAGTATTAATTGGTACTTTTTTCTTTCTTTAATATAATAATACCATTCTTCGGGTAATTTTCTTTATCAAATTGGAAAGAATGGAAAAGGGCCGGGGGAATATGTCAACTTGCAATCTTCTGTTCAAATAAAAAAAATTCTTCTTTTGATATTATCGATCTCAATGGAGCCAAATATTTAAATTACTCTCCCGATAATGGAGTGAATATAGAACAACCTCTCCCTGTCAGAGTAGAAGGTTATCCTGAAGTGTGGCTTAACGATACATTGCTTTTGATGAGTTATAAACGATCGGTCATTGCGACATTGATTTTTTTGTTGTAATTTTGGAAGCTAAAAAATCGGGGCATGGCTAAAGAAAAAGTAAGACTTTGGGATCGTCTGAAATATAAATATAAACTTTCTGTCATTAACGAGACTTCTTATGAGGAGGTGTTCAATTTCAGATTGTCCCAGTTGCATGTATTGACTGCATTGAGTGTGCTGGCGGTAATTTTGGTCGTTCTGACCATTTTATTGATAGCTTTCACCGACTTGCGGGAATTTATTCCTGGCTATCCGGATGGAAATATGCGGCAGATGATCGCCCAAAATGCGCTCCGGGTAGATTCGCTGGAGAATGAATTGCTGAAGAGAGACCGCTTTTTCAAATCCATCCGGTTGGTTTTGAATGGGGGAGATACCACTTCCCTCGAACGTTCGCGGGAGGATACGGCGCGCTACCGGAACGATACCATCCGATTTCAGATCAGCGAACAGGAAAATGAATTCCGGGCTGCTATCGAAGAGCGTGAACGCTTTAATCTATCGCTGGGAATGAAAGAACAAAACCACGATTATTATCATTTTTTTCCGCCTGTGGAAGGAATTGTAACCCAAAGCTTCGATGAGAAGAAACGGCATTACGGCACTGATATTGTGGCGAAAGCCAATGCTAAGGTGGCTGCGGTATTGGATGGGGTCGTGATTTTTACCGATTGGACGGTGAAGACCGGATATGTGATCCAGGTGCAACATACCAACGACCTGATTTCTGTATACAAACACAATTCTATCCTATTGAAAAAACAGGGAGATTATGTCAGGGCCGGAGAGGTCCTGGGGGTAGTGGGAAATACCGGAGAGGAGTCCAGCGGCCCCCATTTGCATTTTGAATTGTGGCGGGTAATCCGCTCAACCCGGAGAATTTTATTAAGTTTAAATAAAGAATCAATAACCGGAAGTTGTTTCGGCAATTTCGGTTTGGAAGAATGAATATATGAGAAAGATTGCGATATTAGGTTCGACAGGATCGATCGGAACACAGACGCTGGAAGTGGTGGAAGCCAATCCCGAACGGTTCAGTGTTGAAGTGCTGACAGCCAATAATCATGTTGATTTATTGATCGAACAGGCATTGAAATTCCACCCGGATAGTGTGGTGATTGCCAATGAGGAGAAATATCCGCTTCTGCGCGATGCCTTACAACATGAAGATATAAAAGTATTTGCCGGAGCCGATGCGCTTGCCCAGATCGTGACTTTTGCAGACGTCGATCTGGTGGTGACAGCTTTAGTCGGATACAGCGGTTTAATCCCGACGGTAAATGCCATTAAAGCCGGAAAAAATATTGCTTTGGCTAACAAAGAGACTCTGGTCGTAGCCGGAGAATTGGTCAACGAATCGGTCGCAGAACATCGGGTAGCTATTCTGCCTGTCGATTCGGAACATTCTGCCATCTTCCAGTGTTTGGCCGGAGAGAGCCGGAGTAAAGCCGAAAAACTGATTTTGACCGCTTCCGGAGGTCCTTTCCGGGGAAAAGACCGGGCTTTTTTGGAAAAGGTGACTCCTGCCGATGCTTTGAAACACCCTAACTGGCATATGGGTGCTAAGGTGACGATCGATTCGGCTTCTATGATGAACAAAGGGTTTGAAGTGATCGAAGCCAAATGGTTGTTCGGCATGAAACCCGAACAAATCGAAGTGGTGGTGCATCCCCAATCTATCGTTCATTCGATGGTGCAGTTTACGGATGGCTGCGTGAAAGCCCAGCTCGGAGTGCCGGATATGCGGCTGCCGATTCAGTATGCCCTGACTTTCCCCGAACGGACTACAGCTGATTTCGGACGTTTGGATTTCAAGGTATGTCATTCCCTGACTTTCGAACAGCCTGACGAGAAAACCTTTCGTAACCTTGGATTGGCTTACGAGGCTATGCGGCAAGGCGGAAACATGCCCTGTATCCTGAATGCGGCCAATGAAGTCGCTGTGGCTGCCTTCCTGCAAGGGCGCCTGTCTTTCACCGGTATGTCCGATCTGATCGAAAAAACAATGCAACAAGTAGATTTCCTGAAGAAACCGACTTTGGAGGATTATATGGAAACCGATCGCCTGACCCGTGAAATCGCTAGGAAAAATGTATCCCCCAAAATACCTCCTCTATAGCTTTCTAGCTTATAGTCTTTTAACTTTAACCTTTTACTTTTTACCTCATATCATGGATATTTTTATAAAAATAGTACAATTTGTCTTGAGTCTTTCTATCCTGGTTTTGTTCCACGAATTCGGACACTTTTTGTTTGCGAAGTTGTTTAAGACCCGGGTAGAAAAGTTTTATATGTTTTTTAATCCCTGGTTCTCTTTATTTAAATTTAAAAAGGGAGAGACCGAGTATGGAGTCGGTTGGTTGCCGTTGGGTGGATATGTGAAGATCGCCGGAATGATCGATGAATCGATGGATACCGAGCAGATGAAACAACCGGCTCAGCCTTGGGAATTCCGGGCTAAACCGGCCTGGCAACGCTTGCTGATTATGTTGGGCGGGGTATTGGTGAACGTCTTACTGGCTTTTGTCATTTATATCGGTATTCTATTCACCTGGGGGGAGACCTATCTTCCTGCAAAAAACGTCACTTACGGAGTGGTATGCGACAGCGTCTTCAAAAATATCGGAATGCGAAACGGTGATATTATCGTTGCTCTCGACAATAAAGAAGTGGTCCGTTTTGACGATGTGCTTCCCGAAATATTGTTCAATCGTTCCAAGACCATTCAGGTATTGCGCAATGGAGAGCAAGTTTCTTTGGATATTCCGGATGACTTTATTGCTACGCTGTTGGAATTATCGTCCAAGAGTTTCAAGCTGAATCCGCTGCTTACTCCCCGTATCCCGGTCGATGGAATCGAGATACAGGACTTCGGGGATTATTCTGTGGCTTATGATGCAGGTATGCGAAAAGGGGATAAGATTCTGTCTGTCAACGGACATACTTTTCGTTTCTACGATGAATTTTCGGATTTGCTCGCCGCCAATAAAGGAAAGCGGGTGGAAACGACCGTATTGCGGGGAGCGGATACATTATCTTATGCTTTTGCTTTGGGGGAAGACGGAAAATTCGGTTTTTATCCTTTGCTGACTGCCAATGCCTATGAATTGGCGACTCAGAAATATACACTGGCAGAAGCGATTCCTGCCGGAATCGAGATGGGGATCGGACAACTCGGCTCTTATGTGAAACAGCTGAAATTACTCTTTTCTCAGGGAGATACCGCTTATAAGTCGGTCGGTGGGATGGCTTCGATCGCCAACATTTTCCCGGGGTATTGGAATTGGCATTCTTTCTGGGAACTGACTGCTTTGATCTCGATCATGCTGGCCGTCGTGAATATTCTGCCTATACCGGCTTTGGACGGAGGACATGTCTTGTTCCTGTTGTATGAAGTGGTTACCCGTCGTAAACCGGGAGAGAAATTTATGGAGTATGCTCAGATTACAGGCATGATTTTTATCTTCGGCTTATTTATTCTGGCTAATGTAAATGATATAATTAAATTTTTCGGGTAATGAAAGATCAGATTGAAGAATTCAGAGCTTACCGGGCTAAAATGAACGAGAGGATTCTGGCAGCCGATAATAAAGTGATCAAAAGAATCTACAATATCGATACCAATACTTATATGGAAGGGGCACTCTCCTCCAAGGTAAAGGAGATGTTGGGACTGGCCACTTCCATGGTTTTGAGATGTGACGATTGCATCAAGTATCATTTGGAAAAATGTTATGAACAAGGGGTGACTACTCCCGAATTGTTCGAAGTTTTTGCTGTGGCCGACGTGGTGGGGGGGACTATCGTTATCCCTCATTTGAGAAGAGCTGTCGAATATTGGGAGCTGTTGCAGGCTCAAACCGGCCCGGAGGTCGAAAACGAAAAATAAAGCATGAGGTATAACGGTTCTTCCTTTTCGATGAGAACGGAAAGCTGATAGAACGTCTGTATTATTATCTGGACTGCCGGCGGGGAAGTATGATTCTGGATTATATCGGTTCGGATTTGTATAAAGATATGGTGTGGAGTGATTATGTCAGGATGAGGTCGAAAGAATGCCTGTGATCGGGGTGGTTGATAAAGCTCATTTCAAAATTCAGACAAAGATGAAATTATTGGGTATATTATTCTTGCTTTGTGTGCTGACGATGCCTGTTTTGGCACAGGATCATTGCCGGATTATGTTTTATAATGTAGAGAATTTATTCGATACCGCCGATGATCCCTCGACTGCCGACGACGAGTTCACTCCCCGGGGAAAGAAACATTGGACGAAGGCTAAATATACGGATAAATTATTGAAAATCGCAGAAGTGATCGATAGCGTGGGAGATAAAGAACTGCCTTGTATCGTCGGTTTGGCGGAAGTGGAAAATCGCTGGGTATTGGAAGATTTAACGCAGAAAACGGCTTTGGCCGACGGGAATTATGGAATTGTTCATCAGGATTCTCCCGACTGCCGGGGTATCGATGTCGCTTTGCTTTACCGGAAAGACTGTTTCGAACTTTTAGAAACCGATTTCTTGCGCTTGTCATTTCCCGAGGATACCACCATCCGTACCCGGGATATTTTGTATGCTTCCGGGGTGTTGGATTCGGATACCCTTCATTTTTTTGTCTGTCATTTCCCTTCGATGATCGGTGGAGAGAAGCAAAGCGAGTGGCGCCGAGAAAGGGCAGCTTCGACGGTACGGCATAAAGTCGATTCATTATTGGCTGTTCAGTCCCGCGCCGGTATTGTAATCATGGGCGATCTGAACGGGAAAGCAAATACCCCCGCACAAAAGGTGTTGGGTACCAAAAGTTCCGATAAAAAACCGAGGTGCAAAGATTTATATAATACAGGCTATTATTTATTGAAAAAGAATTACGGTAGCTACCGTTACAAAGGCAACTGGCAGACCATCGACCACCTGATTCTTTCGGGAGCTTTACTGGATGGGCACTCTGTCTGGAAAGCCGATCGGCGGCTTACTGTTTTTTCAGCTTCTTTTCTACTGGAAGAAGATAAAACTTATTTCGGATACAAACCTTGTCCTACTTACCGGGGACCGCGTTATGTCGGTGGATATAGCGA
>OCHC01002063.1_pt1 | contig 12964 bp, 8 predicted proteins | sample 1538641 | NCBI WGS metagenome assembly OCHC01 (sample SAMN04571714, study PRJEB22368) | human gut metagenome | biome: human gut; material: stool | host: Homo sapiens | place: Luxembourg | collected 2012-08-17
TGGCGGAAATTATATCAAGCCAATTTATTACACAAAAATCCTGGATCACAACGGAAACGTCCTGATCGAGAATACTGCTGCCGAACGTTCCGTAATCAAAGAAAGTACTGCTTTTCTTCTCACCAGTGCAATGGAGGATGTTGTAAAACAGGGTACAGGTACAGCCTGCCAGCTTGACAATATGCCTGTTGCCGGAAAAACAGGTACAACCGAAGCCTATAACGACTTGTGGTTTGTGGGTTATACACCATATTATACATGCGCAGTATGGTCCGGTTATGACAACAATGAGAAATTACCTGATTATGCGCGTAACTTCCACAAAGCTTTATGGAAAAAGGTTATGACTCGTATCCATGAGGGACTTCCTTCCAAAGAATTCGAGAAGCCTGCAAGTGTAGAAAAGTTAAGTGTCTGCGAGGAAACCGGACTTCTTCCAAGAGCCGGCTGTCCGGTGATCACTGAATACTTTGACGTAGGTACCATGCCTACTGAATACTGTGACCAGCATTTCTATGACAGTGATGATTATGACTATAATTATGATACAGATTCCTCTGATCAGACTGACAACACCACTGACACTGATAACAGCGAAAGCTCTGATAATAGAGATACCGACAACAGTGGTGACAGTAACAATACTGATGACAACGGTAACAGCGGTGACGATGGTACTGATAATACCGGCGGAAGCGATGACAACGGTGACGGTAACGAGGATGATTCCTCTTATCAGGTCGACTATTATTAATACAAAAATACCGGTACAGGAGCACCTCCGAATGATGTTCCTGTACTGCAAAAAATCCACAGTCCTGTCAACTCAGGACTGTGGATTTTTTATATATTTTCAAAATTGATTCTCAGATATTATACTTCTTTAATAACCATACGCGCAGATCCGTAAATACCTGCATCATTTCCGAGAGTTGCAAGAATGATCGGTGTTTTCTTGCATGCTGTAAAAGCATATTTCTCATAGTATTTCTGAATACAGTCAATCAATGGCTGTCCGGCTTTGGAAACACCACCGCCGATAACGATGGCTTCCGGATCTGTCACACATGCAAACATGGCAAGTGTTCCGCCAAGCATTTCTCCTACCTGTGCCATAACATCGCAGGCTACTTTGTCGCCCTCTTTAAAAGCATCCAGAACATTCTTTGCTGAAAGTTTTGTAAATTTGCGAAGAACAGTCTGCTCATCTGTAGCAGCCAGAGTTCTCTGTGCCACGCGAACGATACCTGTTGCAGACGCATACTGCTCCAGACATCCACAGTTACCACAGTTGCAGGCTTCCTTTTCTTCATGGTCAACTGCTGCATGACCGATTTCTCCACCTGCACCATGAGCACCGCCAACAATCTTTCCATCAACGATGATTCCACCGCCGACACCTGTTCCAAGAGTTACAAGAATAACGTTCTTAGCTCCTGCTGCTGCGCCTTTCCATGCTTCGCCAAGTGCTGCTACATTGGCATCGTTTCCTGCTTTGGACGGAAGTCCTGTCAGTTCTGTCAGTTCCTTAGTAACTTCTTTAAAGCCCCAGAAAAGGTTTACCGCACATGGCACTTCCCCTCTCTCATTAACAGGTCCCGGTACCCCGATTCCCACACCGTCGATTTCTTCTTTATCCAGCTTACGCTCTGCGATCTTGTCAAGGATTGTCTTTGCAATATCCGGCAGGATTGCTTCTCCACTGTTCTCCTTACGTGTAGGAATTTCCCATTTCTCAACTAAGACTCCGTCTGTCTGAAAGAGTCCACATTTTACAGATGTACCACCAACGTCAATTCCAAAACAATACTTTCCCATAATATCTGATATCCTCCAAATTACTTTAAATTATTTTTCTTCACGTTTCTTTGCAAGGTTTGCCTGAACACGTTTGTACAGCTCTTCCGCTGCATTGTATCCCATCTTCTTCTGTCTGTGGTTAACTGCCGCAGATTCAACGATAATAGCCAGATTACGTCCCGGACGGATAGGCAGAGAATGGCATACAATCTTATTTCCAAGATACTCTGTATATTCCTCATGCAGGCCGAGACGGTCATATTCTTTGTCTCTGTCCCACTCTTCCAGTTTGATAACCAGATCCACAGACTGTGTATCCTTAACGCTCTCAACAGAGTTTTGACATCGATAATACCAATACCACGAAGCTCAATGAAATGTCTTGTGATATCCGGTGCCGAACCCACCAGCGTCACATCACTGACTTTACGAAGTTCTACAACATCATCACTGACAAGACGATGTCCTCGTTTGATCAGTTCCAGCGCAGCCTCACTCTTGCCAATTCCGCTCTCACCTGTGATCAGGACACCTTCACCATATACATCCACAAGCACACCATGGATGGAAATACATGGTGCAAGCTGTACACCTAACCAGCGGATAATTTCAGCCATAAAGCTGGAAGTTGTACGCTCTGTCACGAAAGTCGGAACATTATATTTAACTGCCAGATCGATCATATCCTGTGATGGTCTTGTCATTGTACTGAAAATTACACAGGGAATCTTGCTAGAAATAAATCTTTCATATTTAAATTTCCGTTCCTCATCACTGAGCTGCATCAGATAAGTATACTCTACATATCCGATGATCTGTACCCGTTCATTTGCAAAATGCTCCAGATATCCTGTCAGCTGCAATGCCGGTCTGTTGATCTCCGCTGTCTTGATCACAATCTCAGACAGATCAATTTCAGGAGTCAGGTTGTGAAGTCCCAGTTCCTGAACTAATTTTGTCAACTGTACACCCTTCATTTATTTCTCCTTTTCAGTTCAAAATCTGAAAGCCCGGTCTGTCCGCTATCTCAAAACCTGCTCATACAGACATAACTCATTTATAGCTGTCGTCCGAAACTTTCATAGTAAATTTCACGTCTTTTTTATTATATCACATCACTATATACAACTTCAATTACAAAAAGCGAGAGTCTTTGGGTAATATGTAGAAGAACCCAGGAATATTTTTACATATTTTATATTTTTTTCTCACCAGTGTGCCGACAAGTTGATTCTTGAAACAATCAACTTGTCGGTACACTAGCTCCATGAAAAAATTCATAGACTTTCTGTGCACTTCCTGCATTCATGCTTTCTGTCTCTGTAAGTTCTTCCAGTGATGCATCTCTGATATTCTCAATGGATTTAAATTTCCGCATCAATGCTTTCCGCCTGGTTTCACCGATACCAGGGATATCATCCAACAGAGAATGTACCTGATCTTTACTTCTCAGAGATCGGTGAAATTCAATGGCAAAACGGTGCGCCTCATCCTGGATTCTGGTGATCAGACGGAAGCCTTCACTGTCTGTATCAATGGGAATTTCAAGATTATTGTAATACAGTCCTCTGGTTCTGTGATGGTCATCCTTGACCATACCACAGACAGGAATCTCTATTCCCAGAATTTCCAGGACTTTTAACGCAATATTCACCTGTCCTCTTCCACCATCCATCAGGATCAGATCCGGCATAATAGAAAAGCTGTCAAACTCATCTTTTCCCTCATGAGTAAATCGTCTGGTAAGTACTTCTTCCATGCTTGCATAATCGTTCGGTCCCTGAACCCACTTTATTTTAAATTTGCGGTAATCACTGCGCTTTGGCTTTCCTTTCTCATAGACAACCATGGAACCTACAGATTCAAAACCACTGATATTGGAAATATCATAAGCCTCCATACGCCTGATTCCCGACAGTCCAAGCCACTCTTCCACTTCATGAACTGCTCCGATGGTTCTTCCTTCTTCACGTTTGATACGCTCTCTGTCTTTATCCAGAACCATCTTTGCATTCTCTTCTGCCAGCTCTACCAGCTTCTCTTTCGTACCTTTCTTCGGTACCCTGATATAGACTCGCTGCTTTCTTCGATCTGTAAGCCATTCCTCTATGATCTTGGCATCTTCGATTTCTTTTTGCAACATGATCTCACGTGGGATAAACGGAGTTCCGGCATAAAATTGCTTCATAAAGCTGGATAATACCTGAGCCTTTGTATCGCCACGCGCCACACGCAAATAGAAATGCTCCCGCCCGATCAGTTTGCCTCCCCGGACAAAGAATACCTGTACAACAGCATCCTGCTCCCGCAGATCAAGGCTTTCATCCATGGCAACTGCGATGATATCCTTATCTTCCTCTCCGTAACCTGTAATTTTCTGACGTTCTCCGATCTTCTGGATACTGCGGATCAGATCCCGGTATTCCATGGCATCCTCGAAACGCATTTCTTCGGAAGCTGCCATCATTTTGTCGGTAAGCATATCAATCGTATCCTTAAAGTCTCCATTGAGAAATTTCAACAGTTCTGCGATATTTTTCTTATATTCTTCTGAACTCACATAGCCCTGGCATGGCGCACTGCATTGTTTCATGTGATAGTACAGACATGGACGGTCCTTCCCACAATCTCTTGGCAGTACCCGATTACAAGATCGCACCTTATAAAGTTTTCGCACAAGCTCGATCACATCTTTTACAGCCCCGGCACTTGTATATGGTCCGAAATATTTTGCCTTGTCTTTCTTCATTCTTCTGGCAAAAAGAACTCTGGGATATTCCTCATTTACTGTGACTTTGATAAACGGATAACTCTTATCATCTTTGAGCATGGTATTATATTTCGGTCTGTGCTCCTTGATCAGATTACACTCCAGCACAAGGGCTTCCAGTTCCGAATCTGTGATAATATACTCAAATCTGGTGATATGGGTAACCATCTGTTCAATCTTTGCGCCCTTATTTCTGCTGCTCTGGAAATATTGACGCACCCTGTTTTTCAGACTGACGGCTTTTCCAACATAGATGATCTCGTCCTTCTCCCCATGCATAATATAAACCCCCGGCTTACCCGGAAGTTTTTTCAGTTCTTCTTCTATCTGAAACATAAACTCTCCTCTATACAAAAAATCCTGCCCTGAACGCTTTTCGTATCCATGAGATATTACAGCGTAATTTTCAGTGATACGAAAACAGAGCCGGAAATTATTTCATTTCCGACTCTGTTATTGTATCACTGAATCTCTGGCTTATCCAGCGTTACTGTATTCTGTTTTTCCTCTGGAATTACCAGATCATCCAGATTTTCCGGAATCTCGATTCCACGCTCTGCCGCATGGAAAATCTTCATAAATTCCTTACCTGTAATGGTTTCCCTGCGGATCAGATAAGCAGCAATCTTATCAAGTGCTTCTCTGTGACTGCCGATCAGTCTCTTTGCTTCTTCATAGGAATTATGCAGAAGTATCATCACCTCATGGTCAACCTCTGTGGCAGTGTCATCGCCGCAGTTTAACACTGCTCTTCCGCTGAGATACTGATTCTCCTGTGTAGCCAGACCCATAAGTCCGAACTTGTCGGACATACCGTACTGTGTGATCATGGCTCTTGCCACCTTGGTAGCCTGCTCAATATCATTGGCTGCCCCGGTTGTGACAGTATCAAATACCAGTTCCTCTGCTGCGCGTCCGCCAAGATATCCCACAAGCATTGCTTCCAGTTCCTTCTTTGTATTGAGATATTTCTCCTCCTCGGGTACCTGCATTACATAACCAAGTGCCCCCATTGTTCTCGGCACAATAGTAATCTTCTGTACAGGCTCTGCATCTTTCTGCAGGGCGCTTACCAGTGCATGTCCTACCTCATGATAGGATACGATCCTGCGCTCCTGTGCACTGAGAATCCTGTCCTTCTTCTCTTTACCTACCAGAACTACTTCAACAGCTTCGAGAAGATCTTTCTGGGATACTGCGCTGCGTCCACTCTTAACAGCAAGGATAGCGGCCTCGTTGATCATATTAGCCAGATCCGAACCCACTGCCCCGGAAGTTGCAAGTGCAATGTTCTCAAAATCAACAGTCTCATCCAGATGTACATTTCTTGCATGAACCTTCAGGATCTCGATTCTTCCCTTCAGATCCGGTCTGTCCACAATGACACGTCTGTCAAAACGTCCCGGACGAAGAAGTGCCGGATCAAGAACCTCCGGACGGTTGGTAGCAGCCAGGATCAGAAGTCCCTTTGAAGTGTCAAATCCGTCCATTTCCGCAAGAAGCTGGTTCAGGGTCTGCTCACGCTCATCATTGCCGCCACCATAATGAGAATCTCGGCTCTTTCCGATTGCATCAATCTCATCAATAAAAATGATACATGGTGCATTCTTCTTTGCTTCCTCAAAGAGATCGCGGACACGTGATGCACCCACACCTACAAACATCTCCACAAACTCAGAACCTGACAGAGAGAAAAACGGCACATGTGCCTCTCCTGCTACTGCCTTTGCCAGAAGTGTTTTACCGGTTCCCGGAGGTCCTACAAGCAAAGCTCCTTTCGGCAGCTTCGCTCCGATGGTGGTATACTTGCCGGGATTATGCAGGAAATCCACCACCTCCTGCAGTGATTCCTTGGCCTCATCCTGCCCTGCCACATCCCTGAAAGTAATTCCTGTATCTTTCTGAATGTAGGCTTTGGCGCGGCTCTTTCCAACGCCCATCATTCCGCCGCCCTTATTCATGCGGCGCATAAATACCGTCAGAAGTACAAAGAGCAAAATCGTTGGCAGAAGCACACTGACCAGCATAGAAATAATTTCCCCTGCTGCATCCGGCTTCTTATACTCAAACTTGATTCCTGTTCCCTCAAGTCTCTCCGTCAGCTTATCTACTGACTCCATCTGATTGGCATAATAAACTTCTTCTGAAAATCCTGATGACTGATGTTTCGGCGTGATCGTCAGTGTATTTGACTGAAGCGTAACCTCTTTCACATCTCCATCATCTACCATCTCAATAAATTTATCATAAGTGATCTCACTCGAATTATCCTTGAGCATATTGGTAAACATGGCGAAACATACCAGAGTTACCAGGAGGCATACCAGAAAGGCCAGTATCGACTGATGATTCTTGTTCGGGTCCTGTCTGCCCGGACCTTTATTATTATCAGGACGATTGCCATTCGGATTGTTATCCATATGATTATCCATTTCATTCCTCCTAAACGTTATCGTTCTTATTATAAAGAGAATTCGGGTATAAATCAACTGCGAGATTGTGAAAATTGTGTCCGGTTGTGCATATCTTTCTATAAACCCTATAAAATTTATATGAAGTTTTACAAATTCACCTGTTACAAATGGCTTTATTTGTAGTATACTATTGACAAACTGATTACTGCTCACTTCGTTCCCGGTAATGCACTCCGCAATACACAGAATTTATGCTGACCGCATAAATTTGCGCTGTATGTCCCGGGATATTCTAAATGAGCAGTACTAAAAATGTGATGAGGAAAGGAAATGAACAAATGAAGATAGGATTTGACAACGACAAGTATCTGAAAATGCAGTCCGAACATATTCGGGAACGTATTAACCAGTTTGGAAACAAACTTTATCTGGAATTTGGCGGCAAGCTTTTTGATGACTACCATGCTTCCAGAGTTCTTCCGGGATTTGAGCCGGACAGCAAACTGCGTATGCTGATGCAGCTTTCTGATCAGGCAGAGATCGTTATTGTAATCAGCGCCGCTGATATTGATAAAAATAAAGTCAGAGGTGACCTTGGTATCACTTATGATGAAGATGTACTCCGCCTTATGGAAGTATTTACCGAGCGCGGACTCTATGTCGGAAGTGTCTGCATCACCCAGTATTCCGGACAGGAAAGCGCAGATGCGTTTAAGAAACGTCTGGAGAAGCTTGGAATCAAAGTATACGTGCTTTATCTGATCCCGGGTTATCCGAATAATACTTCCTTTATTGTAAGTGATGAGGGATATGGCAAGAACGATTATATCGAAACAACAAGACCACTGGTTGTCATCACTGCTCCAGGACCCGGAAGCGGAAAAATGGCCACCTGCCTTTCTCAGCTTTACCATGAATACAAGCGCGGTGTCAAGGCAGGATATGCCAAATTTGAAACTTTCCCAATCTGGAATATCCCGCTGAAGCATCCGGTAAATCTGGCATATGAAGCAGCTACTGCTGACTTAAATGATGTGAACATGATCGACCCGTTCCATCTGGAAGCATATGGTGAGACTACTATTAACTACAACCGTGACGTTGAAGTTTTCCCTGTTCTTCAGGCTATGTTTGAAAAAATCATGGGCGAGTGCCCTTACAAATCTCCCACAGATATGGGCGTTAATATGGCCGGTAACTGCATCGTTGATGATGAAGTCTGCAAGGAAGCTGCACGTCAGGAGATCATCCGCAGATATTATAAGAGCATGGAAGCTCTGGTTCGCGGAACAGGCCGCGAAGAAGAAGTTTATAAGATTGAGCTTCTGCTGAAACAGGCTCATGTGACCATCGAAGAACGCAAGGTGGTTCCTGCAGCACTGAAACGTGAAGAAGAAACAGGTGCACCTGCTGCTGCCATGGAACTTCCTGACGGACGTATTGTTACAGGTAAGACCTCTGAACTTCTTGGTGCATCTTCAGCACTGCTTCTGAATGCACTGAAAGAACTGGCAGGAATCGATCATGACAAACATGTTATCTCTCCGGAAGCATTAAAACCAATTCAGGCGCTCAAGACAGAATACCTTGGAAGCAAAAATCCAAGACTTCACTCTGATGAAACTCTGATCGCGCTTTCCATCAGTGCCGCAGATAATGAAGATGCGAAGCTAGCCCTGCAGCAGATTCCGAAATTAAAAGGCTGCCAGGTTCATACTTCCGTACTTCTGTCTCAGGTGGATATCCTGGAATTCCGTAAGCTGGGTGTTGAACTTACCTGTGAGCCGAAATCTGAGCATGCTAAGAAACTGCAGAAATAATTTCTGAAATGGTTTTCAAATAGCAGCAGAAAACTCTGAAAATCCACAATATCTATATAATGATACAAGAAAGAATCCTGCCTGAACATATGACAGTTTCATATGAACAGGCAGGAATTTTTTATTTCTCTATAATCTCAATCGCTCTGTCCGGATAATTGGTAATGACTGCTTCTGCACCTGCGTCTTTTACCAGCTGGATGTGTTCTGGTTTGTTGGCAGTCCATACGTGCATTTTCAGTCCGGCACGTTTGACTTCTTCTATGAACTGTGGGTATTTCAGGTGATAAACTGCAGGATGTACGGCGTTGATTCCGAGATTTTTGGCGTACATGGCTGGATTTACCCATCCGTCACTGAAAAGGATTCCGGTCTGTACATGGTCATTCAGCTGTTTTAACTGTAACAGGCTGTAATGGTTAAAGGAGGAATAGATCAGCTGGTCTTCCATGTTCATTTCTTTTACCAGTTTCAGGATTTTCCCTTCCATTCCCGGATAGAAGCAGATGCTGTTCTTTAGTTCGATGTTTACCATCATATCTGTGGTGCGCATGAGCTCCAGTACTTCTGCCAGAGTTGGAATGTGATAAATTCCCGATGGTTCTGCGGGTGTACTGACTTTTAATTCTTTCAATTGAGCCAGTGTCATATCTTTGATCAGTCCGGTTCCGTCTGTGACGCGGTCTACGTTTTCGTCGTGCATAACGATGAGTTCGCCGTCTACGGAAGTATGTACATCCAGTTCGATTCCGTCTGCGCCCTGTCTGATGGCAAGTTCAAATGCTTCCAGAGTGTTCTCCGGTCTGTATCCGCTGGCACCCCTGTGTGCCCATACTTTTGTTGTTCTCTTTGTTGTTTCTGTCATTTCCATATGCCTCTCTGTTCTTTCTATTTTGAATTTTCTCTGTTTCTTTTGTTTTTGTTAATGGTATTACTATATCTAATAAATATGTTTGATCTATGGTCAGTCTGCGAAAAAAATGTGTTCTCCTATAAATGGTACATTTCAGATTTGCGGTGTTTTAATAATGGAAGCTGCTCTCTGATCTGGTCTTCCCGGTCCAAATCTATTTCTTCTATTAAAATGCCCTCTTTCTCATCCAACTGTTTCATAACCTTTCCCCATGGATCTGTTACAATAGAATGTCCCCAGGAAATATATCCTGCCTGTGTATCTCTGGCAGGAGCACATCCAAGCATATATATCTGATTGTCAAGGGCTCTTGCACGAAAAGTCAGTTCCCAGTGTGCCGGACCTGTGGTCATATTAAATGCTGCCGGGACGAAAATCATCCTTGCACCGTCCAGTACCATTGTGCGGGCAAACTCCGGGAAGCGGATGTCGTAGCAGATCATGACACCCATTTTCCCAAATTCAGTATCAAACACGGTAGCATGATCTCCCGAAGTCAGAGTATCAGATTCCTTGAAATGCTGGCCATTTTTTACATTGATATCAAAGAGATGAGCTTTTCTGTGCTTACCAATCTGTTTTCCATCTCTGTCAAAAATATAAGAAGTGTTGTAAACCTTTCCCACATCATCTGCTTCCGGCATGGAACCTGCGATCAGATAAATATGATACTTTCTGGCATAATCAGACATTGCCTGCCAGGATGGACCACCTTCTTTTTCTGCATAAACTGGAAAATTTTCGGTCTGATACGGACAGCAGAACATCTCCGGAAGAATTACAAAGTCCGGATTTTCTGCCTTTATTTTTTCTATATAAGTGCCGGCAGTACGGATATTTTGTATTTTATCTTTTACTGTGGGCATCTGAATTGCTGCTACTTTCATATGCGTCCTCTCCTTTCTTTTATCTATTATAGCCGAAAAAAATCACATCGCCAATCCTACATTAAAACATCCCCCACGCATGAACATTCCTTCCATGTGTGGGGGATATTGATTTTCCGCAGGCAAGTTGCTAAATGCACCTGCATTCAGTTGATTTAATTAATTACTCTTCATAACCATTCGGGTTATTGGACTGCCATCTCCAGGAGTCTGCACACATTTCTTTAATACCGTTTTCGGCTTTCCATCCCAGTTCTCTCTCTGCTTTGGAAGCATCGGAATAGCAGGTTGCGATATCGCCTGGACGACGTGGCTTGATCACATATGGAATTTTAACACCTGTAGCAGCTTCAAAATTCTTCACAATATCAAGAACACTGTAGCCTTTTCCTGTACCAAGGTTGTAGATACTTAATCCGGAATTATCTTCGATTTTCTTAAGAGCTTTTACATGTCCCTTTGCAAGGTCAACTACGTGAATGTAATCTCTCACACCAGTTCCGTCCGGAGTATCATAATCATTTCCGAATACCCCAAGTTCTTTCAGTTTACCTACTGCAACCTGTGTGATATATGGCATCAGGTTGTTCGGGATTCCGTTTGGATTCTCTCCGATAGTTCCGCTCTTGTGAGCACCGATCGGGTTAAAGTAACGGAGAAGAACTACGTTCCATTCCGGATCCGCTTTCTGAATGTCTGTCAGGATCTGCTCAAGCATGGATTTTGTCCATCCATATGGATTTGTACACTGTCCTTTCGGGCACTCTTCTGTGATCGGGATAATTGCCGGGTCTCCGTATACAGTTGCAGATGAGGAGAAGATAATGTTCTTTACATTATGTTTTCTCATGACATCTACCAGTGTTAAGGTTCCTGCAATGTTATTTTCGTAATATTCCCAAGGTTTGGCAACAGATTCCCCTACTGCTTTCAGACCTGCGAAATGAATACAGGAATCAATATCTTCTTTATCAAAAATTTCATTTAAAGCATCGCGGTCCAGGATGTCTGCTTTGTAGAATTTCACTGGTTTGCCTGTGATCTTGGAAACTCTTTCCAGAGATTTCTCACTTGCATTGCTTAAGTTATCCAGAACTACAACATCATATCCTGCGTTCTGCAATTCTACAACTGTATGGCTTCCAATATAGCCTGCTCCACCTGTAACTAAAATTGCCATAATAATTCCTCCTAACCTGTCTTCCTGCTACAATACCTGTTTTTTGCAATTTCTGTTTTTTTCTCTTTCAACAATACCTATATTAGTTCACAGTATCAGAAATATCCTTGATAATTCTGAGTGTAATCTATAAAATTCTGCGGATATCCTGTTTCACATCTGCAAAATTTACCTCTGTATTTTACAGCACCCTATATTCAGAACTGTAAAATACCGTTACCTGGCACATCATGTATTGTAGAAAATCCTGCGAAAATATGATTTCTCTCATATCCCCGCAGGATAATTCTATCCGAATCAGTTCATAAATACAAGTCTTTATGGACATGTACATTTTTTAATACCTGTTTATAGTTACTGTTCACTCCGTTCTCAGTAACGTTTATACTTATTTACAATCTCTTTCATCCGGAAAAGTTTTTCTTCCATGTCTTTCACCAGTTTAAACTGTGTTCTGCAGCGATCCAGATTATGTCCCTCTCTGTGAATCTTGAAATAATGATCTCCCTCCAGATAGTCTGTGAGGAAACGCATTCCACATTCAAAGGTCATAAGGATTGCTCCCATGGGAAGCATATCCAGTTCTGTCTCAGTCAGCGCACCGCCACAGCCTTCAATGAAGCCTTTGACATAAACTTCATACAGATGAAGATCACAGGACACCTTCGTCAGATCTTTCTCATCCTCTGCTCCGGTACTTGCGCCAAAGCGGATAGAATCACCGAAATCATTTACGGAAAGTCCCGGCATTACAGTATCAAGATCAATCACACAGATGGCTTTTCCCGTTGCATTATCGATCATAATGTTATTCAGCTTGGTATCATTATGTGTAACACGCAACGGCAGCTTTCCCTGATCCTGCATATCGCACAGGACATGTGCCAGTTCTGTGCGGTCCAGCACAAACTGAATCTCTTTTTCCACATCTGCTGCTCTGTGACATATATCTTTTTCCACAGCAGTTTTAAACTTATCCAGCCTGTCCACCGTATTATGAAAATTTACGATGGTCTCATGAAGCGTTTCTGCCGGATAGTCTGCAAGCAGCCTCTGGAAATGTCCGAAAGCAACTGCACTCTGGTAAAAATCTTCCTCATCTTTTACCATGTCATAGCATGTGGCATTTTCAATAAACAAATATACTCTCCAGTATTCTCCGTCCTCATCTACATAATAA
>OCHC01002066.1_pt1 | contig 12954 bp, 7 predicted proteins | sample 1538641 | NCBI WGS metagenome assembly OCHC01 (sample SAMN04571714, study PRJEB22368) | human gut metagenome | biome: human gut; material: stool | host: Homo sapiens | place: Luxembourg | collected 2012-08-17
TTGCCTTCCCCGCCTGCTTTTTTGCTGTTTTTCTATTCTGCCGGTATTCGTTTTTCCAGAGACGATATCATGTCGGCATTTTCTTATTTCCGGGGGCATTATCCGTCTGGTGCTTGGACGATTTTTTATCCTTCACCAAAATGAACGAGGTGATGAGCGCCGTCAGGGGGACCGCCAGAATGACGCCGATGCTGCTGGCGATGCCGCTGATGACCTCCGTGGCCATATAGGGGGAGCTGATGAGCTGCCGGGGATCCAGCCCCAGCGAATACAGATAGATGATGAAGGACAGGCCGCTGCCCAAAAATGCCAGGATCAGGGTGTTGGTCATGGTACCCACCATATCCCGGCCGATATTCATACCGGAGCGGAACAGAGCCCGGCCGTCCCGGTCCGGGGCCACGGTATGTACCTCCGTCAGCGCAGAGGAGATGCTCATGGCCACGTCCATCACGGCGCCCAGCGCACTGATGACTACCCCCGCCACCAGCAGGCCCCGCAGGCCCAAGGGCGTACCCGTCTGCCGCAGCTGCAGCAGTGGTTCCACATCCGTCAGCCGCAGGCCGTCGATCCGCAGAAGGCTCTGAGACAGCAGGCCGAACAGCAGCGCCAGCGCCGTACCGGCCACCGTACCCAGCGCAGCACACACCGTCTTGCGGCACACGCCGCCCAAGATCACCATCGTCACCACGGTGATGTAGGCGCACACCAGAAACACCGTCAGCAGAGTGGGCGCTCCCTTCATCAGCAGGGGGATCAGGATCCAGAACAGGCACACCAGCGTCACCGCCAGCGCCACCAGAGACTTGGCTCCCACCTTGCCGCCCACCAGCACCGTTGCCAGCAGGAACAGGCCCACGGTCACCGCCAGACCCACCGCCCGGTCATACTCGTACACCGTGGCGGTATGGCTGCCGTCGCTATAAGTGGAGATCAGCAGCACCGCCCGCTGCCCCACCTTCAGGGGCTGGCCGTACAGCGGCCCCACATAGTTATACACCTGCATGGTCTCGCCCTTGTACTGGCCGGAGCGCACCTGCGCCAGCAGCAGCTGCTCCCCTCGATAGCCGCCGTCAGCCACGGCATCTGCCTCGGTATTGTCCGACAGGATATCCGTAACGACGCCGGTCTCGTACTCGGCATATTCATCCCCTCGGGGCTGGGGCTGCTCAAAGGTCACAGCCGCCATCCGCACGACGATGAACAGCACCAGCGCCGCCGCCAGAATGACGCAGCTCCACCGGTTCCTGCTCCACCAGGCCCCGGCTGTCAGCCGGTCCGCATTCCCCTTCTTCCGCTTCATGGGCGTTTCCTCCGTCAATGATATTTGGTTACAGCATAGCAACTTCCGCCCCTGATGTCAATAGTGTTCACTAGTCAGCTACATCTGTCAATAGACTTTGCAGATATTATACAAACTTATTGCACGTTTCTGACAAAATCATTGAAAAAGGGGTAGCCATTTGGGTAGCTTTATGATAGACTGTTACCATCGGTCAAAGGCGGTATGTACGGCCAAAAGCGGCGTACACGGTTTTGACCGGCAGCACGATACACAAAAGGTTTGTCTTTGCTCAACGGTATCCCCCACAGTCTGCCTGTTTCAGCTGATCGGAGCCCTTGACGCTGCCTCCGTGCCAAAAACAGGATAGCTTGTGGAAGGTCGTCTGCCCGCCGGATGCGGGTCAGGCGGCTTTGTACTATCTCCGGGGGGACGGAAGGACAGAAGCAGGCCGCCGTGTAAACGTGTAATATTGAACAGGAGGGATTTCATTGAAGAAGAGAGGACTCAGCAGTCGGATCATGTCTGTGCTGCTGTCGCTGATGATGCTGCTCTCGCTGCTGCCCACAGCAGTTCTGGCAGACGAATCAGCGACAAAGACCTACACCAAGGTCACGTCCGCCGATGAACTGGTCAGCGGCGAGTATGTGATGGTAGCCAACAACGGCTACGCCCCCGGTGTGCTGGACGGCACATGGGTCACGGCAGTGGCCGTGACAGCTGCCAACGATCAGGTCATTGATCCCACGGGCGGCGTCTGGACGCTGACCGTGGGCAAGAATGGTACCATTCTCAGTGACGCCAACGGCAAGGCCATTGCTCCCAAAGGCGGCAACAACAATGGCATTAAAAGCGGCAGCTACCGGTGGGCCGTGGATTTCGATGCCACCGACGGGACCTTTACCTTCGCCGGACAGGGCGATGACACGGTCAAGCTGGCCAGCAACGCCAGCGCCCAGAACAAGTTCAGGGCTTACAAGGACGCCACTATCACCAAGTCTCCCGGCGGCTACCCCTGCCACTTCACCCTCTATAAGCTGGGCGGCGGGCTGGAGCAGGTAGCTGCCCCCACCGGCACCGCCTCCGGCGATGTGAAGGTGGGCGACACCGTGGCCTTTGCCTGCAAGACGGCGGATGCCACCCTGCGGTACAAGGTGGATGACGGCGCCTATCAGGACTACACCGGCCCTGTGACCATCACCGCCTCCTGCACCATCACCGTCAAGGCTGTGAAGGACGGCATGACCGACAGTCAGGAGGTCGTGTTCACCTACAAGGCCTATCGTCTGGTAGACAAGTACGTCAAGACCGCTGCCCTCACCGGCGGCGACAAGGCGGTCATTTTCAACGCCGGCAACGGCTTTGCCGTCAGCTCCACCGTGATGGGCAATTACTACCTGACCCCCGTGGCCGCCACGGTGGAAAAGGATGTGCTCACCGCCAACGCCATGGATGCGCTGGTCTGGGATGTCACCGCCAACGATGACGGCACCTATACCTTCACCCAGGACGGCAAGACCCTGACGCTGGGTGAAAATGACGGCAAGTTCCATCTCAACGTGGCCGCCAACGGCACCACCCGCTGGGATGTGGAGACCTGCAATGCCGAGAACGCCTCCTACTACCTCTCCGGCAACGGCGTCACCGGGCAGTACGGCAAGGTTTACCTCGAATACTTCGCCAAGTTCACCGAGTTCTCCGCCTACTGCACCAGCACTGACCGGCTGAAGGAAGCGGACTTCGGCATGACCTTCTACAAGCTGACGCAGGAGAAGCAGTACGTGGACGCCACCACGGAGCCTGATCCGGAGGAGCCCGCCACCGTACCTATCCGCACGGCGCTGGAGGGCGCCACCGACACCGAGTTCACCGTCAAGGGCGTTGTGACACTGGTGGACGGCCAGAACTACTATCTGCAGGACGCCACCGGCGGTATCTGTCTGCGGCTGGCCGCCAAGACCGATGAGATCGCTCTGGGCGACACCATCATCGGCACCGGCAAGCGGGCCGAGTTCCGGGGCATGGCGCAGCTGGGCAGCGGTACCTTCGTCAAGTCCAGCGGCCTGACCCTGGACGCCAAGCCCACCACCATCGCCGCCCTGACCGCCGACGATGTGTGTACCTATGTGCAGCTGAAGGGGCTGGAGATCACCGAGATCTATGACAACAACGGTCAGTACGCCAGCCCCAATGTCACCTTCAAGGATGCTGACGGCAAGACCATCCAGCTCTATAAGGCAGTTCTGCCCAAGAACGGCGACAGCTGGGCCTTTGCCGTGGGCGACAAGGTAGATGTTACCGCCGCCGTAGGCACCAACAACGGCACCCTGCAGCTGCGGAACACCGTTGCCGACGAGATCCGGGCCGCCGGTTCCGTCAATGACCCCATCACGGACGACATGATCCCCGACGGGACGCTCACCGTCAAGGAGGCCGGGGCCATCACCACCAAGACCGAAAATGTCTCCGTGGTGGGTCAGGTGGTGTATCACTACGGCAACGCCTATAACGGCGCTGCCAGCATCAGTTCCATCATTCTGGAGGACGTCATCGGCGGTGAGATCTACGGCTTCCAGATCTATGATTACGCCAACCACGCCAACTATAAGGTAGGCGACGTGGTGAAAGTCACCGGTACCGTTAGCCCCTACGGCGGCGTGCCTCAGATGCAGTCCCCTGCCATGGAGGTGGTAAAGGCCGGTGTGGAGGCCATCCCCGCACAGGAGATCACCGTCTCCCAGATGGGCGCCGACTATCTCAGTGAGTACGTCTACATCAAGGACGTGACACTGGGTACCTACAACGCTTCCGGCAGCACCCCCGTCACCGACGCCACCGGCAGCACCAAGCTCTTCAAGGGTGTGCCGCTGCCCGCCAATACTACTGAGGTCGATGTCACGGCCCTGTATGCCTGCTGCTCCGCCTACAACGGCACCTATCAGCTCCGCAACGGCGCCAGTACCGACTACGTCACCAACGTGACGCCTCCCACCCCCGGCCAGCTGCCTCAGGCCGGCGATGAGGTGGTCATCTACAACCAGAACGCTGAGGCGGTTCTGGCGGAGCAAAATGACAACACCGACAGTCCCGCCATCAACAAGGCGGCCGCCACCATTGAGAGCGGCAAGGCTGTCTGCTCCAACGGCGCCGTGGTCTTTACCGTGGAGCGCAGCGGCGAGTACTATCGCTTCCGCAACGACACCTACGGCTATCTGTGTGCCAACGGCACCGGCAACAACGCCTTCTATTCCCTCACCGCCAGTGAGGACGCCGACTGGCTGGTCCGGGAGTGCTCCGGCAATGTGGGCGGCTACGAAATGGAGAGCCGCACCGCCAAGTATAACGGCAAATACAGCCAGTGGCTGGAGTATTACAGCGACAGCTTCAAGGTGTACAGTATGTACAGCTCCACCGGCAGTCTGGACTACACCATCTACTCCTTCTCCTTCTATCCCGTGGCGGAGGGGACGGAGCTGACCGGCGGCATCGTGAATATGCCCGCCGTGGTCATCGACCACCTGTATGACGCCTATGTGGGGCAGGCCTACACCTTTAGCTTCACCGTGGATGCTCCCTTCGGTGTCAAGGGCGATATGACCGCCACGCTGGCGGGCGAGGCCCTGACTGTCACCGAGGAGGAGGGTGTTTACACCGTCACCATCCCCGTGGAGAAGGTGACGGGCGACAAACTCACCGTAACCATCAGCGGCGTGGACAATCAGGGCAAGGCCATCACCCGCACGGTGGAGATCCCCGTCAAGGACGAGCCGGTGTTCTCCGATCCCATGCCCATGCGGGGCGCTCAGACCGGCAGCGACAAGCGGCCCGCCATCTCTGTGGCGCTGGCCAATGCCGGGACGGAGCCCACCATCACCATGACGGTGAACGGCAAGACCGTGGATGCTGTGTATGCCGATGGTCGTGTCACTTACACGCCCGCTGCCGACCTCACCGACGGCCGCACGGAGGTGGTGGTCACCGCCAAGCGTACCGACGGCAAGGAGGCCAGCTTCAACTGGTTCTTCACCGTGGGCAAGACTCAGTATCAGCTGTACTTCGGTCAGCTTCACAGCCACACCCAGTATTCCGACGGCTCCGGTACGCTGACCTCTGCGCTGGACTACATCAAGAGCATCCCCGCCAGCGCCAACGTGCAGTTCGTAGCCTTCACCGACCACTCCAACTACTTCGACTCCAAGACCAATGCTAACGTGGAGGGCGCTCTGTATGACACCTCTCTGGTGAAGGACTCCGATGCCAACCACAGCTGGAGCACCTATAAGAGCACCATCGATGCCTTCAACGCCGAGAACGCCGGTTCCATCGTGGCGCTGGGCGGCTTCGAGATGACATGGTCCGGCGGCCCCGGCCACATCAACACCTTCAACACCCCCGGCGTGGTCTCCCGCAACAACACCACCCTCAACAACAAGACCGACGACGCCGGTATGAAGGCCTACTACGCTCTGCTGAGTCAGGCCGAGGGCGTGGACTCCATCAGCCAGTTCAACCATCCCGGCACCACCTTCGGCAACTTCAGTGACTTCTCCTACTGGGATCCCGTCATTGACAGCCGTATGTATATGGTGGAGGTGGGTAACGGCGAGGGCCAGATCGGCGCCGGCGGCTACTATCCCAGCTATGAGCAGTACATCATGGCGCTGGATAAGGGCTGGCACCTGGCTCCCACCAACAATCAGGACAACCACAAGGGCCGCTGGGGCAATGCCAACGACGCCCGTGACGTTATCCTCACCGACAACTTCACCGAAGATGGCATCTACGAGGCCATCCGGGCCCTGCGGATGTACGCCACCGAGGATAAGAACCTGGAGCTGGGCTACACCGTCAACGGTCAGATGATGGGCTCCAGTATCACCGAGGTCCCCGAGAAGCTGAATCTTGAGGTCACCGTCAACGATCCCGACAAGAGCGACTCCATCTCCAAGGTGGAGGTGGTGGTCAACTCCGGCAAGGTGGTCCACACCTGGTCCGACCCCGCCGAGCTGAATCAGGGCAGCCTGTCCGTGACGCTGGATCCGGATTACAGCTACTATTTCATCCGTGTCACCGAGGGTGACGGCGATCTGGCGGTCACCTCCCCCGTGTGGGTGGGTGAGAGCCTGAAGCTGGGCATCTCCAACATGGTCTGCGGCACCGCCACTCCCGTCACCGACGAGGAGCTGACCCTGACCACCACCCTCTTCAACAGCGAGGACACCGACGCCACCATCAAGTCCCTGACCTACACCATCGGCGGCACCGTCATTGGCGTGGATAAGGGTGAGGGCGACAAGGGCTACACGCTGGGCAAGAGCAGCACGCTGGATGTCTCCTTCCACTACACCCCCACCGCCGCCCGTGTGTTCACCGTTCAGGTCACCGCCGTGGTGGAGCAGAACGGCAAGGAGTACACCTTCACCAAGACCATCGATCTGGATGTGCTCAATGCGGATGCGCTGGTGTATATCGGCATCGACGCTTCCCACTACAACGAGTATGTGGCGGGCAACTATAAGGATTCCATGGGCAACTTCAGCAATCTGGCCGCTAAGTACAGCGTCCGGACCGTGCAGCTGAACTCCAGCGAGGAGCTCATCGCCGCCTGTGGCAATCCCAAGTTCAAGGCTCTGATCCTCACCGCTCCCAGCCGCCGTCTGGAGGCCGCTCAGGCCGATCCCAAGACGTACAGTGCTGACGAGCTGGCGGCCATCGACGCCTTCAACGCAGCCGGAGGTACCGTCATTCTGGCAGGCTGGTCCGACAACTACGAGAACTACGACGTCATTCAGAGCAACCCCGCCATCAAGCACATGGCAGCCACCCAGAATGAGGTGCTGGCCGCTCTGGGCTCCAGCCTCCGCATCAGCGACGACGCCACCTATGACGACGTTCGCAGCGCCGCCGACGGCGTGGATAAGTGGCGGCTGTACTTCAGCTCCTACAACATGGACAACCCCCTGATGGACGGCGTAGAGGTCGATCCCGACCATCCCTATGACAAGCTCTACACCGAGCGCTTCAGCCACTACGGCGGTGCGTCCATCTATGCCGTGGACGCAAGCGGCAACGCCACCTCCACGCTGCCCGCTGCCGTGTCCCCCGTGGTGTATGGCCATGCCACCACCTACTCCGTGGACGTGGATCAGGACGGTCTGGGCGGCGCCGGTACGCCCAAGTATGCCTTTGCCGAAAACGACAGCCGCCTGATGGTCATGGCCACCGAGCAGCTGGAGGGCCGTGGCATGGTGGTGGTCTCCGGTGCGGCCTTCATGTCCAACTTTGAGGTGCAGGCCAGCATCAGCGACAACGGCTCCGAGAAGAACTACTCCAACTACAAGATCTGCGAGAATCTGCTGCGGCTCATCAACCCCGTGCAGATCACGCCCATCGCCGAGGTGCAGGCCCAGACCGAGGACGGCTACAAGTACACCATCGAGGGCGTGGTCACCTCCAACGCCTCCGGCTATGACAAGGAGACGGCCTTCTTCGACTGCATCTACGTGCAGGACGAGACCGGCGGCATCAACTGCTTCCCCGTGGCCGGTGACTTCAAGATCGGCGACCGGGTGCGTGTGTCCGGCACCACCAGCTCCTATCAGGGTGAGCACCAGCTGGCCGTCACCGACATCGTCAAGCTGGGCGAGGGTGAGGCCGTGACCCCCAGAGAGGTCACCTCCACCCAGGTCAACGACGGCTCCGTGCTGGGCCAACTCATCACCCTGAAGGGCTATGTGGTGGGCATCGAGATGGCCAACGGCCTGGTGCAGACCATTCTGGTTCGTGACAGCGCCGGTGTGGTATCCCGTGTGTTCATCGACGGTTACATCTGCCCCAACGATGAGGTAAAGAACCTGGAGCCGGGCTGCGAGATCTCCGCCACAGGTCTGGCCTCCTACGACAACACCTTCGTGCTGGCCGACGGCACCGCTATGGCGCCCCGTATCCGCATCAGCAACCGTGCCGACATCATCTGCACCGCCCACACCCACCAGTTCGGTGAGTGGGTCGTCACCACTCCCGCCACCTGCACCGAGGACGGCGTGGAGACCCGCACCTGCCCCTGCGGTGAGACGGAGACCCGTGTACTCCCCGCCACCGGCCATACGGATGCGGACAAGGACGGCAAGTGCGATACCTGCGGCGCTGAGCTGGAGCCTGTGAATCCCGGCAAGCCCGATCAGCCCGCCGATCCCACCAAGCCCGCCACCGGCGACGAGAGCCGTCTGGTGCTGTGGGTCTCCCTGATGGGGATCACGGCCATGGCCGGTGCGGCCCTGCTGGTTGGCAAGAAGCGCCGGGGATAAGGGAAAACCTCCCGACGCACAGCCTGTAAAGGCATAAGCGCATAAGCTAAAAAGGCTGGCCCCCGCACGCAGCGGGGGCCAGCCTTTTGTTCAGAGGGCGGTGGGTAAGAAGAAGTGTTTGCCGTGCAAAATACGATGCCCCCTTGAGGGCGCTATGGAGGGGGATACGCTCCTCCCCTGTCCGGACGTATCTCCGCTCCGGCAACGCTGCATGGTAGCGACCGACGATGCGTCTATTTTCCCCTTCTGTCAGGGCAACAAAGAGGCTCTCGCCTATGGGCAAGAGCCTCTTTGTTGTCATTTGGATGACATTTTCCGGGTCTGCGAAGGGGCAGAAAGGGACACGGGGTGCTTCCGTGTCCCTCCCCTTATGCCATTTTCTGCGCCCGTCAGTCCTTATGGCACTGGCCATGCATGGCGCAGTGGGCGCATCCGGCCCCGCAGGAGGACTTCCCCTGCTTCTTCTGCCGGATCAGGCTCCGGACGATCAACGCTACGATGACGATCAGTCCCATACAAATCAAAATGGTGCCTACATTCTCGCTGATCCATTGCAGCATGGAAACTCACTCCTTTTCAAAAATACTTGGAAAATGTTGGAACACCGGCCCGATAGGGCGGCGTGGGTCCCGTCTCCCGAAGGAGACGGAACCGCTGGCCTTGCGTACCGATGTGAAAAGATGGATCGGCTGCTTACACCTTGGCGCTGAGCTTGGTGGCCTCCTTGTAGGGGCGGACCAGCATATAGACGATCAGGGCCAGCGCAGCCAGAGCAGCGATCAGGCCGATGATGTTCAGGCTGCCGGTGAAGGCGTTGCCGAACTGGTTGATCATCAGGCCGACGAGATAGGCGAAGCCGCACTGATAACCGATGGCAAACCAAGTCCACTTGTGGTTGTTCATCTCACGCTTGATGGCGCCGATGGCGGCGAAGCAGGGAGCGCACAGGAGGTTAAATACCAGGAAGCTGTAACCGGTGATGCCGGTGAAGGCCTGTGCAATATTCTGGTACACGGTGCCGTCGCCGCCGCCATACAGGATACCCAGCGTACCCACGATGTTCTCCTTAGCCACCAGACCAGTGATGGAGGCCACGGTCGCCTGCCAGTTGCCCCAGCCCAGGGGCTTGAAGATCCAGCAGATGGCGCCGCCGATGGCAGCCAGAATGGAGGAGTCGATCTCGGACTCATCCAGCATACGGAAGGTGCCGTCCACCCAGCCGAAGTAGGTGGTGAACCACACGAAAATGGTGGACAGCAGGATGATGGTACCGGCCTTCTTGATGAAGGACCAGCCACGCTCCCACATGGAGCGCAGGACGTTGCCCAGAGTGGGCCAATGGTAGGCGGGCAGCTCCATGACGAAGGGAGCGGGGTCGCCGGCGAACATCTTGGTCTTTTTCAGCATGATACCGGAGATGATGATGGCGGCCATGCCGATGAAATAAGCGGAGGTGGACACCCATGCGCTGCCGCCGAAGATGGCGCCGGCGATCATGGCGATGAAGGGGACCTTGGCGCCGCAGGGGATGAACGTGGTGGTCATGATGGTCATACGACGATCACGCTCATTCTCGATGGTACGGGAGGCCATGATGCCGGGTACGCCGCAGCCCACGCCGATGAGCATGGGGATGAAGGACTTACCGGACAGGCCGAACTTGCGGAACACACGGTCCAGAACGAAGGCGATACGGGCCATATAGCCGCAGGCCTCCAGGAAGGCCAGCATCAGGAACAGCACCAGCATCTGAGGCACGAAGCCCAGCACGGCGCCGACACCGGCCACGATACCGTCAAGGATCAGGCCGCTGAGCCAATCGGCTGCGCCGGCAGACTCCAGACCGCTCTCCACCAGAACAGGCACGCCGGGGACCCACACGCCGTAGTCGGCGGGATCGGGGGCGTCAAAGCCGTTCTCGTTGAGGTAGGCCACGGCGTCCACATAGGTGACACCCACGGTGCTGTCCTCGTCGGCACCCTCGGGGATGGTGTCGTAGTAGGCGGTCATGGTGTTGATGGCCAGCGTCTCCTCATCCTCCACGTCCACGGTGGCGGTGGCGTTGCTGCTGGCGGTGAAGCCGTTCATCTGAGCGGTGACGGCAGAGGGATCAAAGTCATCGGCCTCGGTATCGATCTCGATGCCCAGAAAGGCCTCCACAGCCTGCAGGGAGGCGGTGTACTCGTCGTTGACCTCGTTATAGGCCTTGGAGCCGATACCCAGCAGGTGCCAGCCGTCGCCGAACACGCCGTCGTTGGCCCAGTCGGTAGCGGGGGCGCCCACGGCCACCATGGCGATCCAGTACACCAGGAACATCACCAGAGCGAAGATGGGCAGGCCCAGCCAGCGGTTGGTGACGATCTGGTCGATCTTATCGGAGGCGGAGAGCTGACCCTTGCGCTTCTGCTTGTAGCAGCCCTTGATGATCTCGGCGATGTAGACATAGCGCTCGTTGGTGATGATGCTCTCGGCATCGTCATCCAGTTCCTTCTCGGCGGCCTGAATGTCCGTCTCGATGTGCTGCATCACGTCGGCGGGGATGCTGAGCTTTTCCAGCACCTTGTCGTCACGCTCGAAGATCTTGATGGCGTACCAGCGCTGCTGTTCCTCGGGCATGGTATGTACGGCGGCCTCCTCGATGTGGGCAATGGTATGCTCCACGGGGCCGGAGAAGGTGTGCATGGGGATGGTCTTGCCGTTCTTGGCAGCCTCCACGGCGGCCTCGGCGGCCTCCATGACACCGGTACCCTTCAGGGCGGAGATCTCCACCACCGGGCAGCCCAGCTCACGGGACAGCTCCCCGGTGTTGATCTGGTCGCCGTTCTTGCGGACCACATCCATCATGTTGATGGCGATGACCACGGGGATGCCCAGCTCAGTAAGCTGGGTGGTCAGGTAGAGGTTACGCTCCAGATTGGTGCCGTCGATGATGTTGAGGATGGCGTCGGGCCGCTCACCGATCAGGTAGTTACGGGCCACCACCTCCTCCAGCGTGTAGGGAGACAGGGAGTAGATGCCGGGCAGGTCCATGATGACCACATCCTCGTGCTTCTTCAGCTTGCCTTCCTTCTTCTCCACGGTAACACCGGGCCAGTTACCAACAAACTGGTTAGAACCCGTCAACGCATTGAACAGCGTGGTCTTACCGCAGTTCGGGTTGCCCGCCAGGGCAATTTTGATCTGCTTATCCATTGATGCTTGCTCCTTTTGGTTTGATTTCTCTAACTTATCACTAACAAAAATCAGGGCCTATGAAGGCCGGGTTCGCTCCACCCGCAACAGGACACTTACTCGACCTCGATCATCTCGGTGTCGGCCTTTCGCAGGCTCAACTCATAGCCACGGACGGTGACCTCCATGGGATCGCCCAGAGGGGCTACCTTGCGGACGAACACCTCGGTGCCGCGGGTGATGCCCATGTCCATGATGCGGCGCTTGACAGGACCCTCGCCGTGGAGCTTTACCACCTTGACGGTCTCGCCGATTTTGACCTCACGCAGTGTTTTCATACTTTTCTCTCCTTTTTTTGTCAAATCATGATCTTCCGTGCCATCTCTTCACTGATGGCGATACGGGATTCCTTGATCTTCACGATGATATTGCCGCCCAGCGTAGCCACCACCGTAGCCGTACCGCCGGCTACAAAGCCCAGATCCTCCAGATGCTTCTTTACTTCCGGGCTTCCGCCCACCTTCCGAATGAGATTCTCCTCGCCGGGGTTGGCCAGTGCCAAAGGCATCATCACATCATTCCTCCCAACCAAACGGTTAGCACCCGCTAACCTCTGTGCCAAAATTAAAGTTAAGTTGCCCTAACCATCGACTAAGTTTAACCGCTCTAACCAACTTTGTCAAGGGGATTTGGAAAAATTTTTTCTCTCCTTGCATTTTTGGTTAGTCTGTGTTAACCTATAAGAAATACCCGAAAAAGGTTGGTGCAGTTTGCCATGAAGATACAGAAATCCTCTCAGGACTATCTGGAGTCCATGCTGATGATGCAGCAGGAGCACGGCTATATCCGTTCCATCGATGTGGCGGAGCATTTGGGTGTCACCAAGCCCAGTGTCAGCTACGCCACCAAGCGGCTGCGGGAGAACGGCTATATCACCATGGACCGGGAGGGGTTCATCACCCTGACGGACTCCGGCATGGCCATTGCCGCCAGTATGCTGGACCGGCACCACACTCTGACCCGCTTCCTCATCACTCTGGGGGTGGACCCCAAGGTGGCGGAGGAGGACGCCTGCAAGATCGAGCACGACATCAGCGACGAGACCTTTGCCGCCATCTGCGCTCACGCCGTGCGGCACGGCGAGAAGAAATAAGCGCACACGAATACGCAGCAAAAGGCGGGGCCGGACAAGTT
>OCHC01002069.1_pt1 | contig 12947 bp, 10 predicted proteins | sample 1538641 | NCBI WGS metagenome assembly OCHC01 (sample SAMN04571714, study PRJEB22368) | human gut metagenome | biome: human gut; material: stool | host: Homo sapiens | place: Luxembourg | collected 2012-08-17
TATTTATTTGATAATTTTCAGACTATTTTACTTTCTTCGATGCAGTACGTTGCTGCCCGGGGCTCTATTATATCCACGAATCGCTCCGCTGCAAAGCAGTTCCCGCAATTCTCATAATTTCATAAACAATAAAGATGCAGCTACTCCCAACCTAAAGAGAGGATAGCTGCATCTTCATCACTTCCTATTTTCGATTATAATTAATCAGGCATCCCTTAAGGATAATCTCACGCTCATCATCCGTAAGCTCCCCAAGAGCCACTTCAAACTCCTTCAGTCCCTCAGCACCGACACCATATCCCTGGATCACATCATCCTTTTCTTCCACTGCCTTACGAATCTGTGGGAAGAACAGATAATCTCCGTTTGCAAACGGAAGCTCCCCTTCTTTAATCAGGAATGGAAGCATACCCCAGTTGATCAGATTGGAACGGTACCTCTTTGTCGCATACTCATTGGCGATATTTGCCCATCCGCCAAGCACTTTCTGACAGGAAGCAGCCTGCTCACGCGCAGAACCATCACCTGGTTTCACTGCAAAGATCGTACTTCCCACACCAAAATTTTCCTTGCTTACATTCGGATAATCCTTTTTGATCACATCCATTACAGGTTTCATTTCCGGTAATGCCTCAACCGGACATTTTCCTTCCTGAATAGCCTTCTGAGCTTTCTGAACTTCTTTCGCACGTCCTACATAAGCAGGATCTTTTCTGGAAAGTGTAAACTCAGCCAGTCCAAGTGGATTGGAACGATAAGAAGATGTCTCACCGGACGGGATCAGTTCATCTGTTGTAGTAACCGGATCATGGATCTCAGAAACAACCTTCACGATCAGATTCTCCGGAAGTGCAGCCATCTCCGGCCAGTCCTTAATATTCGGACCAAACTGGATCTCTACACCCGGATCAGCTATACCCTTGCTGTCAAATACACGATTGTCATAAATTGTCTTATCAAAGAAATATTTCTGTCCTGTATAACCACCCGTATAATCCTCTGCTGAAGTCAGGAAACCTTTGTTTGCTGCAGTTGCCGCAATAGAACGTGCGTCCATAAGTGCAACAGAAGAAATCTGGCCATTCTGGATTTTGGAACCTTCGCGGTTCGGGAAGTTTCTGGTCGTATGACGGATACTGAATGCATTATTTGCAGGAGTATCCCCTGCACCAAAGCAAGGTCCGCAAAAAGCAGTCTTCACAACAGCTCCCGTTTCAAGAAGTCCTGCCAGAACGCCATTCTTAGCCAGTTCCATATAAATCGGAGTACTTGCCGGATATACACTCAATGTGAAGGCATCTGCACCAATGCTCTTGCCTTTAAGGATATCAGCTGCTGCACAGATATTTTCAAATCCACCACCTGCACATCCTGCGATAATTCCCTGTTCTACATAAAGTTTACCATCAATTACTTTGTCTCTTAATGTATATGGAACTTTTCCATCAAGGCTGATCTGTGCTTTTTTCTCAACATCTGCCAGAATATCATCCAGATTTGCTTTCAGTTCATCAATTGTATATGTATTGCTTGGATGGAATGGCATAGCGATCATTGGTCTGATCTCACTCAGATCAATCTCTACACAGCCATCATAGTATGCTGTTTCACCTGGTTTCAGTTCTTTGTAATCTTCACTTCTGCCATGGATCTCATAGAATTCCTGAATCTTCTCATCTGTCTGCCAGATAGAGGAAAGACAGGTAGTCTCTGTTGTCATTACATCTACACCAATTCGGAAATCAGCACTTAAATTTGCAACACCAGGTCCTACAAATTCCATAACTTTATTCTTCACATATCCGTTTGCAAAAACCTTGCCGATAATCGCAAGCGCAACGTCCTGAGGACCTACGCCCGGGCGTGGAGAACCGGTAAGATAAATGGCAACTACACCTGGCATATTGATATCATAAGTCTGGGAAAGAAGCTGCTTTACAAGCTCCGGTCCGCCCTCACCCATTGCCATGGTTCCCAGTGCGCCATATCGTGTATGGCTGTCTGAACCGAGGATCATTTTACCGCCTGCTGCAAGCATTTCTCTTGCAAACTGATGGATAACCGCCTGATGGGGCGGTACATATACGCCGCCATATTTCTTGGCACAGGTAAGTCCAAACATATGATCATCTTCATTAATAGTTCCGCCTACGGCACAGAGTGAATTATGGCAGTTTGTCAGTACATATGGCACCGGAAATTTCTCAAGGCCTGAAGCACGTGCAGTCTGGATAATTCCGACAAAAGTGATATCATGAGAAGTCAGTTTATCAAATTTAATCTGAAGTTTCTCCATATTTCCGGAAGTATTGTGTGCTTTCAGAATTGAATAGGCAATTGTACTCTTTGCAGCTTCCTCTTTGGAAACAGGAAAATCTGCCTGATTCTCCGGAACAATCTTCTGACCATTCAGCAAATACACACCGGTATCGTATAATTTCATAATGTCTCCTCCATTCTGTTTTTTTGCATATCACAAATGCAGTTATGGAACTCACCTTATCCACATCAGTCTTCAAATTTCCAGATGAAAACTGATTTTCTCCTGAACCGGCACTTTGACACGCTAATTTATGGAAATTTAGGTTTTATTATAGAATATTCCACCGGAATAATCAAGCCTAAGACTATAAGTATTTTGCTGTTGCTTTTCACTTTCTTTACTTTCCCGCAAAAATCCGCTATACTGGGAATCACTTAGAAAATGAGATTTCTGCCGCCTGTGGCAGTTCTGACAGGGAGGTATTACCGATATGTTCCGTTTATGGGGAAAAATATGGAAAGATAATCATTTACTGAAAGATACTGTAATCTGCGATGACTCCGAAGATACGCGGACCCACAAGATTTTTCGTGGTCTGGAAAGTATCTGTTATGAAATGGATCTGGGAAACCCAATCTGGCTGGAATCTACAGTCAGACATTTTAAGAAACATGGAAAAGCCAGATTTTATCAGGATAATTTTATAGAGCAGATTGATTTTGATTATCTGGAGATCCAGGTAATTGAAGAGGATGACGAATAATAAATTATTCTGTCTTAAAATGTGTACAGGATCAGAAACTTTACATTGCCATATTGTTTCTGATCCTGTGTATCTCATTTGCAGTGAATTTTCATGTCTTTATTTCATAAATTCTCTTATGATTTCTCTCATAATCTCATCTTCCTCGGGTGTAAGCATTCCGCTGAAATGGCTTCCTGCTGCTGCAGTCTGGCGGATACTGTCCGCAATATGTTCAACGATTTCCTCTTTTACAGCTTCGTCAGCCTTCTCCGGCACCGGCACTTCTTCTACCCATGTGCGGGCATGTTCCACATAATCAGAAAAAGAATTCATCAGAAGTTCTTCTCTGTATGTAAAATCCAGCGCCTGTCTCAGCAAAAGCAATGCTGTCGGAATGATCGCAGCCACATAAAGATATGCCAGCGGCATTCCGTCCCATCGTGCATCTTTGGAATACAGAAAAAAAGCCAGTCCAAGAAAAGCGATACAGAAAAGTGACGGATACCAGACAAACCGGTTCATACGGTTCAACAGCCTGTCTCTTGTTTTCCAAAGATTTGTCCATTTCTCTTTGAGATTTGATTTAACCTCTGTATTTTTTCTGATCATTCTTCGGTAGGTAAGATGTGTGGTCAGCATCCCCAGTGCTCCCAGTCCGCCCATTAACATCATGGCATACAGCAGGAAATGCAGTTCCATAACTTTCTCCAGCATAACATCCTCCTCACTTGAACAGATAAAACTATCTGCTTCGCTGCCTGCTCATAAACTGACAGGATTATTATACTGCTGTTTCCGGTATCATGGAACTAAAATCGCTCATCAAATTCTCTCATAAAAAGACAAAAGTGTTTACATATTTTCCAGTTTCGTAACTACCTCTTCAAACTTCATAAAATGGGAAGCTTTCACAAGAATAGTGTCACCATCCTGTACATAACCTTCCAGATGCTCCAGCAGACTTTCTCTGTCCGGCTCATAGATTACTTTCAGGTCCGGATTTGTCCGCTGTGCTCTCTCTGCCATATTTCTGCACAGTTTACCTGTACAGATAAGAACATCGATATCACATTTTCCGGCATGCTCTCCTACCTCCTCATGAAGCTGAACTTCATTCTCTCCAAGTTCACCCATATCGCCAAGGACTGCTATTCTGCGTCCTGCACCATCCTGCAGAACATCCAGAGAGGCTTTCATGGACATGGGATTTGCATTATAGCAGTCATCTACGATCAGAAATTTATCTGTTTCGATCATTCTGAAACGACCGCTGATCGGCTCCAGGCTCTCGATTCCGGCTTTGATCTGCTCAGTTGTAAGTCCATAAATATTTCCAACTGCAGCTGCTGCCAGCGCATTATATACCATATGGCGCCCCGGCATCGGGATATCAACTGTAAATGCAGTATCCCCCAGATGAATGGTGCAGGTCATTCCCTTTAAACCTCTGCTTACAATCTTATCACCGTAAACCTGACATTCATTACTCATTCCGAAAAATACAGGTTTTATCTTTTCATATTCTTTTACTGTGATAAGCTTGTCATCATCGCCATTTAATACAATATGTCCCGCCGGTCTGAGGAATTTAAAAATCTCTGTCTTTGCTTTCAGAACACCATTTCTGTCTCCCAGATTCTCCAGATGGCAGGTACCGATATTCGTGATCACGCAGGTGTCCGGTCTTGCAATCTGCGCAAGTCTGGTCATCTCACCGAAATCACTGATTCCCATTTCCAGAACTGCAATTTCATCTCCATCACGCAGACGGAAAACTGTGAGAGGCAGACCAAGTTCATTGTTAAAGTTGCCCTGTGTTTTCAAAGTATGGTATTTCTGGTTCAGAACAGATGCGATCACTTCTTTTGTACTTGTCTTACCAACACTTCCTGTAATTCCCACAACCGGGATCTGAAGCTGCTTTAAATAAAACTCTGCAATATCTTTCACTGCCTGAAGAGAAGATTCTACTGCGATATAAGGAAAATCAGCGTTATCAAGCACCCGTTCCGACAAGGTTGCCAGTGCCCCTGCTTCCATTACCTGTGGGATAAATTTATGGGCATCTACACGTTCCCCCACAATAGGTACAAACAGACATCCTTCTTCTGCTTTTCTGCTGTCTGTGATAACAGACATTACTTCTTCCTGTAATTTATCAGCCGGACCATAATAAGTACCGCCGCATACGCGGGCGATATTTTCAAGAGTTAAGTTTTTCATAATATTTTTTATATCTTCTTTCCTGTTATAGCAATTCTCTTAATAATGCATCTATAACAATTCTATAAATTACTGCAGACACGCTCTATAATGTGAAATCCTACGTCGGATATTTTTTCATGGAAACTTCAATCAGTTTCTCACATAAAGTCGGATAGTCGATTCCCAGAACTTTTGCCTCCTGCGGAATCAGACTGGTTGGTGTCATTCCGGGAAGAGTATTTGCTTCCAGACAATACATATCTCCATTCTCCTTCATCATGAAATCAAGACGGCAGTATCCTTCCATAAACAGAGCTTTGGCTCCTGCTTCCGCATAATGCTGCATTTTCTCTGTGAGTTCCGGTGAAATTTCGGCAGGACAGGTCTCAATCGTAGAGCCGGCCTGATATTTATTCTTATAATCATAGAATCCCTGAAGCGGAGCAATTTCGATGATCGGATAAGCTTTTCCGTCCACAACCGCTACTGAAAATTCACGTCCTTTTATATATTCTTCGACCACAACTTCATTTTCATAAGAATAAGCGTCTTTGAGAGCCTGCTCATATTCGGCCTGATCATTCACAATATAAACACCTACACTGGAACCGCCACAGCAGGTTTTTACAACTACAGGAAATTCCATTCCAAGTGCTTTCAGATCTGTGGTCATTTCTTCTTTTACCATAGACACTCCCCGCGGTGTTGGTACATTATTCATCAGGAACATCTGCTTGGTGATTCCCTTATCCATTGCCAGGGCACTGCTTAAATATCCGGTTCCTGTATATTTGATTCCCATCAGGTCAAATGTTGCCTGTACTTTTCCATCTTCTCCGTTCGCACCATGAAGTCCCAGGAAAACAATGTCAGCCGCCTCGCAGAGTTTCAGCACGTTTGGTCCGAAGAAGCTTCTTCTCTCTTTTTTCATCTGTTCAATCCTGTCGTTAAATGCTGACATATATTCTGATGCTGCGTCCACATCATACTCTGACGGAAACGGATTCTCCCGGTCCACATTCTCAATGCCGCAAAAAATATCCACAAGAATCGCCTGATGTCCTTTCTGTCGTAATGCCTTACATATTCCTGTTCCTGATGTAATGGAGACAGTACGTTCTGTACTTGTTCCCCCCGCTAATACTACAATCTTCATCATTTTTCTCCTTTATTCATAAATAACAATCGGTGTGTTCTTCTCAACATTGCTGAAAATGATCTGCACCTGATCGGATGGTGCACAGATGCTTCCATGTGTGCCTTCAAATTCATAAAGCTGTCCTCCGAAATCCATTCTCCATGGAGCATCACTGATCCCCAGATTTCCATCGAATGGGATCCAGTAATTTACAGCAGAAGGATAGTCCTCTCCGTTCACTGTACATCCGCTCTTCATTTCACCTGTTGTATAACATCCCACAGGAGTTGCACAGTTGGGCACGAATGGATTTCCGGATACGATCTGCGCATCCGCAGTCGGCGTTCCATCTTTATAGAATACCATTCTCTGGGCCGTCAGGTCAATCTCTATATACGTATATCCGATATCATTTGTTTTCCTGACCAGACCTTCATGGGAATAAACAGGTTCTCTGACCTGGGTTTCTCCGTTTTTTATCAGTTCTGTAAGTTCTTTCAGCTCCGCTTTCTGATCGATCTGCCAGCCATAATTCCCTCCGCTGACAGTAATCTCACGACCATCATATGTATTAAATGTTCTCTCTGTTCCAACCGTATCATATTTAGCCGCCAGTTCACTGATATATGCTTCTATCTGTTTTTTGTCAAGTGTATAAAGACCGTTTTCATCTGTTGTGAGCCAGTTTTTGATCATATCTCTGTCTACTGTCTCTGTGCAATCGTCAAAATCATAGGTTATCACTACATCCGTAAGTTTGTTTATCAGGTCACAATTCTTCGTCAGAGTTTCATCACTCTGATAAACTTTCGGTTCTTTGTAGCATCCATCTGCTTCCAGATCAACCGGCGTTCGTCCTGTGACAAGAGCATCTATAATATCCTGACTTGTTTTTTCTGGTTTCAGTGCAGTTCCCTCCTGCTCAGGAACAATTACAAACTTATCGTCTTTCTCTTCTATATGAGCATCCGAAGGCTCTGTCATATTCTCCTGTTGCATACATTTCAGTTCGGAAATGGCAGCCTCTGTCTTCTGCTCATCATATTTAATGGAGGAGGACACTTCATAATTCCTGTGCTGATTAAAAGCAAGAAACCATGTAAAACGATCCTGATTTCTGATCAGTTTATCAACACTTCCATCTGAGTCATAGGAAAGTCCCGCCTGTTTTGCTGTGATACTTTCCTGTCCGTTATTTCTGGTGTCAATAGTAAGAACATATGCTCCCACCTTCTGCGTAAGCAATTCTTCTGACTGGGATACTGTCATATAGGAACAGTTGAATCCGTTTACCATTGATCCCGGTAAGAAATGCTCTGTGAAATAGTATACACCATATCCATATACTCCGGCAGTCAGCAGGAGCAAGATTATGATCAGGGTGATCATGATTTTCTTTCTGCTGCTCACGACATCCTCTCCTTTCTTTTTTATAAACAGCAACCGCCCGGCAAGAAATTATGCCGGGCAGTTTTATTATCACATTATTTATCCAGAAAGTAAATACGATTATTCTCTTTTATGCGTTTTCCAGTAGTGTTACTGTTCACTCCGTTCACAGTAACACGCTTCGCGATGCACAGAATTTATGCTAATTGCATAAATTCGCGCGGTATGTCTCGGGTTTTCTGTGATCTTCGCTCACAAAAAACACCTCGCGGGATATTATCAGCGAACAGTAGCCAGTAGTTTCTCTACACTTGTAAGTTTAACACAGAGTACGAATACTTCTGCTGCTTTTCCAAGATCCTCAGGAGTCGGGAAGCTTGGCGCAATACGGATATTGGAGTCTTTCGGATCTTTTCCATATGGATAAGTTGCGCCTGCTCCTGTAAGTACAACACCTGCTTCTTTTGCCTTGGCAACAATAGCTTTTGCACATCCTTCCATTGAATCAAAGGAAATGAAGTATCCACCATGTGGTTTTGTCCACTCGCCGATTCCAAGACCGCCAAGTTCTCTGTCCAGTGTGTTAAGAACCATTTCAAATTTCGGACGGAGAATTGCCGCATGTTTTCTCATGTGTTCATGAAGACCGTCGATATTTTTGAAGAATTTTACATGACGTAACTGGTTTAATTTGTCATGTCCGATTGTCTGGATCTGCATGTAGCTGCGGAAATCTTCCAGGTTTGCTTTGGAAGCTGCAACTGCTGCAATACCGGAACCCGGGAAGCTGACTTTTGATGTTGATGTAAATTTATATACAAGATCAGGATTTCCTGCTTTTGCACATGCTTCAAGGATTTCTACAAGGAAGTCCTGATTGTCATCATAGAGATGATGAATGCTGTATGCGTTATCCCAGTAGATACGGAAATCAGGTGCTGCCGGTTTCAGATGCGCAAAGCGCTCTACTGTTTCTGCTGAATAAGTATATCCCTGTGGGTTGGAGTATTTCGGCACACACCAGATTCCTTTGATGGATGCGTCTTCACTGACAAGCTTCTCTACCATATCCATGTCCGGTCCCTGTGGTGTCATTGGCACGTTGATCATTTCGATTCCGAAGAATTCTGTGATCTTGAAATGGCGGTCATATCCCGGTACAGGACAGAGGAATTTTACCTTATCAAGTTTGCACCATGGGGTATTTCCCATTACACCCTGTGTCATAGAACGTGCAATGCTGTCAAACATAACGTTTAAGCTTGAGTTTCCGTAGATGATGATGTGGTCCGGATCTACTTCGGACATTTCTCCAAGGAGGCGTTTAGCTTCCGGGATTCCGTCGATAACACCGTAGTTACGGCAGTCTACTCCTGTTTCGCACTTGAGGTCTGAATCGCTGCTTAATACGTTCATTAATCCCATTGAGAGATCGAGCTGGTCTGCTGACGGTTTTCCACGTGACATATCGAGAGCTAAGCCCTTTGCTTTAATATCTGCGTATTCTTTATCCAGCTGTGCTTTGAGTGTAAGCAGTTCTTCTTTGCTCATGTCGCTGTATTTTTTCATAATATTCCTCCTTGTTCTGCCATGGAAGGATGTCCCTTTTTCCGTATAGGACAATCATTTGTTTTTCCTGCGGCAACAGTTTTTTTGCTTTTTACATTTTAGTATGGTAAAGTAGGGTTGTCAAGTGTTTTTATGGAATTGTTAATATTTTACCAAAACAATCGTTACTGTTCCCTCTGTTCTCAGTAACGTAACCCAAATTCATTCTGGATTGCCGTAACATCTTTCTCTGATACTTATAGCAAGCCTCGTAAATAATTAGCCAAAAAGCAAGTCGAAATCCCTCGAAAGTTTCGGCTTGCTTTTTTGAGTGTGACAGCGTATATTTAAATCAGTTAACAGATCTTTTAACTGTCTTAATTGTTCTTGTCAGGTCATCCTGATATCTTTTTATTACTCCTTATACAACATCCATTTTTATCCAAGTCAGTGAATGAGACAAGTCAGGCGGATAAAATCATCTGCTTCGCTGCTCAGTTCATAACCGAATGACTGTGAAAGGAGGTCATCCATGTCTATGTTTATCCACGCAATTATCGTAATCCTGCTTGCTGTGCTGGCTATGTGGATCGGGCTGCTGATTCTTGTGTGCTGGGCTTTGGCAGCATGTGCAAGCAGACGGGATTCTTATCTGGAAAAGGATTATCGGGTGAAATAAAGGAAGTCTGCGCATGGACGCTGAGTATTGCCGATAAGTTTATTCATTACTTTTCCATTAAAGTACAGGGTTGCAGAACCGCCTCCATCCAGGTTGTAAGCATAAGTACAGCCGTAGGATTTGAAAATATCCACCATATCCCAGTGATTAAGACCATTATAGCTGCCGGTATCTGTTACAAGGAGTACATAATCGTTGGGCTTTACCATTCCTACCGCTGTACGTGGATAATATTTTTCTGTTTCAGCCCATGGAAGCTGGGCTTCACCATCTTTAATAAGAACCGGACCAAAATTATATGTATCTTTTACACCGGCTGCAAGAAGATTTTTTCCCATAAGTCCCTGTGCCGGAGTATAGATGGTTCCGTCTTTCTTTACTGCCATGACTGAATAACTGGTCATGTAATCACCATAGATAATCCCGTTTTTGATGCACATGCCAAGGGGGGATGGTTTTCCTGTACCATAGTCGAAAGCACTGCCGTTTACTCCGATAATGCCTCCATTTGAGGATACTGCATCAGAAGTTGTCTGTCGGGATCCGCCATAAGTTCCGTTGGAGAGGGCGGATTTCAGCTGTTTGGCATTGGATGTCTTTATATGCGCTGCCCAGTAGGAAATTCCATGGACTGATTTGCGTTCAAGTTTAATATTAAGAGTGCTGCTTTTGTATTCGTAAGTATTGCCGCTTTGAGTAACTGTTGGTTTAGTATTTGTCGGTTTAGTATCTGAAGATTTTACACGCTGCCCTTTGCTGTTTACATAATATTTACCTATCCAGGTATTTTTTGCCATCACTCCTGTTTTCTTGCTGAAATAGTAATAATATTTTCCTATCTTCTGCCAGCCCTTTGCCATGGTGGAATTGCTGAGGAAATAGTATTTTTTTCCATCCTGAGTAAGCCACTGCCTGGCAATTGCCACGCCGGATTTATTAAAGTAATAGGTATATTTATCTCCTGTAGCCCAGCGATTACGGAACATGGCACCATTTTTACGATTGTAATAGTATTTATTACCGGAACGCTTCATCCACCCGGTGAAACGTTTGCCGTTGGCAATACTGTAGTAATAATAACCTTTATACTTAAAAGAACCGCAGATCAGACGCCCCTTTGAATTATAAAAATAGTAATCTCCGTTTATTTTCTGCCATCCTGTTTTCTTCGATGTGATGCTGACGGAGGTTCTGTCCTGTTTCACATATGTAGCTGCATTTACGGTAACTGCACGCATACTGATGCCTGCTGTCAGAAATAATGCCAGTATCAGAAATACCGCCACTTTTCTGAATAGTAATTTTCTTTTCATGTCTTTCATCTGCCTTTCCACGATGTCTGATATGCCCATATAAGGGAATTGCTATAAATATATTACCGATATGTCCCCTGCGATTTCTTTACCCGACAATTCGACAGACCGAGCGTTGTCAGATAATATTCCATGTCTCTCTCTGACATCAGACACTTTGGCCCTATAACGAGTTCCTTTATCAACTGGTCAAGGCAATCTGAAAAATCAAAATCCACATAAGATATCAGCTGACTTTCTTTTACATAGTAGGAATAGTTATATAAACGTGCACCGAGAGAAAGTTCAACTTCTCTTCCCATCAGAAACTGTTTCGGCGAAAACTCGCACAATCGGATTTCGCTTTCTTCTCTGAAAAACGGATTTTTCATGTAAACAGATTCCTGAAATAATTTCAAAAACTTTTTCTCAAAACAGTTCATGACTTTATCCAGTACTTCTATTTCATAATCCTGCTTCTTCTCAATGCTTTCCCGACATTGTTCTTCTTTCTGTAATATCTTCTCGATTTCATCAACCAATTCATGCACTATCTGATGTACAACTTCTCTCTGCTCTGTTTCAGAATAACTGATCTTATGTAATGACACAATTGACGGCTTTGAAATCTCCGGAGAAACCGTTACAACTTCTTTTAATACATCCAGGTCAAATCCGATGGCAGCTCCGCGCCCGTCATCCGCATATCCCCGCCACTGACTGAGCAGATCATTCTGATACGAAAAACAGGTTACATAATATCTGAAGTCTGCATGATTTTCATTGAAAAATTCATCTGTAAACAGTTTCACATATCCCATCAATCTCTCTGATGAAATCTTTGATCTGAATAAATCTGAAGCATTTTCATAAGCTCTTTTAAATTCTGTGTCATAATACCTGCAGATCCAGCTGATCTCCATGGAATCATTGGATTTCAGGATATTTGTCAGACGGAGGGAACGATTTTTCAAAATAGAATTCAATGATTCTAAACTGCAATAGTGATATACGATCATATTTTTTCTTCTCCTGTAAATAATTGTTCTTTTGTAACCATTCAACATTTTGCCATCCCCCAAAAAATTCTATAGCAAAGTTCATCAGCAAAAGAACTTACGGAAAGTTTATATCAGTAGGTAACAGAATTATTATATCAGATACATCTTATGAATCTGTAAACTTATAGCAACCCTTGTAAATAATGCATATTGATTAAGAGTCTTGCTATAGAAAAACATTGCTTATACTTATAATATAATAACTGTTTTTTATAAAGAAATCCCCATCCACTGTTTATTATTTTGCAGCAGATAGGGATATGTTGAGGTTAATAGTTATATGCCCCCTCGTAAGCATTGCACCTGTCTAATTTCCGTGACTGGTTCTGGCAGGAGTTGCATCTGTCACAGAACTCCTGCTCATAACAGGTGGAACAGGCGCATGTCCTGCAGGCTTTTCGGTCATAGCCTGAGGTATTGCCGTGAGGAAGTGTGCTTTCTGCTGCATTACCCATATACATCGCCCTCCTTGTGTGCTGGTTACTGTTCGTCCAATCTTAAGTAAAAGTCCCGTGAACGAGCAGAGTTCCTTGTACCTTATATTATACGCTCACAGGAGGGGAATACAAGTAATTAATAATCGGTTTTCTGGTAAAATCTTCCGTTTATATAATCAGTCTTGATGAT
>OCHC01002074.1_pt1 | contig 12933 bp, 6 predicted proteins | sample 1538641 | NCBI WGS metagenome assembly OCHC01 (sample SAMN04571714, study PRJEB22368) | human gut metagenome | biome: human gut; material: stool | host: Homo sapiens | place: Luxembourg | collected 2012-08-17
CCGTCACCTTCCGGAAGGCCTCGATGGCCTGCGGCTTCATCTCCTTGGCGTTGTAGGCGGCGCCCAGCGTCAGGTACATCAGGCTCACATCCTCGGGATCGGTCTGCACCTTGGCGGCAGCCTCGCCCAGCTCGATCACCTTGTTGTAATCCTTCTTGCTGGCATAGGCCTGCAAGCGGACCTTCTGTGCCAGAGCGTTTTCGGCGTTCTTCGCCAGCAGCGCGTCGGCCATCGCGATGATACCGTCGAAATCGTTGGCAGCCTGGAGCGTGGCCACCTTGTTATTGGTGTAGAGGGCGATCATCTCCTTGGCCTTGGCGGCGTCATCGGCATACTTGGGGTGCGTCTTGGCGGCCACCGCCTCGTAGATGTCCATACCCTTCTCGTACTCGCCCATCTCGCAGTAGCTCATGGCGAGGTTCAGCGCCATCGCGGTATTGTCCGGGTCGGCCTTGTAGCCCTTCTCGAACACGCCTGCGGCGGTCGCATAGTCCTTGTTGTTGAAAGCGTCGCCGCCCTGGATCTGATAGATCTTGGCCACCCAGCCGTTGGCCTTGGCCATCTGGCTCATGTCGCCGTAGAGTTCGGCCAACTCCGCCGATTTGGTGAAATTCTTCAGCGCCTCGTCGTAGTTCTTGGTCCGGATCGCTCCGCCGCCCATCATAAAGTAGCATTTGGGAAGCGTCGTCTTGGCCGTGGCCACCAGCGACGCGGCCTCCTCGCTGTCCAGCCCCTGCTCGATCACCTGTTCGAACTTCGCGGCCGCGCCTGCGAAATCCTTGGCGCCGAAAGCTGCTGCGGCTTCGTTGTAGATTGCAGTAACATCCTGCGCCGAGAGCGACACCGCCGCCAACAGCGCGACAACCGATACAAATAACTTTTTCATTGCTTTTCTATTCGATTTTATAAGTTTTTCAGTTCATGCGCCCCTGTCCGAAACGCGTTGGATGCAAAAGTATAAAAAAAATTCCTTTTTTACCAAATCTATCCGCGCAAACCCGCGAAAAAACCGCTCATCAACTCCTCGCACTCCTCCCGGAGCACCCCCCGCGCCACGGTCGTCCTGGGGTGGAACACCGCCTCGGAGTAACGCCGGAAGCCCTTCTTGGGATCGTCGGCGCCCCACACCACGCGGCTCACCTGCGCCCATCCGATCGCCCCGGCGCACATGATGCACGGCTCGACCGTGACGTAGAGCGTGCACTCCTGCAAATACTTGCCCCCGAGCGTCGCGGCAGCGGCCGTGAGGGCCTGCATCTCGGCGTGGGCCGTGGGGTCGGCCAGGGTTTCGACGAGGTTATGCCCCCGCCCGATCACCGCACCGCCGGCCACGACGACCGCACCGATGGGCACCTCCTGTTGTTTTAACGCCTTTTGCGCCTCGTTTAGTGCCAGGCGCATGAATTTTTCGTCGGTTTCGTGCTGTTCCATGCCGGATTGTTTTCGGCAAAAGTAACCATTTTTTCCGAAGAACGCACCCCGCGCCCGGCAAACGACGCCCGGAAGCGACGCAGGCGCATCAATTTCGATTCAAAACACACCTTCTTCCAAAAAGAAAAAATCAAAGAAATGCTTGCATTTTATTGCATAATTTCTATATTTGCAAATGGAATAGTCCACAAAACCCTTAAATTCAATTTGCTCCTACAAAAACACACACATCCGGCCCAAAAAACGGCCCAAACCATGCACTCTGTATTTCGAAACCACACCAATTACTAACCAGAACCAATTAAAACCATTATGGAAGAAACTCGCCAAAAAGCACCCGGAAACGGGCATTTTCCGGCAGTCCTGCGATTCGTCGCCGCGCTGCTGCTGTCCGGAACCCTATGCCTCGCGTGGGGGGGGGAAATCTCCTCGCACAAATCCGGAGCATTTATGTAACGGTAGATGCAGCCGATGCAAGCATCCGGGAGGTCCTCGAATCAATCGAGGCGCAGAGCGATCTGCGGTTCATCTATGCGGATGAAGTAAAACCGATCCTGACCAAGGTCGTAACGGTCAGGGAGAAAAACGTAAGCGCAAACCGGATTCTCGACCAGATCCTGCCCGACGTCGGCCTTCAGTATTCGGTCGGCGGCACGCAGGTCCGCATCTACCAGGCCGCCAGCGGTTCGCGCGACGTCGCCCAAACGGTCAGCGGCACGGTGATCTCCGGCACCGACAACTCCCCGCTGGCCGGCGTGATGATCTACGTCGAAGGAACGACGGCCGGCACGATCACCAACGGCGACGGCTCGTACACCTTCACCATTCCCGCCAAATCGAAATACGTGACCTTCTCGTACGTCGGTTTCGACACGAAGAAACTCCACGTCGAGGACACCGAGCTGTTCAAACTCGTATCGCTCGCCGAGCAGAGCAACGCGCTCGACGAAGTCGTGGTCATCGGCTACGGCACGCAGAAAAAGGAGTCGATGGTCGCCTCGATCACCTCCGTAAAACCCTCCGACCTGAATATCACCTCCAGTTCGCTGACCACGGCGTTCGCCGGCAACATCGCCGGCATGATCTCGCGCCAGACCTCGGGCGAACCCGGCTACGACAGCGCCTCGTTCTACATCCGCGGCATTTCGACCTTCGGGTCGAGCAACTCGCCGCTGATCATCCTCGACGGCGTGGAGGTGTTGAGCAACATGCTCAACAACATGCCTCCCGAGTCGATCGAGTCGTTCTCGGTGCTCAAGGACGCCCAGGCGACCTCGGTCTACGGTTCGCGCGGCGCCAACGGCGTCATCCTCATCAACACGAAAAACGGCCGCAACTCGGAGAAGATGAACGTCTCGGTCCGTCTGGAAAACACCTTCTCGATGCCCACGATGGTACAGCAGGTGGCCGACGGCGTGACCTACATGCAGCTCTACAACGAGGCCGTCTTCAACACCGCCAAGGAGACCGGAACGCTCCACGCCTACCAGCCGTTCTACTCGGCCGACAAGATCAACGGCACGAAGGCGGGGCTCAACAAGTACCTCTATCCGAACAACGACTGGTACGACCTGATGTTCAAGGATTTATCGGTCAACCAGAATCTCAACCTCAACATCCGCGGCGGCGGCCGTAAAGTCAGCTACTTCCTCAACGCGGCGGTTTCGAACGAAAACGGCATCATCGCCGACATCGAGCAGAACCCCTACGACGTGAAGATGAACCACCAGAAATACATCTTCCAGAGCAACGTCAGCGCCAACATCACCAAGACGACGGTCGTCGGCATCAAGGTCAACGCCCAGCTGGAGTACAACACCCGCCCGATCGAGGACATCGGCAACCTGTTCTACTACTCGATGCGCGCCAATCCGGTACGTTTCCCGGCCACGCTCCCGGCCGAGGAGGGCGACACGTTCGTGCGCTACGGCAACAACGCCTCGTGGGACACCGGCACCACCGACCTCAACCCGCTGGCCAAGCTGTCCCGCGGCTACGGCAAGCGCTACTACTCCTACATGACGACGGCCTTCACGCTGGACCAGAACCTGGATTTCTTCACCAAGGGCTTGAGCGCCAACCTCACGGCGTCATTCTACAACTACACCTATTCGGCGACCTACCGCACGGCAACCCCCTATTATTTCAAGGTCGAGGACGGCAGTTCGCTCAACCCCGACGGCACGGCCAATCTCATCACCAACTCGATCGGCGACACGGGCACGACCTACCTGACCAGCACCGACGGCAACGGCGGCCACCGCCGCTACGCGCTGCAAGCCTCGCTGAACTACGCCCGCAAATTCGGCAAACACGACGTGGGAGCCATGTTCGTCTACCGCATGAACGAGAAGAAGAACAACATCGCCGGCACGAGCGAGAAGAACCTGCTGCCCTACCGCGAGCAGGGCATGGCGGGCCGCGTGACCTACGGATTCGACAACCGCTACCTGTTCGAGGCCAGCTTCGGCTACAACGGCTCGGAGAACTTCGCTCCCGGCAAACGCTGGGGTTTCTTCCCCTCGGCGGCGGCCGGCTGGGTGATCTCCAACGAGTCGTTCTGGGACGGCATCCGCAAGACGGTCAGCAACCTGAAGATCCGCGTATCGTACGGTCTGGCGGGCAACGACGCCTTGGGCGAGCGCTTCCCCTACCGTTCCATCGTGGCCATGGGCGAAGAATCGGGATTCTACTACAACTGGAACTCCCAGGGCAAAGGCCCGAAGATCACCACCTACGGCAACCCCAACGCGACGTGGGAGGAGGCCAAGAAACTCGACGTCGGTCTCGAACTGGGACTGTTCAACGCGCTGAACATCGAAGCCGCCTACTTCACCGAAGACCGTACGGGCATCTTCATGCGGCGCACCTCGCTGCCTTCGTCGACGGGCCTGCTGGGCGTTACGCCCTACGGCAATATCGGACGTGTGAAATCGCACGGCGTCGACCTTTCGGCCGTCTACAACAAGCAGTTCAACAAGGACTGGTCGCTGAGCCTGCGCGGCACGTTCACCTTCTCGCGCAACGAAGTGGTCGAGAAGGATGAAGGCGACCTGATGTACGACTACATGTCGGTCGTGGGACATCCGGTCAACGCCATCACCGGCGTGCTGGTCGCCGACGGGCTGTTCACCTCGCAGGAGGAGATCGACAACTCGCCCAAACAGCAGTTCGGCAACTACACGGTCGGCGACATCAAGTACCGCGACCTGAACGGCGACGGCATCGTCGACGGCAACGACGTGACGACGGCCGGCAGCCCGACCGTTCCCGAAATCCAGTACGGCATCGGCGCGACGGTGAAGTGGCGCAGGCTCGACTTCTCGTTCATGTTCCAGGGCGCATCCAACGTATCGCTGCGGATGTACAACATGCACCCTTTCTGCGACGCCTCGCACTTCGGCTACGGCATCACGCAGTACATCGCCGACAACCACTGGTCGGAGGACAACAACCGCGCCGACGCGGCCTATCCGCGCCTGACCTCGCAGTTAAGCTCCAACAACACCCAGAGTTCGACCTTCTACATCCACGACGCCAAATACCTGCGCCTGAAAACCGTGGAGCTGGGCTACACCATCAAGAAACTCCGCGTCTACCTGTCGGGCAACAACCTCTTCGTCATCTCCCCGTTCGACTACTGGGACCCCGAAAAGGGCGGCGGCCACGGCCTGTCCTACCCGTTGCAGCGGACGGCGAAAATCGGCGTTCAATACCAATTCTAATCCAAAAGAAGATACCGTTATGAAAAAAATAGCAATGGCGTTAGCCCTCCTTCTCTCGGCCGCATCCTGCGATTTCCTGGATGTCGTTCCCGAGGGCAGTCCCACGCAGGACGACATCTACAAGACCCAGGCCCAGGCCGAAAAGATGCTCTTCATGGTCTACGGCAAGTGCCCCGACCTGTTCCATGCGCAGGCCATGCCCGACCTGAGCGGCGGCGACGACCTGATTTCGAGTTACTACGGATCGGTGCGTTATTTCTCGTGGAAGAGCCTCGTATACGCCACCTCGCAGGAGTCCCCGACGAACACCTACTTCAACATGTGGGGAACGACCTCGGGGCTTCCGACAGGCAACTACTCGTACAACATCTACGAAGGCATCCGTTATGCCTACAACTTCCTGAACAACATAGGTTCTGTTCCCGACATCTCGGAGGCCAACCTGCGCTACTGGTCGGGCGAGGCGCACTTCCTGATCGCCCACCTGCACCAGATCCTGCTGGAGTACTACGGTCCGATCGTACTGGCCCGGGAGGAGATCGACCTGAATGCGCCGGCCAGCAGCGTGAACGTGCCGCGCAGCACCTACGACGAGTGCGTCAATTTCATCGAGGAGGAGTTCCGCAAGGCCGCCGACATGCTGCCCGACTACTGGGGTCCCATCGCGTACGGCCGCGCCATCAAGGCCACGGCGCTGGCCTACCGCGCCCGCCTGCTGCTCTACTCGGCCCGCAAGCTCTTCAACGGCAACGAACTCTACAAGGGTATCGTCAACAAAAACGGCGACCACCTGTTCCCGACCCAGTACGACGAAAAGAAATGGGAGCTGGCAGCCCAGGCCGCCAAAGACGTTATGAACCTGAACCTCTACTCGCTGGTCGGCGCCGACGGCACGGACCCCTACGCCAGCTTCAACACGCTCTTCACGTCGGTAGGTTCCGGGACCGGCGCTACGGAGAAGATCTACACGCGCATCGCCAGCGGCTACCAGTGGCGCGTGGTCACCACGCCCCCGAGTGTCGGCGGAACGGCCTACGGCGGCTACGGCGTAACCCAGAAACAGGTCGACGCGTTCGCCATGGCCAACGGCCGCTACCCCATCACGGGCTACACCGACGGCGACCAGGCGCGGCCGATCATCGACCCCGACGCAGGTTACAGCGAAAGCGGATTCTCGAAGTTCAAGCACCCGATCTACGGCGACGAACTGGAGACGTTCAAAATGTACCAGAACCGCGAACCGCGCTTCTACGTCAACGTGTTCTGGAGCGGCATGACCTGGCACGGCGCCAACAAGAAAACAGCCAACGTCCAGTTCTATTTCAACGGCAATTCGGGTCCGGGCAAATCGCACAACTATCCGCCGACGGGTTATCTGGCGCATAAGTTCACCAACCCGTCGATCGACACCTCCACCGGCAACTGGGGCTACCTGGATTTCCCCGTATTCCGCTATGCGGAGATCCTGCTCAACTACGTCGAGGCGCTTAACGAGTACGATCCCTCGAACGCGGACATCACGCTCTACCTGAACATGATCCGCAAACGCGCCGGCGTTCCCGACATCGAGGAGGTCTATCCCGACGCCGTCGGCGACCAGACCAGGATGCGCGAACTGATCCGCCGCGAACGCCAGGTCGAGCTGTGCTTCGAAAACCTGCGCTATTTCGACACGCGAACCTGGATGACCGCCGAGACGGACAACAACATGCCGGTCTACGGCATGAACATCGCCGCCAAGGACCACAAGGCGAACGGCGAATTCTGGCAGCGCGTCATCTGCAAATACGACGGCGGCCGCGACGGCAACCGCGCCTTCACCAAGCGCTGCTACCTCTTCCCGATTTCCCAGGAAGAACTCGACCGTGTGAAATGCACGCAGAACTACGGCTGGTAAACCCCTCTAATCCGGATAATTATGAAACTGAAAAACATATTGATACCCTTCGCAGGCGTGCTGCTGCTGACCGCCTGCGAAAAAGACCACCGCAACGACAACCTGACCGACCCGCGCGTCTACATCGTCAACAACGGCGTGCAGAACGCAATCTATTACGACGTGGAGGAGACGATCGACTACAACATTTACGCTTACAGCAGCGGCTACTTCGGACAGCCGTCGGAGGTGAAGGTCGTACCCGACCCCGATGCCGTCGAGGCGCTCAACGCCGCGAACGGCTCCTCCTACACGCTGCTCGGCGAGGAGTACTACCAGATCGTCAAGGACACCGGTTCGATCACGGCCGAAGGCCGCCGCGCCACCCTCACCGTCCGCCTCGACTGCAAGGGGATCATGGCGCTGCCCTACATGAACGACTACGTCCTTCCGCTGCGGCTCACGGCCACGGGAACCGAGGTCAACGAGAAGCTGAACACCATCCTGATCAATCCCCGGATGCAGGAGACCGAGGTGCTGGCCGAGAACGCCGGTGTCGTGGAAAGCGACTTGAGCGCCACCGACGCCAATACGCTCGAATTCACAGCCTACACCGAGTTCAACAACAAGTGGGATTCCGAGATGGAATACGAACACGGCGATGCAGTGCTCGCGGCCTATAACGCCGAGCACGGCACGCAATACATCCCGCTGCCCGAAAGCGCCTACACCTTCACGGCAGCCGACCTGAAAGCCGGCTCGAACAAAGCGGTTTCGACCATCGACATCGACAAATCGAATCTGACGGCAGACCGTTACTACACGCTGGCCGTAAGGCTCAAGGGCAATTCGAAGTTCAAGATCGGCGAGAAGAACACGGTGCTTTACCACATCTCGCTGCTCCCGATCTACGACAGCCGCAGCAAGTGGAATCTCGTTTCGTGCAGCTCCTACTACACCGGCCGCGGCCCCGAGCTGATGATCGACGGCGATCTGGTCACCCGCTGGGAGAGCCGCTACAACAACACCGGAGAGGGCGACATCAACCCCAACGAAGCATCGACCGTATGGGATATGGGCAAGACGTACTACTGGTGCGGCATGACGCTCGTCCGCCGCAGCGACTCCTACGTGACCGACCTCCGCGCCGGCTACATCGAGCTTTCGGACGACGGCAAGAACTGGACGAAAGCCCAGGACTTCGACTTCGGCGACAAGACCAACACGTCGACGACCGGAACCTACGCCGTCGAGCAGTGGACCGTTTCGGGCCGCTACGTACGACTGGCCGTAAATGCCAGCAACCGCAACAAACTGTACTCCGTGTCGGAATTCGTTCCGGTGCTGGCGGAAAAGACGAAATGAACCCGAAATCCAAGATTCCCGAACCGATGAAAAACCCGATTCTGCTTTACCTGACGACCCTCGCCCTGACCGCACTCTGCGGCGGGGCGGCGGCCGGGCAGGCTGCGGCGCAAAGCGCGCCCGACATGTCGAAATACATCCTGACCCCGAAACCCGCCGACACCCCGCGCATCAACGGCGCCCGCGTCTTCGGCGTCCGCCCGGGTTCGGAATTCCTCTACACGATCGCCGCGACGGGCGTCCGTCCGATGACTTTCTCGGCCGAGGGGCTTCCCCAAGGGCTGAAACTCGACCCCGAAACCGGACGGATCACGGGACGCGTAACCGCTCCGGGCGAATATACCGTGCACCTGAAAGCCGCAAATGCGCCGGGCAGCTGCGAGCGCAACCTGAAGATCGTCGTGGGCGACGAAATCGCGCTCACTCCGCCGATGGGCTGGAACAGCTGGAACTGCTGGGCGCGCGACGTCACGCAGGAGCAGGTGCTCTCGTCGGCGCGCGCGATGGTCGAAAGCGGACTCGCCGACCACGGCTGGTCCTACATCAACATCGACGACGGATGGCAGGGCAAACGCGGCGGCAAACACAACGCGATCCAGCCGAACACGAAATTCCCCGACATGAAGGGCCTTGTACGCGAGATTCACGACATGGGCCTGCGGGTGGGCATCTACTCCACGCCGTGGATCGGGACCTATGCCGCGCATATCGGCAGCTACTCGGACAACCCCGACGGCGTCAACGAGTGGATCAAAAAAGGCCGGCACAACGAGCATTACCGTTATCAGAAAGAGGGCGGCAACTACTGGAAGGACCGGACCGAAGTCTGGCACCTCGGCCCTTACTCCTTCGTGGAGGCCGACGTGAAGCAATGGGGCGAATGGGGTATCGACTACCTCAAGTACGACTGGAATCCGCTCGACTATTACCACGTCAAGGAGATGCACGACGCCCTTCGGACGCTCGACCGCGACGTCGTTTACAGCCTCTCGAACAGCGCACCCTACGGCGACGCCCCGCAGTGGATGCGGTACTCCAACTGCTGGCGCACGACGGGCGACATCCGCGACACGTGGGAGAGCATCAGCAGCATCGGGTTCAGCCAGGACCGCTGGCTGCCCTTCAACCGCCCGGGTCACTGGGCCGACCCCGACATGCTGGTCATAGGCATGGTGGGCTGGGGCCCGAAACTCCACTACACGCAGCTCACGGCCGACGAGCAGTATACGCACATCAGCCTCTGGTCGCTGCTGGCCGCGCCGCTGCTGATCGGCTGCGACATGGCGCAGATGGACGACTTCACACGGAGCCTGCTGACCAACGACGAAGTGATCGACGTCAACCAGGACCCGCTGGGCCTGCAGGCCGTTCCCGTCTGGCAGCAGGGCGACCAGGTGATCTACGCCAAGCACCTCGAAGACGGCTCGATGGCCGTCGGGCTTTTCAACCGGGGCTGGCAGACCGTGAAGATGAACTTCACGCTCCGCATGCTGGGTCTGCGCGGGAGGCAGACCGTGCGCGACCTGTGGCGGCAGAAGGACCTCACGGAGTGCACCGACAAGTTCGAAACCGCCGTTGCGCCTCACGGCGTCGTTCTGGTGAGAGTCTACCCCGGCAACAGCCGCGAACAGGCGACCGGCAAATAGCACAGCCTGTTTCATAATAAAAGACGGATACGCAGGTATCCGTCTTTTTATTGAGCGGCATCGCCGCAATGCCGACAGAAAAGCCTTCCGGAACGAATCCGAAAGGCTTTTCTGCTTGTGGGAACAAGCGGATTTGAACCGCTGACCTCCTGCTTGTCGAGCAGGCGCTCTAAACCAACTGAGCTATGCTCCCGGCATAAAAAACCATCCTGTTTTGGATGGTCTCTGTCGTGGGAGCTGAGGGATTCGAACCCCCGACCCTCTGCTTGTAAGGCAGACGCTCTGAACCAACTGAGCTAAGCTCCCCTTTTGCTGAATTGCGAGTGCAAATGTATGATAAATAAATCATTCCTGCAAGTCCTCGCTTCATTTTGGGAAATCTTTTTTCGCTGGCGGTTCGTTCGGTTGACACATTGGTTGACACATTTGCATAAACTCAATGCTGGTTAAACAATAGTGAATTAGTTGATAATCTTATATTTGAATAAGAGAGGACAAACTTTGCAAAGGGGCCTATAAATATACCCCTTTCGCAAAGTCTGTCCTTGCTCTGCTAACAGAAAATCGGCGAAAAATTTTCCCCTCTCGCCGTTCGTCTGTTTTCAGCAATTTTCAGTAGCTTTGATTTCTATAAAGAAAAATCCCCGACCGTATGGCCGAGGATATATCTTGTTATATGAACTGCTCTAAATACTTTTCATTGAAACCCGTGAGTGGAAATTTGAAATCTTTCTGCGTTCCGTTCGTTGCCGTATATGTGAAGTTAACGGCGTCGCTCTTGTTGTGAACGGCAAACAGGTTTACGCTATCTGCGGAATTTGAAAACTCAATAACGTTAGGCATGATTAGCGTTATATCTCCGTGTATATCGTCCAACGGGCAAGACATCGAAACCAGCTTCTTTCCTCGTCTTTGGAATGTCATTTTTACGGGTTGCTGCTGGTCGATGTCCAACGCAAAGAAATAGTAAAAGGTAAACGGAACGGTTTCATCTTCTTTTCTTCCGACGAATAGGCAGACCCCGTAATCATCATCATAGGCTACGGATTTGGCAATGTAGGATATTTGATTGTCATCCCGTTTCTCCTTGCCGATTTTTCATTCTGTTTTTGGTGTTTTATACATTTTAGCTAAAATTTATGTTGTTATTAAATCTTTGATTATGATGTAAATATACGAAAAATTTATGACTTATGCAAGTAAAATAGAAAGGACAAACTTGTGCAGAGGGTCTATATATTAACCCTTTTGCACAAGTCTGTCCTCTAAAAGAGTAATTATAGTTAATAGTTATAGGCTACAATGTGAGCTCTGCTTGACCATGTTTTATTATCTTTATACGTATCAAACGTTTCAAAAGGCACATAAGCAGTGCACCCAGAAGGAAATTGAGCATATGCGTAAGAATCCCTTGCAACTTGCTTTACGGCTGTTAATGACGGAGGAGTAAGAGCTCTAATATAAATTGATTTTAGACCACTCTCTGAAAATGCAAATGCTTCAAGTTTAGTTATTGACTGAGGAATATCAATACTTTGCAATGATATACATTTACTGAAAGCCCCTCCTCCATATGATTCTCCGTAATAAGGATAAATACCCCCACCGCCAATAGTATTGATATGGGCCCCTTCTTCAAAGATAACGGAATTCAAGGATGTACAATTATAAAATGCCGCACATTCAATTTCTATAACGCTTATCGGAATTTGTATTGAGGTTAACAATGTGCAATTTGTAAATGCTCCATAAGCATCTAATTTGCCATAACCATCTTTTAATGCTTCTGCGTGGATATTTCCACCTATTATTTGTAATTTGCTATTTGGTTCAAATAAAAGCGTGGATAGAGCTTTACAATTCATAAAAGCTGTTGCTTCAATTATCTCTACATTTGCTGGAATTGTAATTGATGTAAGTGAAGTACAATTATAAAAAACTCCATTTTGTGGATAAGTTTGGCTATTACTTAAATCGCCTGCTATTTTGGTTAGATTACATCTTTCAGCAAAAATTACAGATTGGAGTGATGTACAATTTTTAAATGCGCTTATTCCTATAGTTGTTATACTTTGGGGGAGTTCTATACCCTGCAATGAGAAGCAATTTTCAAATGCGTGCTCATCTATAGTTTCGATATTCCCTAAAATCTTAATTTGTCCTAATTTAGAGCAATTACGAAATGCAGATGCCCCGACTTTTGTAGTATTAATAGGTATAGTAATATTTGATAATGGACAGGAAATGAATGATGAATCTCCGATAGAAACTATATTTTCTGGGAGGATAATGCTATTTAGGCTCTTACAATTGGCAAATGCAGCATCTCCAATTGTTGATAAGTTGTCAGGCAAAGTAATTTCCCAAAGGTTAGTACATCCTTGAAAAGCATTGGATATATCTGTAATGCCATTAAAATATTGGAATTCATTAAATGATACGATTGTGGTATTTCCTTTAAATACTGTCCCAATTGATACTATAGTGGCAGCCTCTTGGTATGATAATTCGTTGTCATGGTCTGTATCCCAATTAAGACAACAAAGTTTTTTTACTTCTAAGTCTTTGAATTGGATAAATTCAGTAGATTGTCCTGTTTTTGAAATTGTTATAACCGTTCCATCTGCCAACTCAAAATAAACATTGTTCTCGTCCTGCGTGATTTTGATGCTATCTGCATCCTTGCCATCCTCTCCCGTGGCTTTACCCAACTGTGTCCAATTCGCCCCGTTATCATAGGAAATCCACCAATAACCCTCTCGAATTTCAAGTTTAGGCGTAACACCGTCTGAACCATCCACTCCATTATTACCGTCTGTCCCTTGTGCTTTTATCTTCTGTCCGTCCACAATGATAAACTCTCCGTCCAGCGTCCAATAATAGATGCCGT
>OCHC01002075.1_pt1 | contig 12931 bp, 10 predicted proteins | sample 1538641 | NCBI WGS metagenome assembly OCHC01 (sample SAMN04571714, study PRJEB22368) | human gut metagenome | biome: human gut; material: stool | host: Homo sapiens | place: Luxembourg | collected 2012-08-17
TTTTGCTGCTGGCGACCCGCGCGACGGAGGCCCCGACACTTGGCCACGCACTGTCAGTGCTGCCGGGCCAGAGGCCGTCAGGCTGCCAGGTAAACGCCTTGTCGTAGCAGGTCAGCTCACCACGGGCATCGCTGATGAACACATGCGCAGTCCCCTTGCCCAGTAGTTTTAAATGTGTTTCAGCCTTGTTGCCGTCAGCCTGTGCGGCGCACAGGGCGCCCAGCGTTACAAAGCAGCCGAGAACAGTGCCCTCGGCGTCGGGCAGGTCGTCGTCAAGCGTGACCGGGATACGCCCGGTCAAATCCGCGGTTTTCTGCAAAAGGCGGCAGACCGTCTGCACGGTCTGGGTCTTACAGAGCGTGGAGTAGGCGTCGGCCACGACGGTGTGCTGCACGCTGCGCCAGACCTCGACGCGCAGCTTCCAGGTCACCGAGAGGGACGCTTCCCCTGCGCCGTCGACTGCGCTCAGTGTGCAGGCCAGCACCTCGCCGCGCACAAGGGCTGTGTCGTCCTCGGTCACGCCGGGCAGCTCCAGCGTCTGCTGCACGGCAAGATCCTTGCTGCGCACGGTCAGCTCGCCGGTGTCGGTGTTCTGGCTGCATATTTGAATTTGCAGCGTCCCCTGCACACTGACCTGCCCGGTGGTCGGCGCTGCGCTGCCGGCAGTAAAGCTGCCGGTGATGTCCAGCACGCTTTCCCCGGTGCCGGGCAGCGCCGCAGCGGTCTCGGCAGTCAACGTTTTTTCCTCGGTCACGGCGCATTGCAGGCCCTGCATCGTGCGGGTGTACTGCTCAATGCCGCAGTCGGCCAGTGCGGTCAGCAGCTCGGACTCCCGCCGCACGGCCACTGCGGCGCAGAGGATGTACGCGCCGCGCAGGTCGATGCGGTGCTCACTGACGGCGCGGCAGTTGCAGTATTCCTGCTCGCCCCAGACCTGGGCCGGGCCGTCGGCGTACTGCCCGGCGGGCAGCTCGACCAGTTTTTCAAAGGCAAATTTCTGCTCGGTGCGCAAAAGGCGCGTGCCGGGCTCCTCGCTCTGGTAGTAGACGGTGCAGCGCAGATAGCCCTCGCTCTGCCAGCGTCCGCCGGACACACGGTTCTGCAGCACAACGGGCGTGATCAGGCACTTGACGATCTTGAATACGGCGGGCAGGTAGTCGGGAATCAGAATCTCCGTTTCAACGGGAAGCTCCAGCCGTGTTTCCCAGCGTCCGCCGTAGGATGCGATGGTGTCTTTGAACACCTTGAGTTCCATATTGCTTGCCCCTTTCCGGTTATGTTCTGGGGCATTATATGCGGCAGGGCAAAAAAATAGCCCCTGCCCGGAACAGGCAGGGGAAAAATTTGGATTCAGACCTTGAAGGCTGCGCGTAAGATCCAACGGAAGGCGCGCGGGCAGCGAACTACGACCACATGCATGGCATACACCTCACTTTCCGTGTTTGTGTACGCCATACTATGCCGGGCAGTGCTGCGGTGTTACGCATCGTCGCGGGTCAGCACAACGAGACCGCAGCCGCCGGAGCATTGCAGCTGTGCGGTGTCCGCGATAAACTCATTGCTGACGCCGAGCGGATAGTCCGCGGTCAGCACGGCGTTTTCCAGCGGGTAGAACGCGCCGCGGATGCAGACGCCGATCAGCCGACCCTCCATCGGGAAAAGGGAGAGATACTTCCAGTCCCTGCGCTGCAAAATAAGCTTGCGGTCCGGCACAAGATACCGCAGCTCGCTGCGCTCGTTGGCCAGCAGGACGTTCACGCCGTTTTTGGCAAGATACAGTCCGGTGGCAAGGTTGGCCAGCGTGTGCTCCAGCCGTGCCCCGCCCAGAGCACCCAGCAGGGAGATCTCGTCATAACCGTGCTCCAGCAGCCAATGGGCGGCATACTGGGTATCGGTATCGTCCTTCACATGGGGCAGCACAATGGTCTCGTGCTCGGTTTTGGGCTGCGGGGCGGAGTCAAAGTCACCGACGATGAGGTCGGGACGCAGGTCAAGCCGTTCGGCATTGCGGTAGCCCGCGTCGCAGGCCACAACAAAATCATCGGGCTGCACATAGCGGCACAGTGCGGTGGAAACCGGCACGGCGGAAAGAATCACGGCACGCCTGCTCATTTCTCCCACTCCTTCCGTGCGCTGGCTTCCTCATACATGGCAAGGTAGCTTGCATAGCGCGTTTTGCTGATGGTCCCGGCCTCAACAGCCTCACGCACAGCACAACCGGTCTCACTGCGGTGGGAGCAGCCCGTAAAGCGGCAATGCCCGAAATAGGGCCCGAACTCCGGGAAAGTGTGCTGCAGATCATCCTTCGGGATGCGGCAGAGCTTCTGCGCCTCCAGGCTGGCAAAGCCCGGCGTATCAGCCAGACGCCCTCCGCAAATCTCAAAAATTTCGACCTCGCGGGTCGTGTGCCGCCCGCGGCCCAGCTTTTGGCTGATCTGCCCGGTCTCGCGGTGCAGCGCGGGGGCCAGCGTGTTGAGCAGCGTCGATTTGCCGACGCCGGAGTTGCCGCAGAAGGCACAGAGATGCCCTTCAATATAGCCCTTGACCTCGTCAAGGCCCTCGCCGGTCTCATAGTTCAGCTGCACCAGCGGGATGCCGCTGCCCGCGTAGGCGGTGCGCAGCATATCGGCAGCAGCCAAATCAGATTTTGTCACCACAAGCACGGGCTTCACATCCTTGTAGATGGCAGCGGCGGCCAGCTGGTCCAGCACCAACGTACTGGGTACGGGCTGGGTCGTGCTGGTAACGATGAACAAAATATCCAGATTGGCAATCGGCGGACGAATAAAGACGTTTTTGCGCGGTAAAATCTCATCGATCATTGTGCCGTCGTCGGACAGGGTGACGTTGTCTCCCGCCACCGGCGTGATGCCGCGCTTGCGGAAGATGCCGCGCGCCTTGCACTCGACGATGCCGTCCGGCGTCTTTACATAGTAGAAGCCGCCGATGCCCTTTGTAATATACGCCATGACTTCCCCCACATCAGGCAATGGGGTTGCCCTGTGCGTCGCACCGCTGGCCGTTCTCATTCCACATGGTACCGTCGGTCAGCTGATGGATCTGGTGACTGCCGTCAGCACTCGGCCACCAGCTCTCCTGCACAGTGACGGTACCGTCCTCGTTCACAGTGGGTTCGACTGGTTCGGGAGTGGCGACGACCTCGGGCACGCCGGTGGACACCACGAGTGTGATGACGCTCGACTTACGGACCGTGGAACCGGCATCGGGACTCTGGCTCAGTACCGTGCCCGCGGGCTGTTCGCTGGCCTGCTCGATTGTGCGGATGGACAGGTTCAGCCCCTTGACCTCATTGCGGGCTTCCTCAATGGTCTTGCCGGTCAGGCTCGGGACCGAGCTCTCCTTGCTTACCTCGGAGCGGCTGACGTACAGGATGACCGTGGAGTCACCCTCGACGGTCTCCCCGGCGGCGGGCTGGGTGTAGACAACAGCGCCGTTGGCCACGGAGTTGTCGGACATGGGCTTCTTGGTCACGCGCAGACCCATATCCTTCAGGGTCTGCTCGGCATCCTCGGCCACCATGTTCTTCGTCTCGGGGATCGTGACGTACTGGGTGCCCAGGCTGACGGTCAGCACGATGCGCTGCTTTTCCTTGACGGTACGCCCGGCCTTGGGGGTCTGGCGGATGATCGTGCCCGCGGGTTCACTGGAATACTCCTCCGGGAATTCGGCGCGCAGCAGGTTGTTGTAGTCGGTGGCGAGGAACTCGTCCTTTGTCATGCCCACAAAGCTGATGACCTGCACATCGGCACGGTTAGAGAACAGCAGATTGCTGGAATTGGTGAAGATCAGATAGATCAGGATGGCAGCGCCGATGACAAACGCCACGGCCATGCCGAAGAAGATCGGCAGCAGGGAAAAGCCCTTGGACGCCTTTTTCTTCTTCTTTTGGGCAGATTTGCTGCGGCCCGGGTTCGAGGTGCCGACACGACGGGCGTCACCTGTGTGGATGCTGGTGGATTTCGGGCTGGGCTTTGTGTTGCTTACCACGCGGTTGATGTTCCTTTCCGGGTTGTCCTCGGCACTGCGGTACTCATACGCAAACTGGATGGACGGGTTGCGCTTGAATTCTTCGATAGCGGCCAGCATCTCCTGGGCGCTCTGGTAGCGCTTGTCGGGGTCCTTTTCCATAGCTTTCTCGGTAATCTGGCGCAGTCCTGCCGGGGTCTGGGGTGCGATTTCGGCCAGCGGCTTCGGCTTCTCCGAAATCTGCATGATGGCGATGGACACTGCACCGTAGCCGTCAAACGGCAGACGACCCGACAGCATCTCGTACAGCATGACGCCGACAGAGTAGATGTCGGTGCGGGCGTCGGTGCGCTCACCCTTGGCCTGCTCAGGGCTGATGTAGTGCACCGAGCCGATGGCCTTGTCGCTGACGGTCTGGCTCTGTGCGCGGGAGAAGCGTGCGATGCCGAAGTCCATCATCTTGATGGAGCCATCTGCCAGCAGCATAATGTTCTGCGGCTTGACGTCGCGGTGAATGATGCCCTTGGAGTGGGCGTGCTGCAGAGCACTCAAAATCTGGGTGGCAAAGTGCACGGTCTCCTTCCAGGTCAGGGCGCCGCCGCGCTGCTTGAGATATTCCTTTAAAGTGATGCCGTCCACATATTCCATGACGATGTATTGCAATTTGTCGGTGACAGAGACGTCATAGACCTTGACGATGTTGGGATGGCTCAGAATGGAGATCGCCTTCGACTCGTTCTTGAAGCGGCGGACCAATTCCTCATTGTCCAGAAATTCGTCTTTTAATACCTTGACGGCGATCTGGTTGCCCGTTTTTAAATCAGTACCGCGGTAGACATTGGCCATGCCGCCGACACCCACGAGACTTTCAATTGAGTAGCGGCCATCCAGCCGTTTGCCGATCAGATTATCCATTGTTGACCTCCGTAGCTTCCACGCCCATGAGCAGGACCGTAATGTTATCCTGACCGCCCGCCTGCAGGGCGCGGTCTACCAAAATGCTGGTTGCATCAAAAAAAGGAACCTCGCGCAGTACCTGCGCAATGTCATCGTCCGCGACCATGTTCGTCAGGCCGTCGGTGCACAGCAGCAGGATGTCCCCCTCCTCTATTTCGCAGCGGTTGTATTCCGGCACAATGTTGGCCGAGACGCCGAGCGCGCGGGTGATGAGGTTCTTCTGCGGGTGGACGGCAGCCTGCTCCCGCGTGATCTGGCCGCTGTCGACGAGCTGCTGCACCATCGAGTGGTCGCGGGTGATCTGCCGCAGCCCGCCTGCGTGGAACAGGTAGGCGCGGGAATCCCCGGCGTGCACCACATGGGCCATGCCGCGGCTGGCATAAGCGCAGACGCCGGTGGTACCCATGCCCTGCATCTCGGGGTCAGAGGTGGACTTTTCATACACGGCGCGGTTCGTTATGTCGAACCCGCGCATGATGAAAGTCTTTTCCATGCCAGGCTGCAGGGCCTTCATGTGGCGGGCAAAATACTGCTGCATGGTGTCGGTAGCAATGCGTGCAGCAATGCGCCCGCCGTTGACACCGCCCATGCCGTCGCAGACGATGCCCCAGGCGGTGCCGCCTGCCAGCTGCTGCGCACAGTAATTGTCCTGGTTTTCCTGCCGGCAGCTGCCGATGTCCGTGATCGCGGCAATCTTCATTCGGGTTGGTTCCTTTCCGCTGCTCCGTTGCGGAGCAAAACTTATTTTCCCTGCGCGTCCTCGCGGCGCAGCTGGCCGCAGGCGGCGCTGATGTCGGTACCCAGACGGCGGCGCACCGTGGCGTTGACGCCCAGTGCCTCCAGCTCCTTCTGGAAGCGGTGCACATTGGCATCGTCGGTGGCAGAATAGGGGCTGCCGTCCACGGGGTTGATGGAAATCAGGTTGACGTGCGCGCCCATGCCCTTGATGAGGTTGGCGAGCTTCTGCGCCATCTCACTGCTGTCATTGACACCGCGCACCATCGAATACTCAAAGCTGATGCGGCGGCCCGTCTCCTTCTGGTAGCGGCGGCAGGCCGGGATCAGCTGCTCCAGCGGGAACGCATCGTTGACCGGCATCATGCCGGAACGGATCTTATTGTCCGGCGCATGGAGCGAGACAGACAGTGTCAGCTGCAGATGGCGCTTCGCCAACTCGTCGATCTTGGGCACAAGGCCGCAGGTCGACAGGCTGATGCTGCGCATACCGATGTTGACGCCCTCCGGGCAGGAGATGATCTCCAGAAAGTCCATCACATTATTAAAATTGTGCAGCGGCTCACCGATGCCCATCAAAACAATGTGGGAGACGCGCTCGCCGGTGTCCTTCTGTGCGGTGTAAATTTCCGCCGCGATCTCCCCTGCCGTCAGGTCGCGCACACGGCCCGCCTGGGTGGAGGCACAGAACCGGCAGCCCATCGCACAGCCCACCTGGGTGGACACACAGACAGTATTGCCGTATTTGTAGCGCATGAGCACGGTCTCGATGCAGTTGCCGTCGGCCAGCTGCAAAAGATACTTGACCGTACCGTCCCTGGACTGCTGGCGGCGGCGGATGACGGGGGCTGCAATCGTGCACTGCTCCTCCAGCTGGGCCAGCAGCGCCCTGGGCTGGTCGGTCATCTGGGAGAACTCCGTCACAAGCTTCTGGTGCAGCCATTTAAAAATCTGCTTGGCGCGGAATTTTGGCTGACCCAGTCCCACGATGTAGGCCGTCAGCGCGTCAAGCGTCAAGTCGGAAATGCAGATTTTTTCGCCCATGCGGGGTCACCTCCTTTTATAAGAACGAGTTTACAGTCAGTTTTGTTCCAGGATGGCGGCAAAAAAACCGTCCGTCCCGGCTCTGTGGGGCAAAAACAGCGTGCCCAGCGGCGTGATGTCCGCCCCCGGCAGCGCCGTCTTTGGCAGTACAACGTGAAAATCAGGATTGGCGGAGAGGAATTTCTCAACCTGGGCCTGATTCTCCTTATCATTCACTGTACAGGTAGAATACACCAAACGGCCATTTTCGGCAAGTGAATCTGCGCCGTTTTGCAGGATTTTTTGCTGGGCAGCGAGCAGATTCTCTATCCCGTCCAAATCCTTGTAACGAATGTCCGGCTTTTTGGCGATAACGCCCAAACCCGAGCAGGGCACATCGCAGAGCACACGGTCAAACGTTGGCCAGTCGGAATTGTGCTGTGTGGCGTCATTTTCAACCGCTACGGCACAGGTGATGCCGCAGCGGTCAAACGCCTGCTGCAAAAGCGGCACGCGGGTGGGCACAAACTCGCCGCTGACAAGCTGGCCTTTGTCCTGCATGGCCTCGGCCAACGTCAGGCTTTTGCCGCCCGGCGCGGCGCAGAGATCGAGCACCTGCTGCCCCGGCTGTGCGTCAACGCAGAGCGCGGCAAACTGGCTGGCAAGCCCCTGCACATGGAAAAGCCCTTTTTTGAATGCCGCGCTCGCGGCGGGCGAACCGGCAAACTCCACGACCAGCGCCCCCGGCCAGGGGCCGGGCGTCACGGTATGGCCCTCCTGCTGCAAAAGCGCGGTCAGGTCGGTATCGTTCGTGCGCAGTGTGTTGACGCGGATCGTCGTCTTAGGCTTTTCATAAAATGCGGCGGCCAGGGGGAACGCCTCCGCCCCGAACTGCGCATAGAAAAGCTCGGCCACCGGGCGGGACAGGCAGTAGTAGATCGAGAGCCGGTCCAGAGGGTCGGCAAAATCGGCCTCGGAGACATCGGCGGCAGCGGCGCGGCGCAGCACGGCGTTGACCATGCCTGCGGCGCTGGATTTTCCCAGTGCCCGCGTCAGCTTGACCGATTCATTCACAGCGGCGGGCAGCGGTACATTCATGTACAGTGCCTGTGCCAGTCCCGCCCGCAGCACGGCGCGCACCGGCGCGTCCAGCTTGGCGACGGGCTTTTTCGTAAACTGATTTATACGATAGTCCAGCAGCGGCAGACGCTCGAGTGTTGTGTAAAAAATGCGCGCGGCAAAGGCGGCGTCGCGGCTATCCAGCGGCGGCGTGCACTTTTTCAGCTCGGCGTCCAGCACAAGGTTGGCGTAGCCTGCCTGCTCCTGATGAATCAGGGCCTTGACGGCGAGACGGCGCGGCGTCACAGGCTGTCCCCCGCTTTCAGGCGGCGGCCCGCGGCCCAGGCCGTGCCCGCCATCGGCTTGCCGCCCTCGGGCGTGACAGTCAGCAGCGCAACAGCGCCGTTTTCAGCGGCAATCGTCAGCGGCTTCAGGGCCAGCACGGTGCCGGGGGCTGCGTGCTGCGGGTTTTCGGCCAGGCGGCTTTCCAGCACCTTGATGCGCTTGCCGTCCTGCGCGAACCACGCCACGGGCCACGGGTTCATGCCGCGCACCCAGTTGTGGATGTGGGCGGCATCCTGCGTAAAGTCGAACTGTGCCATGTCCTTCGTCAGCGGCGGGGCAGCGTTATCCTGCTTGCGCGGGGTCAACCCCCCTGCCTCGATTTTTTCCAGCGCGGTGACCAGCGTTCCGGCACCCACGGCGCTGACGCGGTCAAACAATTCACCGCTCGTCTCCTCGGGGCCAATGGTGACCGGCTCCACCATCAGGATGTCGCCGGTGTCCAGCCCCTCGTCAAGCTGCATGATGGTCACGCCGGTGCCCTCGTCACCGTTGAGCACGGCCCACTGGATGGGCGCGGAGCCGCGGTATTTGGGCAGCAGCGAGACATGCAGATTGATGCAGCCGTACTTCGCCGCATGCAGAAGCTGCGGCGGGATGATGCAGCCGTAGGCCACAACGACGATGATGTCGGGCGCCAACTCTTTGATTAGCTCATCGGACGAGCCGTCCCGCAGCGTGCGGGGCTGGTAGACCGAAAGACCGTGCTCAACAGCCAGCTGCTTGACCGGCGGCGCGGTCAGGATCTGCTTGCGGCCCACGGGTTTGTCGCGGCGGGTAAAGACACCGCAGACCTCATGCCCGGCGTCCAGCAGGGCAGCCAGGCTTTCGGCGGCGATGTCAGGAGTTCCCATAAACAGGATGCGCATAAATTTTAGTCCTCGTTTTCCTCGGGGTAGTCGTCCTCATAGAAATGCTCGGCCAGGTCCATGATGGTGATGCCGTCCAGATGGTTGTTCTCATGCTGGATGCAGCGGGCGAGCATGTCATCGGCCTCCAGTTCAAACCACTCGCCGTGGCGGTCCTGTGCCTTGACCTTGACGTGCTTCGAGCGCTTGATCGCGCCGTTATGTCCCGGGAAAGACAGGCAGCCTTCGTACAGCTCGACCTGCTCGTCGCTCAGCTCGAGGATCTCGGGGTTGATGAACTCAATGAACTTGTACTCGTAGTTCGCGGGAACCTCCTCGGGCAGGTCGCGGTCATCCAGGCAGATGAACAGGCGGCGCATCATGCCCACCTGCGGGCCGGCCAGACCCAGGCCGTTCGCGGCCAGCAGGGTCTCCTTCATATCGTCAAGCAGAGTGCCCAGACGATCATCAAACTTGGTAACGGGGCGGCAGACTTTCTTCAGGATCGGGTCGCCGTCCTGCACAATGGTACGCAGTGCCATAAAAATAACCTCCAAATGTTATAAATCACCATCAGAATTGAAATCGAGGATCACGGACGCCTTCTGCGGCAGCTTTTCTGCATCGTAGGCGTCCAGTGTCTCGTGCAAAAGCGCGCGGAACGCCGCGTCATTGCGGCATTTCAGCGTCAGCTTGTAGCGAAATTTGTTGTTGAGCATCGTAATGTTCATCGGCGCGGGGCCTAAAATGCGCAGCGGGATATTGGGCTTTTGTGCGGCGTGCTGACCCAGCAGTGCGCCAAACCGCTGGGCTGCGATGAACACGGCCCCCTCCTGGTCACCGATGAAGCCGACGACCACGAACGAGCAAAACGGCGGGTACAGACTGAACCGGCGGAAGGTGATTTCTTCCCGGTAGAAGCCCTTGTAGTCCTGCGCGGCGGCCAGCTGCAAAACGGGGTGGTCAGGCACGGATGTCTGGATCAGCGCCCGCCCGGGCAGTGCGGCGCGCCCGCCGCGGCCCACGACCTGGGTGATAAGGCTGAACACGCTCTCGTATGCGCGGAAGCCCTGCCCGAACAGCAGCGAGTCAATGCCTAAAACGCCGACGAGCGTGACCTTTTCAAAGTCAAGGCCCTTGGCGACCATCTGGGTTCCCAGCAGAATATCATATTCGTGTCGCGCAAACTGTGCAAGCATCGTCTCGTGCGCGTCCTTGCGGGAGGTGGAATCCTGATCCATCCGCAGGATGCGCGCACCGGGCAGCAGCTCGGCCAACTCCTCCTCCACCCGCTGGGTGCCGAAGCCGCTGTAGCTGATTTTGCCGCCGCACTCGGGGCAGGTCTGCGGCAGCGGGTGCACCGTGTGGCCGCAGTGGTGGCACAACAGTGCCTGCTGCGGCTTGTGATAGACGAGCGGCACGCTGCAATTCGGACATTTCAGCACATGGCCGCAGGTGGTGCACATGCCGATGGTGCGGTAGCCGCGGCGGTTGAGCAACAGAATGCTCTGCTCGCCGTTGTCGAGGTTTTCCTGCAGCTCCCTCGCCAGCCGCACGCTGACCTCGCGCGGGTTGCCTGCGGCCAGCTCAGCGCGCATGTCGATGAAATCGACGCTGGGCAGAGGCCGCCCGCCGTAGCGGTGGGTCAGCTGCACCAGCTGCAGCTTGCCGCTCTCGGCGGCGTGGTAGGTCTCGGTCAGTGGTGTGGCCGAGGCAAACAGCAGCAGGGCGTTTTCCATGACCGCGCGCTTTTTGGCAACATCGTGGGCGTCAAAGCGCGGGGCGGACTCGCTCTGGTAGGTGTGCTCCTGTTCCTCATCCATGATGATAAGGCCAAGGTTTTGCAGCGGCGCAAACACTGCACTGCGCGTACCTACGACAATATCGGCGTTTCCCTGCTGGATCATCCGCCACTGCAAAAGTCGCTCGGTATTGTTGAGCGCCGAATGCTGCACGGCCAGACGGCTGCCGAAGGTGGACTTGAGGCGCCGTATCATCTGCGGTGTCAGGCTGATCTCCGGCACCAGGACCAGTGCGCGGCGGCCCAGCTCCAGCGTGCGCTGGATAAGCCGCAGAAACACAATGGTCTTGCCGCTGCCGGTTACGCCGTGCAGCAGTGCCGCGTGGGGTCTGGCATCCTCCAGATTCGGCAGCAGATCGTTAAAAACCTGCTGCTGTTCAGGGGACAGTTCCAGCGGCTGCGGGTCAAACGGGATGGCCGCAAACAGGTCGATGGCCTTGTCCTGCTCGGCGGCGGTCAGCACGCCCTTTTTGACAAGGCCGTCCAGCGTTGCCCGGGAAATACCGACCTCGTCGAGCTGCCGCGCGGTCAGCGGACCGTTTTGCAGGGCGGCGACAGCGGCCAGTTGGCGCGGGCCGGGCTTTGGCTTTTCCGGCAGCGCCCCCGCCAGCGTGTACAGGCGCTCCGTAGAGCGGGTCAGGCGGCCTTGCATGACGTGCCTGCCGTCCACGACAGCGGGCCGGTACTGTGCGCCATACGGGATGACTGCCTTGACGGCCTCGAACCAGGTGCAGAAGGTGCGCTCTTTTAAAAAGCGTACAAGCTCCAGAAGGTCCGGCGTCAGGCGGGCATCCTCGGCGGCGGCATCGTAGAGCGTTTTCAGCCCCTTGGGTGCGTCGCTCTCGTTCACCTCCCCGACAGCCAGCACAACGGCCATCCGGGCCTTGCTGCCCCGGCCAAACGGCACCAGCACCATGCTGCCGGGAAAGACCCTCCCGGCCAGCTCCGCGGGGATGCGGTAGGAGTACAGCTTGTCAAAGTGGATGTTCGCGTCGTTGACGGCAGCCTGGGCCAGCAGCAGGCTCATTCGTCGCTGCCGTGCTGCAGCTTGAACTGGATGATGGAATAAATGCTCTCGGCGCAGGAGTCGACCTCAATGTTGACGACATGCTCGTCGTAGTTGACGGAGTTTGCAATCTCTGCCTCGGCACGCTTCAGGCGGCGCTGGATGGTCTCCTCATCCTCGGTGCCGCGGCAGCGCAGACGGCGCTCGAGCTCCTGCATATCTGGGGGCAGCACAAAGATGGTCGTTGCACCGGGGTACATCTTCTTGATGTTGCCTGCGCCTTCGACCTCGATGACGAGGATGACCGGGATGCCCAGCTTCATGCGGCCCTCGATCTCGCTGCGCAGCGTGCCGTAGTAGTTCTCGCAGTATTTTGTATGCTCGACGATCTGGTCATGGGCCAGATGATCCTCAAAATCAGCTACAGACATAAAGTGGTAGTTGATGCCGTCCTTTTCACCCTCACGCGGGGTGCGGGTCGTGGCGGAGACGGTGTGCTGAATTTCAGGGTGCTTTTTCAGCAGAGCGGCAACAACGGTATCCTTGCCGGTGCCGGAAGGGCCGGAGACAACAAACAGATATTTTTCACCTTTCATCGTTACTTCCTCTTTTCTTCAGTTTCTTCGTTGGCACGCCCGGTCAGGCTTTCCAGCGGGATGCCGGACAAAATCACATGGTCAGAGTCCATGATGAGCACGGCCTGGGTGCGCCGTCCGTAGCTGGCATCGATCAGTGCGCCCTTCTCGCGGGCATCCTGCACCAGACGCTTGATAGGCGCAGAATCCGGGCTGACGATGCCGATGATGCGGTCGGCATTGACCATGTTGCCAAAGCCAATGTTCAGCAGCTTCATGGCAAACCTCCGTTACTCGATGTTCTGAATCTGCTCGCGAATTTTTTCGATTTCGGATTTCAGATCGACGACCAGCCGCGTGATGGCTACGTCCTGGCACTTGGAGCCAATCGTGTTGGACTCGCGGTTCAACTCCTGCGTCAAAAAGTCGAGCTTGCGGCCAATCGGCTCGTCCAGCTCGAGGATCTCGCGGTACTGCGCCACATGGCTGTGCAGACGGACGGTTTCCTCGTCGATGGCGGTCTTGTCCGCAAAAATCGCGGCCTCGGTCACAAGGCGTCCCTCGTCGATGCTGCGATCCCCCAGCAGCTCCTGCAGGC